>Ga0326511_10001755_pt1 | contig 17883 bp, 50 predicted proteins | sample 0_2496_0518_D_FD_203701 | JGI IMG/M metagenome (GOLD analysis project Ga0326511, IMG submission 203701) | Bovine rumen microbial communities from UC Davis, California, United States - 0_2496_0518 | ecosystem: Host-associated > Mammals > Digestive system > Stomach > Rumen | place: USA...
TACATGACCGTCACTTGGGACAACCAGAACAACTAGCGACAGACCGAACAATCGGCACGGCAAGGCACCTGCGAAAGCGGGTGCCTTTCTTGTTGGGTGTTTAGTCAACAGAAAGGAACCAACATGTTCAACACGACAGAGTACACGTTCGACGGTTACGACGCTCGTGATTACAACACCGGACGAGGACTTGGTTGCTTCTTCGGTGAGTTCAAGATAATCATGACGGGCGGCAACTACACGCTCAGCTACGAACTTTGGTACGACGGATTCCGCACGACACTTCTAAAAAACTTCCGTGACATGCACGATACCGACGAACTTGACATCGCCTTCCAAGAGCTGATGGAAAAGGCATTCGGCGACTCAAAATACTACGGCACAAAGGTCTACTACGACTGCGCACCGCTTGCGATATAGAGAGGAACCAACATGACCGACTATGTGATGCTGGTATACGAAGGACCGTACAGCGAGAACCCGGACATCATCCACTACACCGGAGACAGGCAAGGCGCAATCGACTACGCCCTTGAGAAACATGCCTTCGAGGTTGACATCTACGAGGGCACACGCATTCATCCTGATGCAAAGAGTGTCTGCGCAGTCATGTACAACGGAACAATTTGGGAGGGCTAAGCATGAAACTTCACGACCTAATTGCCATTATCAACCAGCCGTTCGACACGGTCAGCGTGTACGACACCACAGAAAGCATCTGGTACAACACCCTCTACGAGGGACCCGCCTACTACTGCCCCGCCAACCTGATGCATCGTGACGTATGCAGCATCTACGCAACAGACGAAGGCGACGGCCTTCTCTGCATCGGCCTTCACAACGACCTCGACAAGGAGGACTAGCCATGGCAAAGCACATGAAGAAGTATCTTACTTGGCGCAACATCCGCGACTACTTGAACGAGCTTGACGACGCAGACCTTGACAAGGAAGCCTTCGTGGAGCTTGATGACATGGTCTGGATGATTGACTACAGCGGTACAGCTGGCTACTACCCCATCACCAATATCGAAGGCCCCCACATCTGCATTGATGACGGGAGCGACGATGTATTTGGCTACTAGGAGGGCTATTCATGGACAACACCTGCTACATCTTCATCGAGCTATGGGGCTATAAGAACGGCGAGTGCGGAGCCGAATACCTCTATGACGGCAGCCCTATCTTCTTCCTTGACAACCTTACTGAGCACCAAGCCTACGTCGCAGGAGAAGCGGTAACCGCCGCAAGGAAGTACGCAATGTCGGTCTACGCCCATGCAAGGTATCCGCAGTACGACGAGATTGATATTAGCTACTACATCCACGACAACGACGAAGACACAGAGCACCTCGACGACGAACAGTGGTGCCAAATTCTCTACCTCAAGGAGGACTAAACATGACCAAGACAGTAGTTGAAACCATTGCGCCGCCTTTCGACAGCGTTGCATGGGCTGTGTATCTGACAGCCTGTGACCTTGACGAGAGCGGCGGTTGGACAAACGAGAACGGCCTGTTTGACTACGAGCTTTCGTTCGCCTACTTGCAGCAAGCGCTTGATTACATGTGTTCTTGGACGATAGAAGCTGCTCAAGTCGTAATGAAAGGCGTGGACTGCACTTGCCTTCAAGTGAACATCGACAAGGACTTCTACATTGGCAGCAGCGCAGAGGGTTGCCGCCCATGCGTGGCCGGTGTCCACTTCATCACCGAGAACGGCTCGATTAACCGCTACGAATACTACGACGAAGACGGTGTTCGATGCGCCAATCCCTACTAGGAAACAGTGCTAAAGAAAGGATGTTTAACATGGCTAAGGCAATCATCGAAGGCTACGGCACAGTAGACTTCGACCCCATAGACTACGACAACAATTGCTACGACCTGTACTGCGTCTGCATCTGCGAGGACGAAGCGGTTATCGCTGAGGAACATTACACAGACGAAGGCTCCTTCCGCATCGCAATCAACGACACCTACGGTCGTGAGCTGATGGACGAGCGCATAGAGGTTGTCTGGTGGGATGTGACCTACAACGGAGAGCAGTACGAATGTGAATGCACGCTCCACTTCGCCTACGTGATAGACACTGACGAAGACTAGCGCACCACTACATAGCACGGTATCAAACGGCCCGCCAAATGGTGGGCCGTTCGCTTTAGAGAAGGAGGTACGACAGTGCCAAGAGGAAAGTCGCTGACCGACGAAGAGCGCAAGGAAATCTACGAAGCTCGGATGCTGGGCGAAAGCAGGGAGGAAATCGCACGAGCCTACGGCATCGCAACCGCAAGCGTCACCGCAATCGTAAGGCGTTACCGCCAGAAGGAGGAAGGCATGGCCTACAAGGAGTGCATCGTCGCGGGAAACAAGAAGACGGGCCGTCTGATTTCATCGTCCGACCTGCACCGCTACGAAGGAACCTGCGTCGTCGCTGGCAAGGCGCACAGCAAGACGTTCATAGCCGATAACGCAAACATCGCAGCAAAGATGTGGCGTGAGTGGTGCAACGAGCTGAAGGAGGAGCACGCACAGACGACCAAGCCGCAGCCAGCACCAAAACCGCAGCCGACGCCCAAGCCTGAGCCTGTCGAGCAGCCGGTTGCACACGAGCCTGAGAAGGAGGAACCGCAAGTGAAGGAAACGGACGCAAGACCCAAAGGTGACAACGTGTACGTCATCTGGACGAAGGGTGACTCTCCCCGACTGTTCGGTGCGTACCTAAACATGGAGTCGGCGCTCGCTGAGGTCGACCGACTCAATGACATCGCTTCCTTCCTCGTAAGCGAGCGTGTCTTCGAGGTCGAGGAAGTGAGTCTGCGCTCGTAACCAACAGCGCACGGCACGACGGCCCGCCTACATGGCGGGTCGTTTGCTGGGCACTGGCAAACAAACGAAAGGAAACGAACATGGCAACCTACACACTCATTCATTTCGAGCGCAACGTTGACGAAGACCGCATCGCCCTCGTTGACACCTATCCGACACAAGAGGAGGCGCAGCAAGTAATGAGGGCGCTATATGAGGTCAAGCTTGCGGAGTCAAACAGCTGGGACTACGACCTGTGTGGAATAAGCGGCATAGATGCCGTCGTACAGGACGAGTACAACTGCTGCCATCGCTGGTTCATCTTCAACAGTGAAGATGCTGGCATCCACTACGTGTTTTCATAGCGAGAAAGGAAAAGAACATGACCATCTACACCGTCGTTCACACCTACGAGTTCAACGAGCATGGAGTTGCGTGCGCCATCAATCTCCACCACTTCATCAGCAAGCAGGCAGCAATTGACAACATGTATAGCCGCTTTGAGAAGTGTTGGGATGCGCTCGACAAGAGCGCTGTGCAATACGATTCGGACATTAACGACTTTCGTGGCTACGCCTACATTTGCCACTTCAAGGGCGACCCATGGGGTGCCGACCCACAGGAAGTCGTCTACGACCACGACTGGCGCGTAATTGCAGAGCAGCTTTAGGAGGACAGCATGAGCAACACGATTTGCACCGACCCCGACGCCTATCAGTGGCAGCGCATGGAAGTTTGGGGCGACGGCAGCTACGGCTACACGATGTGCCAAGTAATCAGCTTCGACTCGGGCCATTATGCCGTGCTCTATGGCTCCATTGACCTCGACTGCGGGTGGGAGGACGACGTCGAGGAGATTGCACGCTTCTTTAGCTATCACCCGGACACCTTGCTCCACAACAAGGCGCTGTTCGCCGAATGTGCCTTCGAGTATTGCATGGAGGACTTCGCAGAGAACCCGTATGGTCTTTCGCCCGTCTACAAGACACCGGAAGAAGCGTGTGCACGTTGCGACGAGCTTATGGGCGAGTCGCACAAGGATATGTGGCTGCACTAGAACAGAAAGGAACCAACCATGACAAATGAAACGCCGACCATGCCCTTCGACCACGTCCTGTGGAACGTGACGCTGACAGCGTTCGAGTGGAACGAGAGCCATGATGATTGGGAAGACGAGGAGCCGCTCGACAAGTACGAGCTGACGTTCGAACACCTGCACGATGCGCTTGAGTACCAACGCTCTTGGACCACTGACGCAGCACGCACCATCATCGAGGAGGCTGGCCTTCCCTGCCTTGAGGTCGCACTACACAAGCAGTTCTATCTCACGCCGTCACCCGATAGCTTCGATGGCCGTCTCCCGTTCGTGGTCGTCACGACATACGAGCTGGACGGCGAGAGCATCAAGTGCGAGAAGTACTGCGACGAGGACGACATTCGCAGCGTGCGGTGGTAGGGAGGACTCATGCAGAGCAAGACGACGAAGGTGCGCAGGCTGCTGACACAGAGCGGTATCAAGTGGAAGGACGAGAGCGACTTCAACAACTACTGGACCAGCTGGCAAGGCAAAGGCAGACTCAAATGGAGCTTCTTGGAGGACAGAAGGAAGGCTGGCCTTGCCGACAGCTGGACGAGCCTCTGCTGTGACCACATCACACCGGAGCAAGCCTTGGATGTGGCAATCAGCACGTCCCGGCAATAGAAGAACTTCGAGAAGGGAACCAACCATGAAATTCAAGTACTTCAAGGCAGCGTGGGACACCACCATCGAGGAAGCCAAGCGTCAGTACCACAAGCTCGTGTTCGAGCATCATCCCGACCGTGGCGGCAGCAACGATGCACTCGTGCAGATAAACGCCGAATGGGACTACCTCAAGACGCACAACTTCAACATCCACGAGTCAATGAGCGGCTCGGTGTACACGGACGAGCGTCAGGACGTGCCGGACGAGGTCACCGCACGCTTCGAGCAGGTAATCAACGAGCTTATCTCCATGGACGGCATCGGCATCGAGATTTGCGGTTCGTTCATCTGGATTTCGGGCGAAACGTACCCATGGAAGGACCAGCTGAAGGCGCTCGGCTTCAAGTGGGCATACAAGAAGAAACGTTGGTTCCTTGCGCCACAAAGGAAGGGAAAGCGCAACAACAACTGGTCGATGGAGAAGATTCGAGCACATCATGGCTCGGTTGTGGTGGTAGAAGCACCCGAACGTCAGGAGCGGGCGCTTCTCACAGCATAGAAGGAGGAAAGCATGCAAGTTCTGCGCTTCGAGCTGTTGGAGTGGCATGACAGGCGCTATCAGAGGGTCAAGCTGCTCAAGGGGACAAGAGAAGAGGCCAAAGAGGTCGCAAAGAGGTTGAACAAGGGCTATACAGGCCCTCGTTTTGTAATTAGGGAGGTTCAGGCATGACAAAGATTGCGATTGTGCTCGACGGCGACTACATCTACCCGATTTTCCGTGACAAGGGCATGTACCACATCGACTTGGGCGGTGCGGTCGGTCTCAGCGACCCGCTGCCCTTCAAATCTGACACGGAAGCCATCAACTGGCTCCGCAAGGCCGTGGCAGAGGGAATCGAGAACAAATAGGGGGTGAAAGGTGTCGTACTACACGCAAGAGCACACAATCACGAGCGAAAGGGGCTGGAAACGGCCCCTTTTCACTAGCAAACGAGTCTATCGCTCGCTCAGGGACGTAAGGAGGCGCATCGCATGGCTTTGCCGTGAATACGGGGAGGAAAACGTCATCTATAAGCCCAAAAAAGGGGACCCTAGCACCGAAGAAGTGTACATCCGCCTGTTCTAAGGAGAAAACAGCATGAAGACCAACCTTCGACTCACCATCTGGCATGACAGCTGCCGTGACACGTACAATCTCTACTCTCCCACCCTCGGAGACAGCATCGGAGCAAGCTTTGACACGAGAGCGGACGCAAAGGACGCCGCCGAAGCTTGCGGAGCCACAATCATCGACGAGAAGGACCTCGTGACCATGCCGAAGGTCGTAGTCGACGGGCGTGACCTCACCCACGTGGCTTGGTGGCTCAAGAACTGCGACTTCGACAGCGTCAGGGCCATCTTCGACGAGATTCTGTACCACGAAGCGTGCATCCGCAAGGAGAACGCCGCGCACAACGAGTCCAGCGTGCTTGCGGCATGCGCAATGAGCGTTTCGGCGGCTCTTGCGCTCGAAAATCTCACCAAAGACCTGAATCGTGACATCCCGTCGCACGACTGGACCGCATTGGCGGGCTGGAAGCTCGACCGCATGCTCAAAACTGGCCCCATTGACGTGACTTGCGACCTTGGGACGGTCCACTTGGAGAAGTAATGTGCATCTTGTATTTCCGCAGGTAAAAGGCGCGTTTTAGCCGTGTTTTAGGGGGTGTTTTGGGTCTGGTCGACCTATTACACCCCCTTTTTGGAGGTAAAATCACGCTCGTGAGCGTAACTTTTCTGAAAGGATGCAAAATTGACCAACTTTGACGACGACAACGAGGATTTTCTCAGAGAGAGGGCCGTTTTGGTGGCTTACATGATGACTTTTGCCATCAAGAGCTACCAAATCATCCAAAAACAGGACTCGGACGCCCTTTGGAGCCTTTGCACGCACTCCGCTGAGGAAATCTACGCCTATCGCAACGGGAAAACGCTCCCGGTTGACCCCGGAACTGCCCACAAGCCCAAAAAACGCGGTTGGAAGGTGTTCTGATGCTCAAATTTGAGGTCGGAAAGACGTACATCATGTACGCAATAGGCTCGTCTATCCATTTCAGGGCAAAATGCGTGTCAAGAACGGCAAAAACGACCACCTTCAACGCATCTGACGTCGGATGTCGATGCTTCGCGCCAACTTTTACGCTCCGCGCAAGCAAGGAAAGCGGTCTGATGATGTTCGACGACAAGCCGATGGAGGTCATGACCACAAAGAAGTCAGGTTTGCGCGTTCGATACGGACTAATTGCGTATGCGTGTGACGAAGCCATCAAGCCACTAGACTAAAAGGCCATAGAAACGCAAAAAAGGCCCCGGTCCCACCATCTCTGGCAGGACCGGAGCCTTAAAGCTAATGGCTTCTCTTGTATTCCATATAGGCTTCGACGCCAATAAGCACGAGAAGGACGGCAATGATGGCAACTTCTATGACTACTGGAAGAAGCACCTGCCACCACGGCCAGTCGATGAAACCCGCAAGCTTCAAGCCGATGAAAAGAACCTGCAAGGCACCAACGAACGTGATGCCGTGATTGGTGTTGTTGCTACCGTCGCTCAAAACTGCTCCTTAAAAGAAACACCCCCGAAAGTTTGCATCGTTGAGAGGCATCGGGGGTACACTTGCTGGTCGCGGGGGCGGGACTCGAACCCGCATGTCACGGCTCATGAGGCCGTTCAGTAGCCGTTACTGTACCCCGCGTTCTGGCGGAGCGTGAAGGACTCGAACCTTCGGTACGGTTGCCCGTACAACTCCTTAGCAGGGAGTCTCAATCGCCGCTCTGACAACGCTCCGTAACTTCCATTAGAACAATTGTACCATATGACACTTGCTATAGTACACACGCGGCTGTTTGTGGCTACTTCCTACTTCCACCCCTGTGAGTTCCGTGTTGTTCGTTTGCCGATGGCAAGCCGTGTTTTCTTCTCCACTTTTTCACTGCGGAGTCAGACACGCCGTATATTCTGGCGATTGCCGAATTGCTTTCGTGTTCTATTAGTTCTGCCAAAATCTCTCTAGGTGGCCCACCCGTTCGTCCAAGATGCTTGTATGAGCACGCTTTGCACCGTTTAGCGTGTTGACTGACTGGCGTGCCACAGTCAATGCAGTAATTTCCACCTATGCGTTTACCAAGTTCTTTGGCATGGCGTCTTGCGTGTTCTGACTTACTCATCGCTTCAAGATTTTCGATGCGATTATCGAGCTTGTTATGGTTTATGTGATGTATTGCAATGTCACTCGTAAGATTTAGGCCCGTATAGTGCTCGTATACGAACCTATGTTCCAGCCATACGTGACAAAGTCACCCGTTAACACGAGCATACTTCCATTCTATATTATGTGTAATTACAAAAATAAAGGTGCATATCCAAAGAGTCGAACTTTGCGGGGGCTAAGCCCAGTGGTTTTACAGACCACGCCCTCTCCGTAGGGGTCTAGACATGCATGGCTGGAATGGCAGGACTCGAACCTGCAACCGTCGCATTAACAGTGCGCTGCTCTACCTTTGAGCTACACTCCAGTTTTGGTGCGGAGGGTCTGGTATTTCACCGACATTTCCCGTCCCCCAGACGGGTGTTCTCACTGCGCATCGGTGCATGCCCCTAGCGCATCGTCTTTAAACTACCTCCGATATGGCAGGCCCGGAAGGTAACGCTCCCTCGTCCTCGGTTTTGGAGACCGCTGCTCTGCTTTTGAGCTACGGGCCTTTGCCTAGTATAGCACAAGCGTTCTACTTGGCGGCGGCACCAAGGTTCTCGGGCACGTCGGTGCAGTAGCAGACGCCAGCATCAGCAATCGGGTCAAACACGACGGGAGCAATCTGCTCGTACAGCGTGGTCTCGTTGCCGTTCACGTCGCTGAGGTCATCGTTCCAGAACTGAACGACCTTGTTCTTGAACACGACGTAGGTGATGGGGTTGGTGAAGATGCCCTCTGCGGTCACGGCATAGGAGAAGGCGGGGTTGCCCTCGAAGGCCGTGCGGAACAGGCTCTCGGCGTTCTCCTTCTTGTTGGCAGGGATGACCTCGACCTTCATCTTGACGTTGCCGAAGTCATAGAACTCGGGCAGCAGCTTCTCGATTGCGTCTGCCTTGTCCTGACCGTCAATGAACATCTTGACAACGGGGTCTTCGCCGTCGCCAGCCACGTACTCCAACTTGATGTCGGGGTCGCCGCCAAACATGGCCTCAATCTTGCGATACTGGGTGACCCAAGGGGTCGAAAGCTGGAAGTTCTCGGGCATAGCCATGTCCTCTCTTTTATTGTCAAGCAGCTTCCGTATGTCGCTGCTCAAATGGCGCATAAACTTTGAAACCTTCTTCTTCTTTTTCACAGATTGACCTCCTCAAACGTGAGGTCATCCATGTCAATCTCGCTCGCCGTCTCACCAGTCTTGGGATTGATGAACACGATGTGGTCCTCGTCAAAGATGAACTTGCGACCGTCGACCTTGATGTGACCTTCGCAGATGGCCTTCAACGCAATGAGAAAGCCGTCCTGAACGCCAACGTGATGACCGTGTCTCAGGCCATCATCATGGACGGCCTTGAAGCAAATCACGACGCCGATGCATGCGACAACTATCTTTACCCACTCGCTCACAGATAGCGCTCCTCCTCGACCTCGATTTCCTCGAAGCAGTCCTCAAGATGCTCGACGCGAAACTTCAAAACGCGCCCGTCATCACGACGCACCATAGCAACGTACTCGTAGCCACCGGGCCAAATCTCGCGCGTCTGACCCCAGAGCAGGTCGCCAACCTCAAGCTCGGGACAGGCTTCAATCTTCTTGATGCACTTGAGGTACGGAAAGTTGGTTGTTACCTTTAGCTTCTTCACTCGCCCCTCACCCCGTTGATTCCAATGGACTTGTTAGCCCACATGACCGCTTCCTCAAGCTTGGTAATGGCAAGGCTTGTCTCACGACTCGGCATGAGCAGCATGACAATCTCGCTCTCAAGGTCCTGAGCAGCGGCACGAACGCTCTCGTATGCGTCCTGCTCCATCTGCGTGAGCTTGCTATGGTTGAAGTCAAGCACCATGTTTTCCATCTTTTCTCTCTCGTAGTTGCTGCACAAGGCTGCGATGTACTCGTCTGTCATCATCCGATTACCGCCTTAAACCATGCGTGCGGCTTGGTCGTGTCCCACAGGTCGTCAAGCGTCTTGGCAACGGTGTAGTGAAGCCCGACCACGACGCGCTTGCGTGTCATGCCCTTGAGGACGCTCCGCTCCATCTCCTCAAGCATCTGGCGGTTCATGCGACGTGGTATCTCGTAATAGAGACGCGACCAGAAGTACGCGCGGTCAGGCGCGTCCAACGACTCGACGATGGCAAGGTCGTCCTCGTCCATGTACTGTCGATACATCGCCTCTGCCTGCTCAGCTATGCCCATGTCGGTATCTCCGGCATCGAAGCGACCTGTCCCAAACGAAGGAACATGACATACTCAACGACGTCATCGAAGTGAGTGGCCGCACAGTCGCCGCACATCTCGTGAAACTCGTCAAGAGTCGAACGACGCTCGACCCCATCAAGGGAGTCGATGTACTTGCGCCAAAGCTCGCCTACCGTCATGCGTTCCCCATTTCTTTAAGATGTGCGATGCCAATGCGCTCCCATTGCTCGATTGCCATGCCCATGGCCTTCTTGAGCCAGTCAAATTGCTTGGCCCTTGGCACGTTCTTGAGGGCGTCGGTGCGCTCCTCGATGGGCGGCATCTTCTCGCCGTCGCGCTCGTAGCCGTCGACAATCTCACGCCAAGACTCACCTTGGAGGTAGTAGCGGGTGACTATCTCCAAGGTGAGTCCGTCGCAAATGTGGCTGATGCCCTTGACAAGAATGAAGGCGTCCTCGATGGGAGCACGAAGGTCGCCCCTGTCTATGATTTCGTCCTGCCAGTCCATGAGGTCAATGACGTGCCGCATCGGGTCAAGGACGCCCATCTTGGGATGGACCTCAAAGTTATTGTGACCCTGAACGCCGATAAGCTGACGCCGTATCTCGGCCTGCTCTTCGAGCGTTCGTATCTCAACCGCCGCATCGCGTGCGGCCTGCAACACTTCGCGTACTGTCAAAGACGTCCCCAGACAAACAGGCGTGGTTGAAATGTGATGCAAAATGATGAATAAAATAAACCTTATACGCGGCAATCATACATTATACCGCAAACTTTTTCCATCAGCATCAACAATTACATCACTTTGTAGCCTTCGCCGTAATCCTTCGACGTCAAGTGCCAGCCACCACAAAGCTCGCACTTGTAAACCCACAGTTGTGGCACTCCGGGATGGGCCATGGATATGCACGCATGTTCCATAGCCTCGTCCTTGCTTTCGTACCGATGCTTTCTTCCGCACGCACGGTGTCCCCTGATGCCGTACTTCTTTCTCATCAAGGCGTCGCGCTCCCTGCGCTCGTGCCTATAGCGCCTGCGCTTCTTAATCAGATAGTTGTCTTTCTTGGGGATGTACCACCTTACGTGCTTACCCCCCTTGCGGCCCATGGGATTAGCCACGCACGCTTGTGCTTCCAAAGCCGTTTGAGCCACGTGGGCCTCCCTTAATCTCACCGACCTCCACGTAGGTCGGATAGAGAACGGGAAGCACGACAAGCTGGGTTATCTCCTCGCCAGCCTTGAACTCAAGAGGATACGACCCATGGTTGTACACGCGCACCTTAATGGGGCCTGTGTAACCCTCGTCAATGACGCCAGTAGTGGTAGCGGCCCTCATGCAGTTGAGGCCAGACTTGCTCTTGAGCATGCCAACGGTGCCATGGGGCAGTTCGACATGGACGCCAGTATTGATAAGCACAGAGTCACCGGGCTGAATAACCACGTCCTCCGTGCAGCAGAGGTCGGCACCTGCATCCGTCTCATGGGCACGGTCGGGTAGCGTGGCACCATCATCCAGCACGGTGGCAATGTTCGGATGGCTTTCCCACTGCGAGGAAAAGCGGACGGCCTGAATGTCCTTCCAAAAGACGTTGCGTGCAATCTGCTCGACCCACTTCTCTAGCTTTGCAAACATATCTCGATGCTCCTTAGTAGATGAATCTGTTCTTGTATGTGTACGTGCTCAATGAGACCTTGCTCTTTGACTTTGAGAGGACGGAGGTAAACGTCGGGTCACGTCGACGCCACTTGCCATTGACATACGCCAGCACCCATGCGTGATAGACACCATCATTCACGTAGCCAGTGACGACCTTGCATGGTATGTCCATCGACCGAAGCATTGCAGCTTCCATCGAAGCGTAATCGAAGCAGATGCCCTTGCGTTCCTTGAGCGTCGCGTCTGGGTTCGGCACATAACCCGTGCTGCTTGACAGCTTCTTAGCCTTGTCATAGTCATAGGAGACGTAACCTGCAACCCACTTCGTGACGGAATTGAGAACGTCAAGTTCGGTGCTGCACGTTGCCGCTATGTACCGACCAATTCTCACACATGGACCATACGTGTCATAGTTGCAGAAGATGGTCGGTATCGTATACGGGACGAAGCGACTCAGCAGCTTGACCTGCTTCTCGACAGCCATAACCTGCGCGTACTGGTTTCCCTCGATGCGCTCCATGACGCGCAAAAGGTACGACCCGTTGCCCATGTTCATCGGACAGCGGATTGGCTCGGCACCCTGCGACAGGTCGTAGTTGTACGTCTGGTCGCCCTTCCGCACTTGGAATTTGAGCCTGTTGTACTTGTGCTCGCTGCCAATGCACCCCGCCGTGACGTACCCATGATTCGCAGTCATGGAGTCAATGAAAAGGCCCCCTTTGTCGGGGGCCGTATACGGCGCGGTTCTTACTGCATCTGGCAGCTTGAAGTCCGTCATAGGTCGATGCCGCCCAACAGCTCCTCCCAAGAGCAGTTGAGGGCGCGTCGTATGCCAACAAGGCTTTTGAGCGTGGGATAGCGACTGCCCGCTTCGTAGTCATAGACCGCACGCTGCGATATGCCAGCCGCAGAGCCAAGAGCAAGCTGCGACAACTTGCGCTCGGTCCTCATCTCATACAGACGCTTGGAGAAATCAGTTCTCATCGAAGCGCTCCCTCCATCCTCTTCTTGACCGACTCGTAGTAGCCACATGGGACAAACTCGTTGCAGCCACCACGAGCAAGACACTTCGGCACGAGGAATGGCTTGAACTCGGGATTCGTCTCGACCACGGCATCGCATATCGCCCACATGACCTCGCGCGTCTCGCGCGAAGCCTGCTTGCAGAGACGCATGCGGGCAATCTGGATAAGCTCCTGAGCATTGACGTCTATGACATGGGTGACAAAGGCCCCTTGCGGAGCCTCTGTGCGGTCATACTTGTCTTGGCGGTCGTTGCGCTGTGAGCTGACGTAATGCTCGATGCCGTACTTGTGGCGGCAGAAGTGGACGCTTACCCAATAGGGCAGCTCCATGCGGATAGTGAACATCAAGGTTCTAATCGGACTGTGCTCGGAGCGAAGGATGTTGTACTTCCACTTGTCCGTTACCTCGGAGCCAGCGTAACGCTTGCCGATGGTGTTGAGGGCCAGCATCTTGCAACGCTCCCAATCCTCGGTCGTGGGGTGACGCAGAACCTCAACGCTAATCTTCTTCACTGTTCAACTCCTTGTCCTTGAGCTTGGCCTTGTGCGCCGCAGAAAAGACCTTCCAATACTTGGCCCACTCACGCACGGCGTCATCAAAGTCATGGGCATCGGCGCGGGAAACGTCAAACTCGACAGTGAACCTAACGGTCGCCAACACGTCATTCGTGTTGTTGTCGGCGGTGTTTATGCTTATAAGCGGACTGAACACTACTTGCTCCTCTCGTCACAAAGCTGCGCATACGCGCTGTCGTAGCCATCGCAGAGCCTCACCTTGCCACTGAGAACGGCATCGACGAGACGACGAATGTCCCTAATCTTCTTGCGAGAAACGCAGATGGTGTCGCCCGTGTAGCTGCCGTCGTGGTCGCACCAGCAGTACATATCCCTGAGATACTTGCTAAGGTCCTTCAATGCGTCTCGTTCGCTGACCACCTTCACTATCTGTCCTCCTGTCTGACCAGCCGCCCACAATGCGGGCATCTGTCTGGAATGTCAGTCATATTCAAATGCCATCCGCATGCGGAGCATTTCAGTATGTCGCCAAGGCCGCACGGAACAAACTCACATGTCTCCGAACGAAGCAGATTCGCAGCTTCGCGCTCAATGAGGTCGAGCAGCTTCTCGACTTCATCAACGGTGATGTCCTGTCTTTGCGCAATGGTTGTCGCGGCATTAAAAACCACCTCGCTATGGAGGTGGTTCAAACTCTCAAGCATCTTGCCATTTGCTATATGGACCCAGCTCACGACTCCTCCCAATCATCGTCCCGGTGGGGGGTGAACTCGTCGCAGAGTCTGTGAAGTCCATCCTCTGGTGTAGAGCCATCCCATTCGGGTGCATTTGCAAGCTCGGGGACATCGAAGTAATCCCAAAACTCGGCTTCGCAGTGGTACGTCACCCAGCCTTTTTGGGACCATATGCCAGCGATAAACATGCCATCGTACATGGTACCGTCAAAGTGGTGCCAACTCTTGAAGGTAAAGTCTCCTTCAATCTCTTCGACATAGTTGCACAACGACGCAAAGAGGATGGTGCGGTGACGATACAAGTCATCGAGCGAATGCCATCCATCGCTTGTGTCACCCGGAGCAAACATCTTAGGAACATACTCCATCGCCTGCTGCTTAAACGGAATCCCAGCTACGATGGTCTCTGGAAAATGCAGCCCTCTCAAGGTCACATGCGACGTGCCCTTCGTCATTCTTCCTCCTTCTTGTAGTGCTGGCACCACACGTAGTTGGGACACCACACGGCTTCGCTGCAACAAACAATGGTCACGCATGCATGGTCATCCTCTGTTACAACGCATCCGCAAACGTCCGGGCTTTCGTCATCGACGCGCGAGTGCTCGCAAGTCCAGCAACTCGTGTAGCGCGTCAGCCCAAGATGCTCACCAACCCACAGGTGGACTCGCGTGAGCTTGTGCATCAATTGCTCGCTGAATACCATTTCATCTGCTCCCTCAAATCCCAAATCGGCACGCCAAGGCTCTTTGCCGTCATGACCGCGTTGAACGTTCCTCGACCACCGGGAAAGGCAACAAGCAGGTCAACGCCAGATTGCAACATCTCACGGTTTCTCACGGGACCAGCAGACTTGCCGTATCTCTTCCAGTCAGCCGGATGGGCCTCCGTATTCGCGCCATAGAGCTTGGCTATGGTCGCGCAGAGAAGGTCGGCACCACGACATGCGCCGTGGACTATCGTGTCGTTAGGCCCTATGCCAATCTGCTTGAACGCATACTCGACCAAGTCCGTGTTGTTGAAGTCGCGCCCTCCCGCGACGGCTATGCGCATCACTCGTTCCAATCGTCATAGCTGCCCTTACGGGCAAGGAACTTGTCACGGTCGACCTGCCACTCGCCGTTGAGCACGAGGATGTAGGTCGCATCAAGAAAGTCCGTGGTCCGAAAATGAGTGTCAGCATCAAAGGTGCGCACTTCGCCATCCTTATACACCACATCAAGGATTTCGTCACCGGTTACGACCTGCAATATGGCAGCAGTTATGTTTTCGTCGTCGAGGTCAACGTCAAAGTCTTGAGACTCTCCCTCAAAGTCGTACAGCTTCATTCGTCCTCCCATTCAGTTCTCAGCTCTCCGATTCCTCTTGCGGCATCCTCAATCTCCTTGTCGTGCTTCCACAACCACACAAACAGCCTGACCTCTTGACATGCAGAAAGTCCGTCAAGGACACCCAATGCCTCAAGTGTCGGACGATACTTGGCTGCTACTGCCTCAAGCTCAACAAGCGGTATATGCCCCTCATGTTCGAGCATGCTCAGGGAGCTTAGAAACGGCTTGCCGTTTTTCCTCGGGTATATCAGCGACATCTCGGATGCCCCTTTCTTTCCCGGCGATAGGCCCGCACGCTGTCAAGACGCGGAAGACCAAGCAATTTGCACAGCCACTTGAAGCCATCAATGGATACGGTAAGCGTCACGGTCTCGCTGGGTAGGAAACAACTGCGCGAACCAACCGTCTCAGTCGAAGTGAGGGACTCGACCTTTCCAATGGGAGTCCAGTTGATTCCATCGGTACTGATGTAGCCGACGTGCGAAAAGTCGGGTGCGTCTCTCTCAGGCATGTGCGCACAACTCCAAGATAATGTACGGTGCCACGAGAAGCAGCGCCGCAAGGCCAACGACAATCACAAGTCCAGTTATCATGAGCAACACGCATGCAATCTCGTCATGTCCGTGCAACTCGGTCACCCCCTAAAAGGCGTTGTCATCGTCGTCCTTCGAGATGACGTCCAACACAACCAGCAGTGTCACGGTCGTGCACACGCCAAACCAAACACCACATGCAAAACTAGCGACGTGCATCGCGCTCCTCCTTGACATCGACCGTCTTGTCCATCTGGTAGTGACTGCACGGAAGGTTCATCAGGGCTTCGACGGTGGTCTTTCCTGTCGACTCGCATTCAATGACGCATGCCATGCAAAAGACGGAGGTCGCCCCACCTTCGCGGACGACCTCCAACATCGGCCTACTCATCGCCAACTGAAACACAGCACATGGCAGCAACGCCCACAATCGCGCCAGCCAATGCGCCAATAAAGAAACCAGCCATTACAAAGCCTCCTCGTCACAGGTTATACGTGTCTTCTCAACATTCGGCATTAAGCCATCCCGATAGACAACGGCGGGAACGGTGCTCGTGTACGTGTTGAACGTGTAGCCGCTTGCGATAAGCATGCTGACCACATAACCGCGAAGGCTGTCACGAAGCACCTGCGCCTTCATGACGCCATTCTCGTTGTCAGTCACACACGCAAGCTCGGTCGCATCTATAAGCGCGTCAACCAAACAGGTGGCCTCTTCCTTGGTCATGCTCATCCTTCCACCATCGAACAAATCGCATCGAAGACGAAGCCTATTAGAAGTAGCTTCGTCACGATGTCATCGCCTTTTATGGTCATCATCAAAATGGCCCCCATCGCATAGATGAGGGCACGATTGTGTATTGCAGCCGCATGAAGCTTATGATACTGCTCGTCCGTCATTCGCTTCCTCCGCACAAGCCTTCCTTTATGTGACGCCTCGACTCACGCGCCTCAAGCATGGTCGTGGCCCAGCGCATGTCACGCGCCATGACACGACGCACCTCGCGCTTTGCACTATCCATGCGCTGCTCGTGCTCAAAGTCAATTGCGTCGGCAATGGAAGACAACTCGTCGTAGACTCCCGGAATCTCTTTCACCCATGCCTCGTTGTCCGATAGCCACAGGCGCAACTGGTCAGACAATTTCACTCGGTCCTCCAATTGTCACTAGTCATCCATCACAAGGCCAAGCTCTTGAAGGAGAGCTTCCTCGCGCTCACATTCCTCCAGTACGGGACACTCGCCACACGGAGTCTCGTAGCAGTGACTCATTTCGGCAAACTCGCTGCTCATAACACTGACCAGCTCACGGTACTTGTTAATCTGCTCAAGCAAATTGGTGGCAACGATACGAAGCTCGTCCTCCGTCATGTTTTGGAGGGCGAAGCGATGGGCACGGGAATACATCAGCTCGCGCAGCTCACGGTTTTCCTCCTTGAGCTTCTCGATTCCATCAGTCATCATGTCAAAGGCTTCCTTGTCCAATATGCGAACGTCCTCGTCAAGCACAAAGCCAATGCTTCCGTCGTTGCGCACGGTAATCTGCGCGTCGAACGAGACGCCATTACGGGACGTCAACATTGCTCACCCCCAACTCGCACATTGTGTCCATGAGCTTTCGAGCTATCCAACACATATCCAACTCTCCACTGTCGCACGCACGCTTGCATACGCATCCTTCGCAGCGGTCTTGCGACAGATACTCGGCAGTCAGCCTTATAAGCTCCCACAACTTAGCGTTCTCAGTTTCTTCCTCCTTACACCTCTCGCGCAGGTACCCGATGGCAGCTTCCTGCTCGGCAACGACAGCACGCAGGTGCTCGACGTTGGTCTGGTCATAGTCGTATGGAACGCTCATTCGCCAATCTCCCTCATCAACTCGCGCATACGGTCGCCTTCCTCGGTGCTTGCGGCGTACATCGCTATGGGCAGCGCGAAGTCCAGCAGCTCGCGGAGCTTTGCGTTTTCAACTTCCAGCGATGCCGTCAGCTCCTGCAACTTGGCGTTCTCGGCTTGGTATGCCTTCATGGTCTTCTCGTACATCTCCGCAAGCCATTTGTAATCGGTTTCGTCAGGCATTACTCCGCCTCAATTCCCAGCTCGTCATCGGATGCAAGGTCGCAAATCCTGATTCCCAACTCCTGCATGTCATGGTCAATATCACATGGAA
>Ga0326511_10001756_pt1 | contig 17882 bp, 14 predicted proteins | sample 0_2496_0518_D_FD_203701 | JGI IMG/M metagenome (GOLD analysis project Ga0326511, IMG submission 203701) | Bovine rumen microbial communities from UC Davis, California, United States - 0_2496_0518 | ecosystem: Host-associated > Mammals > Digestive system > Stomach > Rumen | place: USA...
CACGTGATTTGTAATCTCGGGGTCGTTGGTTCGAATCCGACAAGAGGCTCGGATAAGCGAAAGCAAATTAGTGATAAGGCTCAAGAAGAGGCAAAAACTAATTGAGGCTTAAGACTAAATGGAGAACACCAGAAAAAGTGATTCTGGGTAAGCAAAAATATTGGGAGGTTTCCAGAGCGGCCAAATGGGGCAGACTGTAAATCTGTTGTCTTTCGACTTCGGTGGTTCGAATCCATCACCTCCCACTCTCAAGAGTAGTTTTTGCGGAAATAGCTCAGTTGATAGAGCACTAGCCTTCCAAGCTGGGGGTCGCGGGTTTGAGCCCCGTTTTCCGCTCTATAACAAATGCTGTAATAGCTCAGTGGTAGAGCACTTCCTTGGTAAGGAAGAGGTCCTGAGTTCAACTCTCAGTTACAGCTCTTGAGATGTTAGGAGGAGCAAAAACAACGTATATTCACAAAATTAATAAATTTAAAAACAACAATGGCAAAAGAAACCTTTGTGCGTACTAAACCGCACGTAAACATTGGTACTATTGGTCACGTTGACCACGGTAAGACCACTCTGACCGCTGCTATCACGCTCGTGCTTTCAAAGCGCGTTGCTGGTAACGAGGGTAAAATCAAGTCTTTCGACCAGATCGACAATGCTCCTGAGGAGAAAGAGCGTGGTATCACTATCAACACCGCTCACGTGGAGTATGAGACTGAAAAGCGTCACTATGCACACGTTGACTGCCCGGGTCACGCTGACTATGTGAAGAACATGGTAACAGGTGCTGCCCAGATGGATGGTGCTATCCTCGTGGTTGCTGCTACTGATGGTCCTATGCCTCAGACCCGTGAGCACGTCCTGCTCGCCCGTCAGGTGAACGTTCCCCGTCTGGTGGTGTTCCTGAACAAGTGCGACATGGTCGACGATGAGGAAATGCTCGAGCTGGTTGAGATGGAGGTCCAGGAGATCCTCGCTCAGTATGAGTTCGAAGATGATACTCCTATTATCCGTGGTTCTGCTCTCGGTGCACTGAATGGTGTTGAGAAGTGGGAAGACAAAGTGATGGAGCTGATGAACACTTGTGACGAGTGGATTCAGGAGCCTCCTCGTGCTACCGACAAGCCCTTCCTGATGCCTGTTGAGGACGTATTCTCAATCACTGGTCGTGGTACTGTGGCTACCGGTCGTATCGAAACTGGTGTTATCCATGTGGGTGACGAAGTTGAGCTGCTCGGTCTTGGTGAGGACAAGAAGTCAGTTGTTACTGGCGTTGAGATGTTCCGCAAGCTCCTTGACGAGGGTCAGGCTGGTGATAACGTAGGTCTGCTGCTCCGCGGTATCGATAAGAATGAGATCAAGCGTGGTATGGTGCTCTGCAAGCCCGGCCAGATCAAGCCTTACAAGAACTTCAAGGCTTCTATCTATGTCCTGAAGAAGGAAGAGGGTGGTCGTCATACTCCGTTCGGCAACAAGTATCGTCCTCAGTTCTACCTCCGCACCATGGACTGCACGGGTGAGATTTCTCTTCCCGAAGGCGTTGAGATGGTGATGCCTGGTGATAACGTTGAGATCAAGGTTGAGCTGATTTATGCCGTTGCCCTGAATCAGGGTCTGCGCTTCGCTATCCGCGAGGGTGGTCGTACGGTTGGCTCTGGCCAGATTACCGAGGTCTACGAGGACTAATCAATTGACAGTTGAGTGTCCAGAGTTAAAAGGCTTTAGTGCTAAATATCAGACATTAAGTCATTAATTCTGAACACTCAACTAAATACGGGAATAGCTCAGTTGGTAGAGCATCGGTCTCCAAAACCGAGGGTCGTGGGTTCGAGTCCTCCTTCCCGTGCAAAGAAAGAAAACTAAAGATGAAGAAATTCGTTGATTATTGCAAGGTGTGCTACGAAGAATTAGCACACAAAGTAACTTGGCCCACCTACAAGGAGCTGACTCAGAGTGCAGTTGTTGTATTATCTGCTTCTTTGATTATCGCCGTTGTAGTGTGGCTGATGGATTTGACATTCAAGTCGCTAATGAGTCTGGTTTATCCAGGCTAATAGTCTGTTAGGAATATGGCTGAGACTGGGAAGAAGTGGTATGTTCTGAAAGCTGTAAGTGGCAAGGAAGCTAAGGTTAAAGAATATCTCGAGGCATTAATGAGGAACAATAAGAATCTGGCTGACCATGTTGGTCAGATTATGTTGCCTACTGAGAAATATGCCCAGATACGAAACGGAAAAAGAGTGGTCAAGGAGAAATTGTTTCTTCCTGGCTATGTTCTTGTTGAAGCCGAGCTCGATAATGAGATTACCCATACGCTTCGTTTTATTCCTAATGTGCTTGGCTTCTTAGGAGGTATGGACAACCCAAGCCCTGTGCGTCAGGCTGACATCAACCGCATCCTTGGAACTGTTGAGGATACAGCTATCCGCACTGAGGAAGTCAGCGTTCCATACAGCCTTGATGAGGCAGTGAAGGTAACCGACGGACCTTTCAACGGTTTCAGTGGCGTGATTGAAGAAGTTAATGCCGAGAAACGTAAGCTGAAAGTGATGGTGAAGATCTTCGGGCGCAAAACTCCATTGGAACTTGGATTCAATCAAGTAGAGAAAGAATAGGGCGCAATTGTTACGGTGCGTCGATTCTATATATGGTAAGGAGGCTTCCACTCCATGACTTATATGACAATCAATTCATAATTTACAAACAGAAATGGCTAAAGAAGTTGCTGGATTAATCAAATTACAGATTAAAGGTGGCGCTGCGAATCCCTCGCCTCCCGTTGGACCTGCTCTTGGTTCGAAGGGAATTAACATTATGGGATTCTGCAAAGAGTTCAACGCCAGAACCCAGGATAAGGCAGGTAAGATTCTTCCTGTCGTTATCACCTACTACACAGACAAGTCATTCTCTTTCGTCATCAAGACACCTCCTGCAGCTGTTCAGCTGATGGAAGCTGCCAAGGTGAAGGGCGGCTCTTCTGAGCCCAACCGTAAAAAGGTTGCCAGCGTTACTTGGGATCAGGTACGCGCCATCGCCGAGGATAAGTTACCCGATTTGAACTGCTTCACCGTGGAGTCTGCGATGAAAGTGATTGCTGGTACAGCACGTAGCATGGGTATCACTGTACAAGGGGAGTTCCCTGGTAAATAATAATAACTTCAATTTTTAAAGACAATGAGTAAACTGACAAAAAATCAGAAGCTGGTAGCTGATAAGATTGAAGCAGGGAAGGCATACACCTTGAAAGAAGCCGCAGAACTGGTTAAGGAAATCACCACGACCAAGTTTGAGGCCTCAGTTGATATCGATGTTCGCTTGGGAGTTGACCCGCGTAAGGCTAACCAGATGGTTCGTGGCGTTGTTTCGCTGCCGAATGGTACTGGTAAGGTGACTCGCGTACTCGCTCTCTGTACTCCTGATCAGGAGGCTGCCGCTAAGGAAGCTGGTGCCGACTATGTTGGTCTTGATGAGTATATCGATAAGATCAAGGGTGGTTGGACTGATGTTGATGTGATCATCACAATGCCCTCATGCATGGGTAAGCTGGGTCCCTTGGGTCGTATCCTCGGTCCTCGTGGATTGATGCCTAACCCCAAGAGTGGCACAGTGACTATGGATGTTGCTAAGGCAGTGAAGGAAGTAAAACAGGGTAAGATTGACTTCAAGGTCGACAAAGCAGGTATTGTGCACACGTCGATTGGTAAGATTACCTTCACCCCGGATCAGATCTTTGAGAATGCAAAGGAGTTTATCTCCACCATTATCAAGCTGAAGCCCGCTGCCGCAAAGGGTACGTATATAAAGAGTATCTTTGTTTCGAGCACTATGAGTAAGGGTATCAAGGTAGATCCTAAATCAGTTGAATAACTCGTAAAAAGATTAGACAAATGAAAAAGGAATTAAAAGATACTATTATCGTAGAACTTGGAGAGAAACTCAAGGAGTATCCTCATTTCTATCTTGTTGACCTGACTGGTCTGAATGCTGAGCAGACAAGCGAGCTGCGCAGAAACTGCTTCAAGAACGACATCAAGCTTTTGGTCGTGAAGAACAAGTTGCTGCACAAGGCCTTCGAAAATTCAGAGACGGACTACACCGCTCTGTATGAGTGCCTGAAAGGTAACACCGCTATGATGTTTACCCAGGTGGCCAATGCTCCTGCAAAGATGCTGAAGGAATACAAGACCAAGAAACAAGAGATTCCCGCTTTGAAGGGTGCCTATGCCGAAGAGAGCATCTTCGTGGGCGCTGATAAGCTCGATCAACTGGTTGCCATCAAGAGCAAGAACGAACTTATCGCCGATGTTGTGGCTCTGCTGCAGTCGCCGATCAAGAATGTTGTTTCTGGCTTAAACGCTGGTGGTAAGATCCATGGCCTGCTTGACGCTATCGCTGAGCGTAACAAATAAGCGAAAAGATAATTTCATTAACATTAAAAACAATTAAAAATTTTAAATAAAATGGCAGATATTAAAGCTATTGCAGAAGAGTTGGTAAACCTTACTGTGAAAGAAGTAAACGAGTTGGCAACCATCCTGAAGGATGAGTATGGAATTGAGCCTGCTGCTGCAGCTGTTGCAGTTGCTGCTGGCCCCGCTGCTGGCCCCGCTGAGGCCGCTGAGGAGAAGACCTCTTTCGACGTTGTTCTGAAGTCAGCTGGTGCTGCTAAGCTCCAGGTTGTTAAGGCTGTGAAGGAAGCTTGCGGTCTGGGCCTGAAGGAAGCTAAGGATCTCGTTGACGGTGCTCCCGCTACCGTTAAGGAAGGCCTGTCTAAGGAAGAGGCTGAGAACCTGAAGAAGACCATCGAGGCTGCTGGTGCCGAGGTTGAGCTGAAGTAATTCCAAGCACAACAATAACTATTTGGTTAGGAGCTCTCCAGTAGAGGGTTCCTAACCATTTCTTGTCTCTAAGACATTTCCTATAGGCCCTATAGTCCTATAGGCCCTATAAGACCCATAGAAAACAATAAAAATATGACATCGAAAGTAATAGACAACAGAGTAAACTTTGGCAGCGTCAAGAATCCGATGCCGTTACCGGATTTCCTCGATGTGCAGTTAAAGTCATTCAAGGACTTCCTACAGTTGGACACTCCGCCTGAGGAACGCAAGAACGACGGTCTGTATAAGGTGTTCGCCGAGAACTTCCCTATCACCGATACGCGCAATAGCTTCGTGCTTGAGTTCCTGGATTACTATATCGACCCGCCCCGCTACACCATTGACGAGTGTCTGGAGCGTGGCCTGACTTATAGTGTACCTTTGAAGGCCAAGTTGAAACTGTACTGTACCGATCCGGACCATGTAGATTTCCCCACCGTGATTCAGGACGTCTTCCTTGGCCCGATTCCTTACATGACAGCCAATGGTACATTCGTTATCAATGGTGCTGAGCGTGTAGTGGTTTCTCAGTTGCACCGTTCACCCGGTGTGTTCTTCGGTCAGAACGTACACTCTAACGGCACGCTACTCTATTCTGCACGTATTATCCCATTCAAGGGTTCGTGGATAGAGTTTGCTACCGATATTAATAATGTGATGTACGCTTACATCGACCGTAAGAAGAAGTTGCCTGTTACTACCCTGTTGCGTGCCATTGGCTTCGAGACCGATAGAGAGATTCTTGAAATCTTCGACCTGGCTGAGGAAGTGAAGGTCAACAAGGCTTCCCTCAAGAAAGTCATCGGCTCGAAACTTGCAGCCCGTGTCTTGAAGAGCTGGAACGAGGACTTCGTTGATGAGGATACCGGCGAGGTTGTCTCTATTGAGCGTAACGAGGTGATTATGGACCGTGAGACTGAGATCACAGAAGAGAACCTGATGGATATTCTCGAAAGTGGTGCTCAGACTATCCTTGTCCATAAGGACGAGGCCGTGGCCCAAGATTACAGCATTATCTTCAATACACTGGCCAAAGACCCCAGTAACTCAGAAAAGGAAGCTGTACTCTATATCTATCGCCAGTTGCGTAATGCCGATCCTGCAGATGATGCCAGTGCACGAGAAGTCATTCAGAACCTCTTCTTCTCTGATAAGCGCTACGATCTGGGAGATGTAGGCCGCTATCGTATCAACAAGAAATTGGGACTCGACACCGAAATGGAAGTCCGCGTCCTGACCAAGGAAGATATTATAGAGATTATCAAATATCTCATTCAACTGATTAACTCGAAGGCTGCTGTCGACGATATCGACCACCTGTCTAACCGTCGTGTACGCACCGTGGGTGAACAGCTGAGCAACCAGTTCTCGATTGGTTTGGCCCGCATGAGCCGCACTATCCGTGAGCGTATGAATGTTCGTGATAACGAGGTGTTCACTCCGACCGACCTGATTAACGCCAAAACCATTTCGAGCGTTATCAACTCGTTCTTCGGCACCAACCCTCTTTCACAGTTCATGGATCAGACCAACCCGCTGGCCGAAGTAACGCACAAGCGTCGTCTTTCTGCACTGGGTCCTGGCGGTCTGTCACGTGAGCGTGCTGGCTTCGAGGTTCGTGACGTTCACTATACCCACTATGGTCGTCTCTGCCCGATTGAGAGCCCAGAAGGTCCTAACATCGGTCTTATTTCGTCACTCTGTGTGTACGCTAAGATTAATGAACTTGGCTTCATTCAGACACCTTACCGCAAGGTAGAGAATGGTGTGGCCAACTTGAATAATGACGACATTGTCTATCTGACTGCTGAAGAAGAGTCAGAGCATATCATTGGTCAGGGTAATGCACCGCTGAACGATGATGGTACCTTTATCCGCAATGTGGTGAAGTGCCGTCAGGATGCCGACTTCCCCGTCGTTCCACCTTCGGATGTCGACCTTATGGACGTGTCACCTCAGCAGATTGCTTCTATTGCTGCCTCACTCATTCCGTTCCTGGAGCACGATGATGCCCACCGTGCACTGATGGGATCAAACATGATGCGTCAGGCTGTGCCTCTGCTTCACAACGAGGCTCCTATTGTAGGAACAGGTATTGAGAAGCAGGTGTGCGAGAATTCACGCACAATGGTGACCGCTGAGGGCGATGGTGTGGTGGAATACGTAGACGCTACTACCATCCGCATCCTCTACGACCGCACAGAGGATGAGGAATTTGTGAGCTTCGAGCCTGCGCTGAAGGAGTATCGCATCTCTAAATTCCGCCGTACCAACCAGAACATGACCATCGACCTGCGTCCTATTTGCAACAAGGGACAGCGTGTGAAGAAGGGTGATATCCTAACAGAAGGATATGCCACAGAAAATGGTGAGCTGGCCTTAGGTCGAAACCTGCTCGTGGCTTACATGCCCTGGAAGGGTTACAACTATGAGGATGCTATTGTTCTCAACGAGCGTATTGTGCGTGAGGACATCCTTACTTCTGTTCACGTGGATGAGTATTCTCTCGACGTCCGTGAGACCAAGCGTGGTGTGGAGGAGTTCACTTCTGATATTCCTAATGTCAGCGAGGAGGCTACAAAAGACCTCGACGAGAACGGTGTCATCCGCGTGGGTGCCCGTGTCGAGCCTGGTGACATCCTGATCGGTAAGATTTCACCAAAAGGTGAAAGCGATCCTTCTCCCGAAGAGAAACTGCTTCGTGCCATCTTCGGCGACAAGGCTGGCGACGTGAAGGACTCCTCATTGAAGGCCAATCCTTCTCTGACAGGTGTCATTATTGACAAGAAGCTCTTTGCTCGTGCCATTAAGACCCGCCAAACGAAGATGCAGGACAAGCAGATTCTCGCCAAGATTGACGAGGAGTATGAGGCAAAAGTCGAGGACCTGAAAGATATTCTGGTCGACAAACTAATGGAACTCACGAAGGGAAAGACCTCGCAGGGTGTTAAGGACTATACCGGTGCTGAGATTATTTCGAAGGGTTCCAAGTTTACGGTGACTGCGCTGAAGAACTTGGAGTATGGTGACATTCAGACAAACAAGTGGACCAATGATGACCACAAGAACTTGCTGATTGCACAGCTCATCATCAATTACATGAAGAAGTACAAGCTGCTCGATGCTGAGATGAAGCGTAAGAAGTTTGCCATCACCATTGGCGACGAGCTACCTTCTGGTATCCTGCAGATGGCTAAGGTTTACGTAGCCAAGAAGCGTAAGATTGGTGTGGGTGACAAGCTTGCCGGTCGTCACGGTAATAAAGGTATCGTTTCGAAGGTAGTACGTCAAGAAGACATGCCGTTCTTGGAAGATGGCCGTCCCGTCGACTTGGTGCTGAACCCCTTAGGTGTGCCTTCGCGCATGAACCTCGGTCAGATTTTCGAAGCTATCCTTGGTGCAGCAGGCAAGCGTCTCGGTGTGAAGTTCGCAACGCCTATCTTCGACGGTGCCAAGCTTGAGGACCTCGCTGAGTGGACTGACAAAGCCGGTCTGCCCCGTCTGTGCTCAACCCACCTCTACGATGGCGAGACAGGTGAGAAGTTTGACCAGCCCGCTACGGTAGGTATCACATACTTCTTGAAATTAGGCCACATGGTTGAGGACAAGATGCACGCCCGTTCCATTGGTCCGTACAGCCTCATCACGCAGCAGCCTCTTGGCGGTAAGGCACAATTTGGTGGCCAGCGCTTTGGTGAGATGGAGGTCTGGGCACTGGAGGCCTTTGGTGCCAGCCATGTGCTTCAGGAGATTCTAACTGTCAAGTCTGATGATACGGTAGGTCGTTCGAAGGCCTACGAGGCTATTGTCAAGGGTGAACCCATGCCCACTCCGGGTATTCCCGAGTCGCTCAACGTGTTACTGCACGAGCTTCGCGGCCTCGGCCTGAGTGTCACCTTCGACTAAGTGATTGTAAATCCTAAATTGAAAATTGAAATATGGCTTTCAAGAAAGATACAAAGACAAAGAGTAATTTCACCAAAATTACCATCGGACTTGCCTCACCGGAAGAGATCCTTGAGAACTCGTTTGGCGAAGTTACCAAACCTGAGACCATCAACTACCGCACTTACAAGCCAGAGCGTGACGGTCTGTTCTGTGAGCGCATCTTCGGCCCCACAAAAGACTATGAGTGCGCCTGCGGTAAGTATAAGCGCATCCGCTATAAAGGAATCGTTTGCGACCGCTGCGGTGTTGAAGTAACAGAAAAGAAGGTACGCCGTGAGCGTAGTGGCCACATCGAACTCGTTGTGCCCGTAGCTCATATCTGGTATTTCCGTTCACTACCCAACAAGATTGGATATCTGCTTGGTCTGCCCACGAAGAAGCTCGATGCAATCATTTACTATGAGCGCTACGTGGTCATCCAGCCCGGTCCTCTGGAGGGTCGTAAGAATAGTGAGGGTGAGCCGCTGCTCGGTTCACAAAAGTTCGATTTGCTCTCTGAGGATGAGTACAACGATATTTTGGACAATCAGCTGTCAGAAGACAACTGGATGCTCGAAGATACCGACCCGAACAAGTTTGTGGCAAAGATGGGTGCCGAGGCCGTCTATGAACTGTTGCAGGGCCTCGACCTTGACTCTCTCAGCTATGAACTGCGTGACCGCGCCAATACCGACTCGTCGCAGCAGCGCAAGAACGAGGCTTTGAAGCGCCTGCAGGTGGTCGAAGCTTTCCGTTCAAGTGTTGAGAAGGGCATCAACCGTCCCGAGTGGATGATCATGAAGATTATCCCTGTGACACCTCCCGAATTGCGTCCTCTCGTTCCGCTGGATGGTGGCCGCTTCGCTACTTCCGACCTGAATGACCTCTATCGTCGTGTCATCATTCGTAATAATCGACTGAAGAGACTCATGGAGATTAAGGCTCCTGAAGTGATTCTCCGCAACGAGAAGCGTATGCTACAGGAGGCCGTTGACTCTCTCTTCGACAATAGCCGCAAGTCATCGGCTGTGAAGAGCGACTCCAACCGTCCTTTGAAATCACTTTCCGACTCGCTGAAAGGTAAGCAGGGACGCTTCCGTCAGAACCTGCTCGGTAAGCGTGTCGACTACTCTGCCCGTTCGGTGATTGTCGTCGGCCCAGAACTGAAGATGGGTGAGTGCGGTCTGCCTACGCTGATGGCAGCCGAGCTTTACAAGCCTTTCATTATCCGCAAGCTAATTGAGCGTGGCATCGTCAAGACCGTGAAGTCGGCTAAGAAGATTGTCGACCGCCGTGAGCCCGTCATTTGGGACATTCTGGAGAACGTGATGAAGGGACACCCTGTACTCTTGAACCGTGCACCAACACTGCACCGTCTGGGTATCCAGGCCTTCCAGCCTAAACTCATTGAGGGTAAAGCTATCCAGTTGCATCCGCTGGCATGTACGGCATTCAACGCTGACTTCGATGGTGACCAGATGGCTGTTCACCTTCCCCTTTCCAACGAGGCTATCCTTGAGGCTCAGTTGCTGATGCTCCAGAGCCACAACATTCTGAACCCTGCTAATGGCGCTCCTATCACCGTGCCTTCTCAGGATATGGTGCTTGGTCTGTACTATATCACCAAGATTCGTCCAGGTGCCAAAGGCGAAGGACTCTCGTTCTATGGACCCGAGGAAGCTATCATTGCCCATAACGAGGGTAAGTGCGACCTGCACGCCCAAGTGAAAGTGGTTGTTGACGATGTAGTCGACGGCAAGAAGATCCGCCATCAGGTGGAGACCTCCGTGGGTCGTGTGATTGTCAATGGCATTGTCCCTAAGGAAGTAGGTTATGTCAACAAGGTCATTTCAAAGAAGTCTCTGCGCGACATCATTGCCGACGTTATCAAGAACGTGGGCTTTGCCGAGGCTTGCGAATTCCTCGACGGTATCAAGAACTTAGGTTACCGTATGGCCTATCTCGCTGGTCTGTCGTTCAACCTTGACGATATTATCATTCCAAAGGAAAAGGCTGAGCTTATTGCCAGAGGTAATGAAGAGGTGAAGGCTATTACCGACAACTACAACTTCGGTTTCATCACCGATAACGAGCGTTATAACCAGGTTATCGATACCTGGACCCACGTGAACAACGACATCGGCAACATCCTTATGAAGCAGATGACCGAGGCCGACCAGGGTTTCAACGCTGTGTTCATGATGCTCGACTCTGGTGCTCGTGGTAGTAAGGACCAGATCAAGCAGCTCTCTGGAATCCGCGGTCTGATGGCCAAGCCTCAGAAAGCTGGTGCCGAGGGACACCAAATTATTGAAAACCCCATTCTGTCGAACTTCAAGGAAGGTATGTCAGTGCTCGAGTACTTTATCTCGACCCACGGTGCCCGTAAGGGTCTGGCTGATACCGCCATGAAGACTGCCGATGCTGGTTACCTAACTCGTCGTCTGGTTGACGTCAGCCACGATGTGATTATTACTGAGGAGGACTGCGGTACCTTGCGTGGACTCGTCTGCACTGCGTTGAAGAGTGGTGACGAGGTCATTTCATCGCTTGGCGAGCGCATCCTTGGACGTGTCACCGTGCACGACATCATCAACCCGAAGACAGGCGAAATCATTCTGGAGGCTGGCGAGGAAATCACCGAAGATATTACCGAACAGATTGAGAAGGCAGAAATCGAGAGTGTCGAGATTCGTTCGGTGCTCACCTGCGAATCGAAGAAAGGCGTCTGCCGCAAGTGCTATGGCCGCAACCTCGCAACTCGCCGTATGGTGCAGAAGGGAGAGGCCGTCGGCGTTATCGCCGCACAGGCTATCGGTGAGCCAGGTACACAGCTTACCCTCCGTACTTTCCACGCTGGTGGTGTGGCCGCCAATGCCGCTGCCAATGCCAGTATCGTGTCAAAGTATGAGAGTGCTCGTATCGAACTCGAAGAGGTCCGCACCGTGCCGTTCGACGAGGACGGACGCGAATGTGAGATGGTGGTGAGCCGTCTGGGCGAAATCAGCTTCGTCGACCCCAACACCAAGATTGTGCTTTCGAAGGTGACCCTACCCTATGGTGCCACACTCTATTTCAAGCACGGCGACGTGGTCTCCAAGGGCGACAAGATTGCCCAGTGGGATCCTTTCAATGCCGTCATTGTTTCTGAGTTTGCCGGTATCATCAAGTTCAACGACGTGATTGAGGGTGTTACCTTCCGTTCAGAGACTGACGAAACCACAGGTCTGACTGAAAAGATCGTGACCGAATCGAAGGATAAGACCAGGGTTCCCACCTGTCATATCTTGAACATGTCGAAGAATACGGAAGATGGCGAGATTCTTGGTACCTATAACTTCCCTGTGGGTGGCCACGTAGTGGTAGAAGATGGACAGACCGTCAAGACTGGTGAGACACTGGTTAAGATTCCACGTGCCGCTGCCAAGGGTGGTGATATCACCGCAGGTCTGCCTCGTGTCACCGAGCTGTTTGAGGCACGCAACCCATCTAATCCTGCCGTTGTCTCTGAGATTGACGGTGAGGTGACTATGGGTAAGGTGAAGCGCGGTAACCGTGAAATCATCGTCACTTCGAAGACTGGTGACCAGCGCAAGTACCTGGTATCGCTCTCCAAGCAGATTCTGGTGCAGGAGCACGATGCTGTACGTGCCGGTACTCCTCTCAGTGACGGAGCCATTACTCCAAGCGACATCCTGGCCATTAAGGGTCCCACCGCCGTTCAGGAGTATATCGTCAACGAGGTACAGGACGTGTATCGTCTGCAGGGCATCAAGATCAACGACAAGCATTTCGAGATCATTGTGCGCCAGATGATGCGTAAGGTACAAATCAACGACCCAGGCGACACATCGTTCCTCGAGCAGGAGATTGTCGACAAGCTCGACTTCTCTGAGGAGAACGACCGCATCTGGGGCAAGAAAGTGGTCACCGATGCTGGCGACAGCGACCAGCTGAAGGCTGGACAGATTGTCACCGCACGCCGTCTACGTGACGAGAACTCTTCGTTGCGTCGTCGTGACCTCAAGCTCGTCCAAGTGCGTGACGCCGTGCCTGCCACATCCACCCAGATTCTTCAGGGTATCACCCGTGCCGCCTTGCAGACCAAGTCGTTCATGTCGGCTGCATCGTTCCAGGAGACCACGAAGGTGCTCAACGAGGCTGCCATCCGCGGCAAGCAGGACTATCTGGAGGGCATGAAGGAGAACGTTATTTGCGGTCACCTTATCCCTGCTGGCACAGGTCTTCGCGAGTTCGACAAGCTCATTGTTGGCTCCAAGGAAGAGTACGAGCGTATGCAGGCCAATCGCAAGAACGTCCTTGACTTCGTTCAGGAAACGGCTCTTGAGGATTAATCAGCAACGTTTCAATCTATCATCGGGAAGTATCCAACCGCTACCAGCGGCGATACTTCCCGATATTTTTGTTACTCTACTTTCTCAACAAGCTCAACTGGATATGGCTCGATAGGCTTTTTGACATTCCACGAAATACAGTTCAATGCTCCACCACGTCTCACTGCCTCCAATGCAGGAATGCCGATAGTCTCAATATCTGGAAACACAGATATTATCTGTTCTATTGCCTGTTCGTCTTCCTCCATTCCCAACTGTGGTACCATAATCAGCCGTTCCGTCTGTAGGAAATTGATGTAAGCCCAACTACGCATGTGCCGACGCTTCACCTTGTATTGCAATCGTATTACGTCAAATTTCTTCTCCAGCCGTTTCTCTATTTCCTCAGCCATTTTAGGGTCAAAGTCTGCGTAATTGGTTAATAGCACACGCCCATCTCCAGCATAATGCAAGATGCCATCACTATGTCCGAACTCTTCTTCGCGATCCCAGGGCAGGAAAAGAATGTCGCTCTTGAAAGCATCCCGTAATATATGTTCCACTTCATGGCGGCTCTTAGTGCTATTCTCAGAGAATATCTTTTCCGTCATCACGACAGTATCACCACATTTCACCACGTTGCCGCCATCCATTATCAAGTCAATTCCTATTGTGGGATAACTGATCTCGCTACAAATCTTGTTGCCATCACACATTAAGTATTTTTGATAGCGCTTCTCCTTTTTCAAATAGTCAGGCTCAAATCTATAGCTGACGAAATAATCATCTGCTATCTGTATCGGCATGTAATCTCGACACCAGATGTAGTTTGTATGACGCAAAAGACCATATCTGATTCCTCTTTTACTCAACGCAGAGTGAATACTTGTCCAAAGTTTTGGACATTCCATCGCCAAAAGAGGTGAAAAGTAAATCTTATTTGTCTGATTGTCTGTGATCATGACTTATATGAATCTATCCGTCTTGTATCGTGTTATTCTACTGCCTGCCTCAAGTTTTCTATAATTGTAAATCTTTGTTTCCCTTTTCCAGTTATCAATACCAATTCGTTCATCAAAGAAACAATGTTTTCTTACATTCTCGTCTTTCAGATTGATACCATATCTATTTGTAGCCCCTAACCTGCATTCATATTCCTTATCCAACTCATACAATACAGGCATATCGTGCTCACAGTTGTTTAGCATCTCATTTTTACACGTCAAGGGACCAAAAACCAACGCTCTCTCATTATCTTCTACAAGACTCCTTATCAGAATCCCGCCAAACTCTGCATTAGGTTTTGTAAAGTCACTATCGAAGCAGATGTCAACTCCACTGAGATGGTAGAAGAACTCCCCACAATTCTTTGTGCGAGGATAGGTGACTCGGTTCCAATCATTCTCAAAAGCACCTTTGCGGAAATAATAGAACTCTACTTCTGCGAAACGATAGCACTTCTCGCCGCATTTCACTCCATACCCTCTGAACAAGAGATCTGCTATCCGTCGGAATTGTTCCGTCAGCTCTTTTTCTTCTTGAATAGCACTTATTGCTAAACATAATTGTTTAAACCTTTCCATCATTTTTCCTTTTGTAGTAAATAAATATCAAGGACAAATGTATGAAAAAGTTTTGGATTTACCAAATCATCAGCCTACTTTTTGAAGGATGGCTGGGACAGCCTCTACGTCCCTACTTGGGGAAAGTGGATGGTGAAGCGGCAGCGTCTGCAGATAGGCAATAGCATCGGGAGAGGCCGTAACCAGCGACAGCTTATTATAGGTTGACCTTCACAAACGGCCCCTTACCACGCAGGCTCTGTCGATGGATAGCCTCAGCTATAGCTCCTTACCCGTTAATGTATTCTTTATGTCTTTCCTTCGGTATTTTGCGGATATTTTGTACCTTTGCAGGCGAATGGCAATGAACGTTTACAAGATACTCATCTTTATTGCATGTTGCCTGCTGACAGCTTGTCAACTGCCGAAAACTACCCCCGATAGTCCCTTGTCGGAAAGTCGGGTTGGCGAGCGTTACTCGCAAATGGTTGGTAGTGACAGTGCTGCCATCTACCAAGACTTGGCCTTTCAGGAAATGTTCAATGGTTCTATAGTGAAAGCCGAGATATATGCCAGTCGAGCATTCCTGCTGAGCCGTGACTCCACCCTTGAGAATAATGCACTCTCGCTGCTCTGCTACATCTATTATCGTGAGGGCAAGCAACAGGAACTGGAACTGCTGATGCAATCCCTATCCCCAGAGATGTACATGAATGTGATGAGCGTACAATGGCAGGTGGAACAGGCCAAGGCCGGCCGGCAAAAGCTTGTCCTTACCTCGGTCATCATTCTGCTCCTGCTACTGCTTGGCGCTCTCGGCTCTTGGTACGTCCGCAAGATGAAAGCCCTGTCCCATCTCTATCAACAGCGTATCAGCTCTGCCAGACGCGAGTTGAGAGAAGAACTGGAGCGGTTGGCGGAAGCGGCATCGCCCGAGGGTGATGATGGTGAAAGTGTCTTGCAGGTGGATATCAGCGAAACCAAAACGGGCATCGACGTGTTGTTTGCCATCATCAACGACCAGAACATCAGTCAGATGGGTAAGCGTGAGGAACAGGCGGTGCTGAAGACGCTGCCGATGGTGGACACCGTCCTTGCAGACACCCTCGACAAGGCAGCGTCAGCGCTCACGCCAAAGGAGACGTTCTTCTGTATCATGGAATATTATGGTAAGACTGACCAACAGAAAGCTCGCTCGTTCTGCTGCTCGGAACAGGCTATCCGCAGCACGAAGAGCCGACTCAGCAAGAAGATGGATATCAGCATGCTCCGTTCGGAGTGATATAGTCGAAGCAGTCAAAGTCCTTGAAACCCATTGCCTCAAGCTGTTTCCGGCTTTGGGAAATATCTTTCTGGGTGTTGTAGTCCGGAATGTGAGGTAGGCGGATGGTCACTTTCTGCAGGTCGATGTTGTCGGCCAGCCACAGAAGGTTTTCCTGCAAGCGGGTGTTTTCCTGCGAGGTGTAGCGACGGTAGATGTCGGGATTCATGTCCTTCACATCTATATAATAATGGTCAATGTAGGGAGCCACTGCCTCCACAGCCCGCCGTTCAACATTCAACGATGTCTCGACATAAATATGCCATTCCTTTGGACACAGCTTGCAGAATTCCACGATGCTTTCGCTCCTCAGCAAAGGCTCTCCGCCACCAAAGGTGATACCACCGTTCGTCGCCTTGAAGTACAAGTCATCAACCATCACCTCATCCAGCATCTCCTGAACGGTCATCTGCCGCCAAATGCCGTCGGCCCGCAAGCACTGTTCGTTCAGACAGTATTTGCAGCGTAGCGGACAACTGTGAAAGGCCACAAGTGTGGTCACTCCCTGTCCGTCTGTGACGAGGCGGTGACGGCAGATGCCTATCAATGGAACCATCATGGCAGTCGGAAGTTTACAGGAATGACGTACCTCACTCTGTACGACACACCATTTTGTTTGCCGGGACGCCATTTGGGCATCAAGCTCACTACTCGCACAGCTTCCTTGTCCAACAACGGATGAAGGCTCTTGACGACCTTCACATTGCTGATGCTGCCGTCCTTCTCGACAACAAAAATGACGATGACCCGCCCCTGGACATCACTTTCGGCTAATTCCTCAGGATAGTGAATGTTCTCCGAAAAATATTCCTTCAGCTTCTTTTCACCTCCAGGGAATGACGGCATCTGCTCGACAACGCCGAACACCTCTTCTGATGATTCTCGATTAGGATTTGGATTGGGAATAGGAACGGGTTCAGCCTCAACTGCTCCGCATTGTCCAATGAGCGCTTCCTTTACCTCTGAGACCACAGAATCTTTCTTTTCTGGTTTCGTTGCAGGAGCCTTGAACGGAGCCGTCCGCTTCTTTACCGTTGCTGGGTCTTTCTCGACGATGACGCTGTCAACGGGAGACTTATACGCTATATCGCCGTCAAGCCGCTCCAACGTGTCAACCCTTATCTGGCCCCCAAGGAGTCTACTCTGCTCCTCGCTGACGCTATCCACCTTCTTGGCCTTGTCACCACAGCTCAACAGCGCCGACAGTCCTGCCGAGATACCAACAACGGCCACAGCTTTACCCAACTGCTGGCGGATATTGAGTTCGCGCTCTATATACCTGACCTCAGCTTCGCAGGCCGGACAAGTACCTCGGCACTCGCCCTCATGATGGCACTCACGCGGTTCGTACTTAATCTCGTTTGCATCGGCAATCTGTTTGCGGATGGTCTTCAGTACGCCACAAATAGTTTTTCCTCTTGTCATAATCTTCGTCCTTTATCGTTTGATGCTGCAAAGATACAACAGAAAAGGGGCTTTGTCAAGAGTCGGTGGATTATTGACACGTGTGCAAATGCCAAGCTATTGGAAATCAACCTATTAAAAATCTTCTTGTTCAACTGTTGACATACTGTTTCTTCTCTATTGCCAGACAAATCGCTGTTGTGGCAGGCGTATTTCATTGCAGTTGTCTGTCTGCTCGTACCCCGTAGTATTGTCGCGTCGCGTTGCCGTTAGGCTCCAGTATTTATTCCCAGCGTGGGAATGTTTTCTCCCCAGCGTGGGAATATTTCATTCCCAGCGTGGGAACGTTTTGCAGGTCTCTTGCAAAAAAGATGCAAGAATGACATAATTGTCAGGCAACAATGCAACAAAAAATATTTAACCCAGATTGGTCATTTGAACGTTAATGGTCCAAAGAACAATC
>Ga0326511_10001757_pt1 | contig 17876 bp, 35 predicted proteins | sample 0_2496_0518_D_FD_203701 | JGI IMG/M metagenome (GOLD analysis project Ga0326511, IMG submission 203701) | Bovine rumen microbial communities from UC Davis, California, United States - 0_2496_0518 | ecosystem: Host-associated > Mammals > Digestive system > Stomach > Rumen | place: USA...
TCTCTTTGTTCATCATTCACCCCCTGTATTCAGGCCATATCCCTATCCGAAGCTGACGACTGTCCAGCTTTTTTACCGAAGATGAGGATCTCCGCGGCTTCGAGCTTCTCTTCGTCAGAGGATAGATACTCAATGATAGCATTGATTCTCGGATCTGTAGAGTCTGCTGCCTTCATGCCCATAAGCGAGTCTATGGAGCAGGCCATCCTGGCGGCAATCAGAGAGGCCGTCTCCAGATCAGGGAAGAGATGCTTCTGTCTCCAGCTCAGTATGGACTTGTATGGGACAGCCGCAGCATCCGCAAGGTCATAGAGATTCAGGCCGGTCTCTCTGAGCCGGACATCAACCCTGTGCCAAAATTGTTGTGCAGAATCCTTGTTCCTAGTCATGGGATTCTTAGTTTAGGCACCGATGTCGCAAAAAAGCAACATTTTTTATCAAAAAGTATTGCAAACAACTCAGAACTGCGATATAAAGATAGACAGATGTCGCAGAACTGCGACATGGAGGAAACACACATGGCATTCAAAGAGAACACCGAGCTTCTTTTCGTGCGTGTACCGATGACCGCACAGGACAAGCAGAAGATCGACAGAGCATGTGCCGTGGCCGGAATGAAGAAGTACGAGTGGGTGCGCCGTGCGCTGCTCGCAGAGGCTTCCAAGAAAGAGGTACGCGCCCATGACTGACGCTGTGATCGTGACCAGGGAGGACATGGAGAGGTTCAACGCCTCCCTCAAATCAATAGAGAACCTTCTGAAGATCATGGTTCGCAACACCAAGCAGCCGCAGGTGGTCACAGTATCCGACATCGCCGAGATTGAGGGACTGTCCGTAACGAACCTGAAGGACAAGCATCCTGAGCTGCTTCCGAACTTCGGAGTATCCGACTACGGAACAGGAACCAAGAGGTGGAACTTCGATACATACCTCAAGTGGCAGGAGATCCCAGTCACCGAGAGGATCCAGATGTATCGGACCCACCTGCTGAACAGTTGACGGCAGGCTGATGTGTTTGTTCGCCCCACAGCCTGACGACATAGAAAAGGGCCATCCCCGCGCCGAAACGTGAATGGCCCAAAGATGAAACCTTAACCAACAAAGTCCATCGCCAACAGAGTATCACAACCATGACGGCGGGACAACAAGTTGGGCATCAGAACGGAGGATCAACATGATGCAGAACAACAGGAAGAACGTCGCCGAGACGTTTGAGCCCCAGGCGACCAGCTGGGCGAGTGAAGTGATCAACACACTTCTGGAGGTCAAGCAGAGATCGACCGATATCCCAGCCGGATATTCCATCGAGGGCATCGCAATCAGAGAGCCGAACAAGGGTGTGGTGAACATCACATTCGTCTTCAAGGAGGTCCAGGTATGAGCATAATGAGCAAACTCTCGGACATCCAATGCGCCTACAAGCTGGGCAAGACCAGGTACAACGACTTCGGAAAGTACAACTACAGAAGCATAGAGGATATGCTCACAGCCTTGAAGCCGCTTCTCAAGGAACACGGCTGCGCAGTCACATTCTCGGAGAAGATAGAGATCGTCCAGGACCGCATATATGTCGTGTCCACGGCCACGATCATCGACAAGGAATCCCTGGGCACGTTCTCCAGCACAGCATACGCCAGGGAGCCTCTTCAGAAGAAGGGGATGGATGATTCCCAGATCACAGGCAGCACAACGAGCTATGCACGCAAGTATGCGCTCTCCGGTCTTCTCTCAGTAGACAACGGTGAGGCTGATCCTGATTCACAGGACAACAACGACAAGCTGGACGAGCCGGAGAAAGGCACCAACGGACTGACGGCACTTCAGATGTGTGACCAGATGGACACCAAGAAGCCAGGATACACAGCCAAGCTGTGCGCCAGCAAGGGAGTCGAGGACATCACCGGACTCTCGATCGAGTACATAGAGAAGGCATGGGCCTATGTCTGCGGAAGCAAGGAGGCCAAGTGATGTCTGACTACGTTACCTTCGATCCATTCCTTCATGAGTACACAAGCGTCTATGGGGAGACGGTCATATCCGTCACACAGCTTCTCCAGAAACACGGCATATCACCTGATTACAGCGCAGTTCCAAAAGCTCTGCTGGCACAGTCTGCCGAAATCGGAACGAAAAGACACGAGATGCTGCAGCGGGCCATAGAGTCCCAGGGCGCAGACATCGCCGACGATCCCGCCATCAAATGGTTCATGGCCAACATCTATCCGAAGTACACGGACTGGCATTGCGAACAGATGGTGTGGATTGACGGGATCTCGAATCCGATCCCTGTCGCAGGACACATTGACATCTGGGCAAAGGACCCCGTCACAGGTCGTTACATCATCATCGACTTCAAGACCACTTCATCATTCCACTATGACTCCGTTGCATGGCAGGACACGATCTACAGAAAACTGTGGGCCTTCACCAACAACCTGCCTGAGGAAGAGGCTGACATAGCCGGATTCCATGCTCCGAACAAGGGCGACTGCAAGTGGATAGATCTCAATCCGGTCCCGCAGGAGGAGCTTGACTCTCTCATGGAGGCCGAGTCCAAGGGTGTCCTCTATGCGAGGAAGACGGACATGGTCCTCTCCACCGGAAACCAGGCGCTTGTCGCTGAGTTCGAGGCCAGGATCCTTGAACTGAAGGAGATCGAGGGCTACTACAAACAGTTCAAGGAGGAGCTCTACGAGAAGATGGTCGAGGGCGGAGTCACGGAGATCGAGACTGCGCAGCTGAAGATCTCGATTGTCAGACCTTCAACAAGGACCAGCTTCGACAGCACCAAGTTCAAGGAAGACCATGCCGACATGTATGACCAGTACGTCAAGACATCCCAGGTCAAGGGAAGCGTCAGAGTCAAGACGAAGGAGCAGGCATGAAGTTCGACCGCATATTCCCTGCGAAGATGTTCAAGGCCTACTGGCCGGAGATCAAGGAGACCCTGGTGAAGACCCAGGAGGCAGGACGCAAGGTTCATGTCCTGATCGAGCCGGAGAGGAAGTCCAGGTCAACGGGGTACAAATCCCAGAACCACCACCTCAACGGACACATCCAGCAGATATCAATGAGCACCGGACAGCCCTTCGACGACATCAAGAAGTACGTGAAGCAGCAGGCCATCTCGATGGGATATCCGATCCTTGAGAGATTCGGACAGCCCGTCAGGGATCTGTGGGGCAATCTGCAGGGCATAAGCGAGTCGGATTCGACCGTTGAGCAATGTGCGCTTCTCATAGAGTGCGCACACCAGCTCGCGGCTGAGCTTGGGATCATTCTTCAGGAGGAAGACATTGCCAACTAAGAGAAGGCCGAACAAGAAGCCGGTCAAAAGGAAATACAAGATATCGACTGAGCGCAACGGAGCACTCCATGAGCTTCAGAGATACAAGGTGGAGCTTGAGATGAGCTCCAACGGATACAACCGCTGCATAACATGCGGGCGCATCGTGAACGATGCACAGGGCGGTCACTTCATACCGCGCACACACCGTGCGACGGAGCTTGAGGAGGACAACGTCAACGCCCAATGCCCCAGATGCAACATGGAGGAAGGCGGCAGGCAGCTGATCTACAGAGACGAGCTGGCCAAGAAGATCGGAGAGGAGCGGGTCGAGAGACTGATCAACATGTACCGCGCATCGCTCGGATCCGAAGAGGCCTTCGAGAGGCTGGAGCCGGAGGACCAGAGGAAGATCTCCTACAGGAAGACGGCCTCCGACTACCACGAGATCAGGATCAAATACAAGCACTTGAGGAAGGAGCTCAAGGAAAGGAGAGGATGGTGATGGCTGAATGGTTCAGACATGACGTGGACGCACGCAACGACATCAAGATGCGCAAGCTCGCAAGGACGGACGGTCTTGCAGGCATAGGAGCGTTCTGGGTGGTGGCTGAGGTCCTCTTCGAGCATGGAGGCATGGCTCCGGTGCAGGAGGTCGTTGACGAGCTCGACTACCTCGGAGGAGCGGAGATCCTGGACAGACTGCATGATCTCAATCTTGTGGAGATAAAGGACGGCACGGTTACGAGCCACAGGGTGAAGGAGGAGATCCAGATCCAGGAGGGCTTCAGACAGAAGAAGGTCGAGGCAGGAAGAATGGGAGGTCTAGCAAAAGCTAGCAATGCTAAGCAGATGCTAGACGATGCTAAGCAATGCTCTAGCAAAACCAAGCAGAGCCTAGCAGAACCTAGCACCTTACCTAACCCTACCTTACCAATAAAGAAAGATATCTCAGTATCTGACGATACTTCGATATCGAAAGAAAAAAAGGGCCGTTCATTCGTCAAACCGACCGTGGAGCAGGTGAGATCCTACTGCAATGAGAGGAACAACTCCGTCGATGCTGACACGTTCTTCAACTTCTATGAGTCGAAGGGATGGAAGATCGGAATCGCACCGATGAAGGACTGGAAGGCCTGTGTGAGGACATGGGAGAGGTCAAGGTCCCAGGGAGCCACGGACCGCAGGCGGATGGTCACGGACAGAGAGGAAAGATCCAGATCAGTCAACCCTGACGGGACCCTCAATCTTCTCGGATAGGAGGAAGGCATGGACAAGGACACGAAGAAACTTCTGAAGCAGTACATGAACATCGCCAACCTCGGACTGGACGACAGGCATGAGTTCCTGAGCGAGGTCACTCCCCGTGACGACAAGCAGGCAAGGGTTATCGAATACCTGAAGGACCTTCTGGACGGCAAGTACCGCACGCTGGTGCTCTGCGGGACGGAGGGATCAGGCAAGACCTACCTGAGCTGCACGGCCATCAACACGGAGATCGCGAGGATCTACCAGTCCAACAGGGACATGGAGCGCGGGCCGAGGTACATCATGCAGCGCGAGCTGGACATGAGGTTCCGAAGCGCGATGCACGAGACGGGCAACAGCGAACTGCAGGTGTTCAACCGATATGCGGAATACTCGTTGCTCGTCATAGACGAGATAGGGAGATCCAGCAACAGCCAGTATTCCCTGGACAACATAGAGCTGCTGATCTCCAAGAGATACAGCTTCCACAGGCCTACGATCATCATAACCAATGACACGGCGGAGGAGCTGAAGAGGATGTTTGACAGGCATATCCTGGACAGACTCGCGAAGAAGGGAGCCACATTCGAGCTCGACACAGCATCACAGAGGTGAACAAATGACAGACATCAACGTAGTAATGATAATCGGAAGACTTACAAAGGATCCTGAGGTCAACCACTCCCAGGATGGGAAGAGCGCATGGGGAACCTTCTCCATCGCATCAAGCGAGAGGGTCAAGAACGGAGAGAGCTGGGAGGACAGACCAAGCTACTTCGAGGTGAAGGCCGGAGGGCCGATGTACAAGGGAGTAGTCCCGTACCTCCAGAAGGGCCGCCAGGTAGCGGTCAGCGGATCGCTCACACAGGACCGCTGGGAGAAGGACGGCAGACAGATGTCACGCGTCAGGATCAAGGCCGACAGCATCGAGCTTCTGTCCTCCCCTTCACAGCAGCAGACTCAGTCACAGCCGGCCCAGCAGCGCAGACCGGAGCCTCCAAAGACCAATGGACCTGAGAGCTTCGAGTCCTCCGACTTCGACGATCTTCCGGACTTCTGAGGAGGCAGACCATGAAAGTAAAAGACATAAAGCCGATGTTGCAAGGGAAATACAGGATGCTTTCATCAAGAAACAGCAAGGTCTTGGAGAAGGACGACTGGAACAAAGGCAAGCATGAGGAGTGTGAGGTTCTGAACATCTGGTCGGATATTGTCGTGAACAACAGATACTGCAACACGTGGCATCCATACTACCAGCCAGAGATCGTGATGTACATAAGGGAGCAGCCAAATGAGTGAGGAGACGAGAATGTACACAGTAACACAGGCGACAAAGGATACATTGCAGGCGATGCTCCCAGGCAAGGAGTACACAGGCAGAGAGCTGCATGAAAGCATAGTCAGGAATCTCCGGTCACACGGGAATCCGGCGCAGCCATACGACAGCTCGACGCTCAGATCCGTGAGACAGTATTCGGCCATGTACGGGGTGAAGTGCCACCTCGCAGCCAGGAAGAGCAAGTACGTCAAGGAGGTGCTTTTCTGATGAAGTGCAGACAATGCGGCAAGACGATAGGACCGAAGGATGACTACTTCACCCTTTGCATCCTCGATGATCCCGCGCTCTGTTCGGTTGACTGTGTAGAAGGCTTCATAAAAGGCCACCAGAAGGAAATCGACGATTACGTGGAGGAGTACATGACCTCCAGGGAGGTGCACCGTGACGTGGGTGAAGTCCTATAACCCTGACGGGACATGCACATACTTCCGGTCAATCGAGGAGTGCTGCAAGGTCTTTGGAATCAAATATCACCAGACGCTGGTGAGGCTTATAGACAATGCCCAGCTGGCCGACGACGGCAAGACGTTCTTCGACTATCCGACCAAGCAGGAGGTCGAGATGCTTGAGAGGCTGTTCAAGGACGGCGAGGGCTCGATCCAGTCCATGACAGAGGACCGGATACAAGTCACCAACAGGAGGAATGACAATGGCGACATGCGCAAATTGCGGTAAGGAGATATCAATCGGAGACGAATACTACGCCTCCAAGACAACCGGCGACAACTGCTACTGCTGCGCCGAGTGCATGAAGGAGGACCTGAAGGACAGGTTCTTCGACGAGGTGGTCGAGGACTGGTTCGACGACTACGCCGAGTGCTACGAGGAAGAGGCTGAGGATCCATACGACAGGTATGGTGTGTCCCGCAGCGACTTCTAGGAGGGCGCGATGTTCAGATACACGACCGAGATGAACGAGTTCATCCTGGACCACAGGGAGGGCCGGACGCTGCTTGAGATCACGGAGGCCTTCAACTGGAGATTCGGAACCGATGTGACGGTCTCCCAGATGAGGGCGAAGTTCAAGAACATGAGGATCCATGTGGGGCAGCGCAGTCCGATCTACTCCGAGGTGTGGTCGCCCGCAGCCGCGGAGATCTTCAACGAGGTAAACCAGGGACGCACCAGCATGGAGGTGGCGCGGATCCTGACCGAGAGGACCGGAAGGAGGATCACCAAGGAGCAGGTGCAGGCATACAGGAAGAACCACCACATACCATGCGGGGTGGACACCAGATTCAAGCAGGGCATGGAGCCGTGGACCAAGGGCAAGAGCATCGAGGAGATCTGCAAGACACCTGAGGCCCTGGCAAGGGTCCGAGGATCCCAGTACAAGCCTGGGAGCAAACCCTGGAACCACATGCCCGTCGGATCCGAGGTTTTCAAGTACGGATACTGGTGGGTCAAGACCGGGGAGCCGAACCATTGGAAGGCCAAGCACCGGATCATCTTCGAGAAGGAGAACGGCATCAAGCTGGGACGCGACGATGTGATCACCTTCCTGGACGGGGACACCAGCAACATGGACAAAGGCAACATGGTCCTGCTGTCCAACAGGGAGAACCTTGAGATGAACCGCAGCGGAATGAGATCCGAGGATCCGAGCATAACCAGGACAGGCGTGGCCGTGGCCAAGCTGATGTCCGCGATAAGGGAGAGAGAAGAAAAAGATGACAAGAAACAAGCTGTCTGATCTGAACGACTATCTGTTCGAGCAGATCGAGAGGATAAACGACGACGAGCTGTCCGGTGAGGATCTGGACATGCAGCTCAAGAGGAGCAAGGCGATCTGCCAGGTCAGCTCCGTGATAGTGAGGAACGCGGCGGTCATGGTCCAGGGCATGAAGATGGCCCAGGAGTATGGCCTTGAGAAGCAGGACATGCCGAAGATGCTGGCGGCGGGAGCGAACTAGGAGGAACGATGAGCAAACCGTTTTCATGCTATTCGTGCGGCAACGAATGTGAGCTTTACAAGAAGGCCCTGGCGGAAGCCAAGGACGAGATAGATGTCTACCTTGTCAGACACTCGGTCAAGGAGGGATGCCCCTATGAGGAGTACAACCCTTGCTACCCATTCAAGCAGAAAGCCGGAGGCACCAGATGATGGACAAGACCATTGAGATCATAAGGGAGATTGAGGAGGCGAGATGATAAATAGCCACAGCGAAAAAGAAATCTATGAAGGATGTAAAAGGCTAATGGGCATGATCGTCAAAGAGTTTGAGGCCTGGTGTGAGTGGCTGGGCGTCGAATGTGACAAGGACGAGATGTTCAGCATTTCAATGCCGAACTCGCAGATTATCAGAGAGCTGTTTCTCTCCAGGACAAACCACAGCGGCATGACATCGACAATAGAGAAGTGCAAAGAATTGGGGTTGGACTTTGGGCAAATAATAAGATTCAGCATCGACATTGAGGAGGAGAAGCCAAGTGAATAGAGCGCAAACACAGATGGTCAAAGACATATCCAGTCTCAGGGCATGGCAGAAGATAGACGAGTGCAGAGGATAGAACCATACAAGGTGATGGCAAAGAAAATCAATCTATATCGGAGTTTTGGGGGAATGGAATGACTATCACAATCAATGAAGAAGAACTTGAACAGCAAGTCAAAGAAGAAATGCTCAGACGTATCTGCAGAGATATTGAAGTCAGCATAGATAGTTGCAGTGAAGATGGCAGATATCTAAGACATCTTTACAAGAAGGAATTGGGTGAAGCAATCCGAAAGATATTCAGAGAGCAACCGAATCTTGTTGAGGATGCAGTTGAACGTGCCAGTAAGTATCTCTATGAAAGAGGTAAAGCAGAAATTGTAAAAAGATTGGAAGGGACGAACTAATGACTGAATACATCGTAAGAACAATTTGCTTTACTTAAATTTCCGTTATTAAAGCAAATCACGGTTTTGGTTTAATAAGGAGTGAATGATGGGAAAGAAAAAAGGGTTAAGCGATTGGAAACGCTTCGGAAAGAAGAAGCTCTACATGGACAGATACTGTAACACCAACTGGGAGAAATCCCTCAAAGAGGATTTAAGGCGAAGGGACTACCTTATAAGCAAGCACTTAGCCGACAAGTCGGTCAGCATGGACGAGGTCTATCTGATGTACAGACAAGCCATGAAGTCGCAAGGAGAGAAGTAATGAATGATTTACTGATTAAGGGTTTGGATTTGCCGAAAGACGGAGACTATGACTACAACCTCACCATCCGTTCTGACGGCAAGGTTGAAGGGTGGCAACAGGTTGGAGAGCGGATAGTGCAAATCCACTCATGGGCAGAAGAGGTCAAACACGGAAGGAATGACAGAGTGGAGTATGAGATGGACAGCTTCGGTATAGCTGGAAGGAGGAAGAAATGAGGCTTGCGTTGCTATGGCTGCACATATCATTCAGCAGGCAGAACAGGATCCCGTCATACGAGGAGCTGCAGCTGGTGAAGGAGAACTTCATCGGATCCGACAAGAAGGCGATCATGGTGCTTCCAGGCAGGGAGCACTATGTCAACCAGCACCGGTATTGCCTGCACCTGTGGTACAGCAAGGACAATCCGATCCCTGACTTCGACGTGATGGTCCCAGGAATCGGAAGGTGCATATAACGCGAGTATCAGCCGAAGAGCGAGCTTGTGCCGCTCCAGGCGATTAGATCTTTGGAAAGGTTTATTAGTTTTGGGAATTGACTAACTGCCGTGGTGGTGCCCTGGTGGCATCAATAACGGGGCACCACCATTCTTCCCAGGAGGACCAGATGACAGACAGATGGAACACAGGCACACCTACTGAGGACGGACTGTATGTAGTGTGCATAAGATACGATCTCGGCCACGAATACTACACCACGGGACACTATGTGATGCAGTACAACCGCGGATGGACAGACCTCAAGCAGCCAAGCTACGGGGAACAGCCTGAAGGCGGGAACAAGGTGGAGATCGTCGCATGGCAGAAGCTCGTACCCTTCCGAGGGGAGGAGCCCAGGAAGGACGATCCCCTCAGGGACTTCGAGAGAAGGATCAAGATCGCGGTGTTCAACGACAGCCGGCTCACGCTTGACGCAGCCACATGGAGGATTCTCAGCACCCTTCCAAGGGATGGCATATACGATCTCATATTCGGAGGTGACAGATGAACGGGAAAGGGTACATAGTCTTCTGCTGGCTGACCGACTCATGGGTCAAGGGCATGGCAAACGGCAAGGTCACGGCTACATGGAACAAGGCTGAGGCCAAGGTGTTCAGCTCGCCCGCCGAGGCTAAGAAGATGATCGGAAAGATGGATCCGGTGTGGCAGAAGGAGATGAAGATACTTGAGACGGAGAGGACCCCATGACGGGGTCCTTTTTCAAACGGCACGGGAGTGTCTGACCGGAGGATTCCGAAAAGGTAGGATTAAGTGTTATGGCAGGCAGGAACTACGCGATAGAAAGACATCCACAGAAGCAGGAGATAGTAGAGGCCATTCTCAGCGGTGAGTCATTTCGACACATTTCGTCACAATATGGCATATCTCCCAACAGCGTCATGAGATACACGGAAGGTGTGCTCAAGAAGGATCTGTCCATCTACTTCGCACGGCAGAAGGAGAAGGATCTCAACACCATAGACAGCCTTGTCACCAGGCTCAACAGGATGGCGGATGTATGCCAGAAGCTCATTGACCGCTGCATGGAATACCTGGTGGAGGACGGAGCCCTTGATGTCAGCTCCCTGAGGATAGACACGCACAAGATCCTGAAGGACAACATCGCCAATCTCCGGGCGATCCTTGAGACCATAGGGAAGTTCCTGGGGATGGTCAGCGATGTCAGCGTGGTCAACAACATAAACATCGACACAAGCAAATTCGTGTCCAGGATCGCAGACATAATCGAGGATGTGGTCCAGGACCCTGAGGAGAGATCCGAGCTTGTCAGGAGGATATATGAAGGGCTATGAGCTTGCCTCCGACTTCCTCGCCAAGAGACTTGACCCGGTGATGTACGCCGAGTCCATAGATCTGCCGTTCGGAGATCTCTACCAATGGCAGAAGGATGTCCTGTCGATAACGCAGGGCAATGTCTGCATAAACGGGGCCAGACAGGCTGGAAAGTCCACCATAGTGTCCGTGGTCCCATGCCACAAAGCAAAGTATTGCCCAGGATCCCTGAGCATAGTCATAGCACCTACACTCACACAGGCCGGAGAAGACATGGAGAAGATCCGCAGCTGTGTCGCACGTGATGAAATGTTCCCCAAAATGACAAGAGGCAACGACAGCGAGCTGAGATTCGACAATGGATCCAGGATAGTCGTTGCGCCTGCGACAGACGCTGCACGTGGTAAGTCCGCCCCTGCCGTGGTGATCCTGGACGAGGCAAGCAGAATAGAGGACTTCGTGTTCTCCGAGGTTGTGCTGCCGATGTTCACGAAGAGCAAGAGGTATCTGTTCCTGAGGATCTCCACCCCTAACGGCAAGAAGGGCTTCTTCTATGACGACTTCAACGACGAGAAGGTCAAACGCTTCGAGGTCAGGTCCCCTTTTGATGTTTCTCCTGCCAACAACTGGACCCTGATCCCCGCGAAGCCGGAGGACGAATACAGGCGCGAGATGGCCGCGAAAGGGATCCGGGCATACTACTCTCCCCAGCACAGGGATCTGGACAAGCAGCAGGCCTTCCTGGAGCGCATGGGGAAGCTGAGATACGAGCAGGAGTTCTGCTGCCAGTTCGTGGAGCCGGAGGACCAGGTCTTCAGCTATGCGGACATAGACGCGATGTTCTCCACAAGGGCCAAGCCGGACAACGAGGACACCTTGATCGCGCCGCCTGAGGAGTTCTCCGACGCATACGGGAGGGTGATATGAGCCAGTACGTGGTATCCGTAGACATAGCCAAGCGCAGGGACTTCACGGCGATCCAGATCTACAGGGACACACCTGAGCTGATCCGGGGAGACAAGGCTGCACACGCACCGGACAGACAGTTCCACTACCAGGATCTCGTGTACCAGTTCAAGGGACAGGACATGAGATACCAGGATCTCGCCATGCACGTGGTGAGGCTTCTGTCAGACAAGAAGGTCAACAACAACAACGATCTGATAGTTGACGGCACCGGAGTCGGAGTGGCCGTCGTTGACATATTCAGGGAGCGCGGACTCAATCCGATCCCAATAGTGGCGACAAGCGGAGGGACCGCAAGACCGGTCTATGCCGACATAGGAAACATATTCGGCACGGGAGAACAACTCAAGGGTATGCAAACTGTGTCAGAATGGCATGTACCCAAAGTGGAGATGGTCCAGGCCGGACAGGTCGCGATGGAGCAGAGGCTCGTCAGGATCGCGCCGAACGTCAATCACCTGGATGATTTCCGCGAGCAGCTCCAGGGCTTCAAGGGCAGGTTCAACGAGAAGACGAACTACACCCGCTACGATGCCGAGGACGATGATGTCCACGACGACTTCATCACATGCTACCTGATGGCGATGTGGTGGATCAGGACGAAGTCCGAGAACACGCTGGCGCAGAGGCTCACAGGAGAGAAGGACAACACCACATGGTCCCCAATGGACAGATGGAGGAGAGATGGATAAGAAGCAGCTTGACAAACTAGAGTCGGTCAAGAAAGCACTTGCAAGCGGCAAGTCGATCTACATGACCAAATGGCAGGAGCTCGCGCAGTTCCTGGGTGTATCCTTCTCCAACTGGTCCGGTGACGCGACATCCGAGAAGCTGGCGGACACGGCCAACGTCACGGACTCCACGGCGGACGAGGCCGGAGATCTCATGGCCTCCGGCATCCAGGGATATGCCTGCGGTGCCTCGAACGCATGGTTCACGATGGCCTTCGAGGACGAGGACAACTCCAAGAAGAGCTCCCTGTCAGGTGCTCTCAAGGAGTGTGAGAGACATCTCTACAAGCAGTTCGCAAAGGCCGACTTCTACACCAGCTCGTTCTCAGCGACATTGTCCAACGTCCACCTGGCCACAGCCATAATCTGGATGGAGGAGAACCCGCAGCGCAACCAGCCATCATACACGGTGCTCCACCCACGTGACTGCAACATCATGGAGAACGCGGCGCATGAGGTCGATGTCCTGTTCCGTGACTTCTGGCTCACCCAGGAGGAGGCCATCGAGGAGTTCGGAGACAGCCTTCCAGCCGAGATCAAGAACGGCAAGGATCCGATGCAGAAGTTCCAGTTCACCAACTATGTGGGACCGAGATCCAAGTTCGACATGAAGGACGCGGTGCCAGGCAAGAAGGACTTCATATCGGTCTACTGGCAGACAGGCAGGACGAGATCCACCTTGAAGGAGGAGGAGTACGATGTCAAACCGTTCGCGGTGTGGAGATGGTCGAGACCTATCTTCGGAGGCGCATGGGGAGCCGACTCTCCGGGCATGAAGCAGCTGTCCAACATCAAGCAGCTCAACGGGCTGATCGAGGACAAGACAAGGCTGTCACAGCTTCAGGCGCAGCCTTACGGGAAGAAGACAAGGGGCCTGAAGGTCAACCTCGTGCCGAACGGGTTCACGGAGCTCGGACCGGGCGAGGATTTCACGGTTATGAGATTCCAGGGAGATCTTTCATGGACAGAGAGTTTGATAAAAGATCTCCAGCAGAGGATAAGGAGCGCGTACTATTCCGACTATTTCCTGATCCTGAGCTCGACGATAGAGCAGAGGAAGACCGCGACGGAGGCGAACGGGCTCCAGGAGGAGAAGTCGGTCATAATGAGCAGCTTCTTCTCACGCATGGGCGCAGAGTTCCTAGAGCCGGTCATAGAGTGGACATTCCAGAACGAGCTCAAGCACGGAAGGCTCCCGTGGCTCGCAAAGTTCCAGGAAAGCGAGATCGTGGGCAAGGAGATCAGGATAGACTTCGTGTCCCAGCTCGCGAAGACCCAGGAGAGGGCGACGAGGCACGCACCTAACCAGGCATACATGTCACAGCTCATCCAGCTGATGCAGGTGTTCCCTGAGGCAAGGTACAAGGTCGATGTCATGGCATACCTCGACGATGTGGCCAAGGACTACGGAACCGACGACAAGATCGTGGTGGGGACAGCCAAGGCGAAGAAGAACGCGGAGGCCGTGGCTCAGGCCCAGCTGCAGCAGGCACAGCAGCAACAGCAGCTTGATCAGCTCCAGCAGCTTGGAGGAGCCTACAAGGATCTCTCCCAAGACACAGGAGAGGATTCCGTGATGAGGAAGATCCAGGAGGGTTGAGGATGGACAGCATAAAACTGACCTATGACGAGGAGGTCAAGGAACAGAGAAAGCTCACGCAGGCCTTCAAGAGGGTCTTCTGCACAGCCGATGGAGAGCTTGTGCTCATGCACCTGCTCAACAGGCTCGGATACTTCGCCACAGACCCTGAGGCGGTCAAGCCGGAGCTCACGGCGGTCGCCAACTGGATCCTGATGGAGATGGGCGCATACAGCACCAACGAGAGACTACAGCAATTCGTGGACGGCATAGTGAACGCCGCCAAAGGAGATGAATGATGCCAGAACCAACAACGGATGTACAGGTTGAACAGCCTGTAGTGGAGCAGACCCAGCCAGCCGAGACGGGGTCAACGACAGTCCAGGAGACGCAGGTCCAGCAGAACCCGTACTCCGACGTGAAGTATTACTCGCAGCTCGACAAGGAGACCGCGGGCAACAAGGACGTTATGGAGAGGGTCAAGGGATACAAGAGCGTGTCGGATCTCGCCAAGGGATACTCCGAGCTCGCAGGGAGGATGGACAGATCCATCACGATCCCTGACCAGAACTCCAGCGACGACGAGGTGCGCGACTACTTCAGAAAGCTGGGAGTGCCTGAGAACGAGAACGGATATGAGCTCTCCGACGGGGACTACAACCCTGACATGATCAAGGAGCTGAAGTCGCAGTTCCGCAGCCAGGTGCTTTACCGCAACGGTCTGACGAAGGTCCAGGGTGAGAAGGTGTGGGAGGCCGCACTCAACATGCTCAAGGCCGAGAGGGACCGCAACATGGCCAACTATGAGGAGGCCAAGAGGAGCTTCGGAGAGAGGCATGACGCGCTTCTCAGAAAGGAGTATCCGGTGGATGCGGACCGCAAGGCAGCCATGAACGAGGACATAAGCTATGCCTCCGAGTTCCTTTCGGAGACGGGGCTTGGGAAGTTCTTCAAGGACATGGGACTTGTGTACAACCCTGAGGTGATCCACAGGCTCGCCCAGTACCACAGGGACAGAAGCGCCAGAGGTGTCATGGGTGAAGGCGGAGAGAGCAGGCAGAGCAACGAGCTCTTCCAGCAGGGAAAGCAGTTCAGGGAGGCTTACGGAAAATGACGATAGACGAGTTGATCGCAAAGATAGACGGCCCCAAGGCGGAGCCGGAGACAAAGGTGCAGGAGACCGCACAGGAGACCAAGACCGAGACAGCCCAGGCTGATAGCATGCTGCCTATCGGATCGGAGTTCGCGGAATACTGCAACTCGAAGAAGAGGAAATAACCCCACGTTGTGGGGAATTTATAGGGCAAGACCCTACAAGAAGGGACTTCGGAACCAGTTGGACCGACGCTCATGGCAAGGGAGACCGGCACCCCGGAGGGACCGTAAGGAAGGGTTCAGACCAGAACAAGGAGAAAGGAAATGGCAACAATTCTTTCAACCTCCCATCTGAACCTTGCAGAGGCTCAGAAGAGAGCACTTTATGATGGATCAAGAGGAATCCTCGCAGAGCTGGAGCAGACTCACGAGATCCTGCGTGTCGCACCTTGGTATCCATCAAGCAACGGATCAATCCACAAGTACGTCAAGGCAAAGAAGCTCGGCGCAGGTGGATTCGTCGATGTCAACGGACCGATTCCTTCACTCAGCTCAGAGTCTGATGTGGAGATCATGCAGGTCTGTGACTATGAAGGTCTTTCAAAGGTCGATGAGAAGCTGCTCGCAGACTCAGAGGATCCACAGGCAGTCAGAAACTCCGAGGATCTGATGAACGCAGAGGGCATGATGGGCGACTGGGAGTCCAAGGTCATCTACGGAAGCGGTGACTTCAAGGGTTTCGCAAACCTCAGACCGGCCGTCGAGACCAAGAGGGTCTGGGATGCCGGTGCCTCCGGTGCTACTTGCACATCCGCATGGCTTGTCGAATGGGGCGAGCACGCAGTCAACTTCAGATATCCTAACGCCTCACAGCCAGGATTCATCAACGAGGACCGCGGTCGCGCACTCACCACAGCCAACTCAGGCAGCGGTGACATGTACGCATGGATCAGATTCTTCGCAATCCGCGCAGGACTTCATGTCTACAACGAGAAGTGCCTTCTCAGAATGGCATCCATCGCAACAACGGGTTCATCGAATCTGTTCGATCCGAAGATCGGCATCCAGATGAAGAACACCCTTCCGCACAAGGGCAAGTTCGCAACTTGGCTCGTCAACAGCACAGTCATGTCACAGATGGAGGCTGCTCTCTACGAGAAGGGCAACGTGCAGTATTCAAGAAAGGACATCGAGGGATTCGGTTCCGTTCTCTACTGTCTCGGAATCCCTGTAATCTGCGTCGATGCAATCACCGACACAGAGACAGCACTTTGATAGGAGGTGACACATGAAGGACGCATTACTCAGCTTCGGAACAGTCACAATCGCAACAGCCAACACATACGCATCCGCAGCCAACGTCCTGGATCTCGGCGCAACAACCAAGACCGGAAACGTTGACCAGGCAAATGTCGTGGCAAGATTCACAACAGCTCCGGCCGCCAGCGGCACAGTCAAGCTCAAGGTCACCACAGGTGCAACCTCATCGCTCGGCACAACCCTGGCAGAGTTCACTTTCGCCACCGACGGAAGCACAAAGGTGTTCGCAGCACCGCTTCCAAAGGGACACAAGGAGTTCGTCGGCCTTGAGGGCACAGGTTCAGCAACCGGTTCCTTCACCGCAGCCATCGAGCTCGGAGCATGACCGCAAGGATACCCTGGGAGACCGGGGTATCCCTTTTGCAAGGGGCACGGATCCCGCGTCCCGTGTAGAAGGAGGGACCGATGATCTATTCCAACAACTGGCTCGGAATCGCCAACAGAGCTCTGGTCAAGACCGGAAACCAGCAGATCGAGTCATTCACAGGCGGAACCGACAACGTCAACTACATCAACACCTGCCTCCCCGGAGCCGTGGAGTCCGTAGCCGGGCTGTTCCCGTGGAAGAGCCTCACAAAGAGAAGGGCCCTGGCTCCAAGCTCGGAGTCCCCGGAGTTCGGATACATCTTCCAGTACCCGCTCCCTGAGAACTTCGCGAGGCTGAACTCCGTGGACACGGGCGACTACGAATGGGTGCGCGAGGGCAAGTACATCCTGACAGACTGCACATACTGCAACATCACATACGTCAGACTTCCCGCGGATCCAGACGAGATCTCGCCCGCCATCAAGGAGCTGATAACACTCAGGCTCGCCTACGCGATCGCGCAGACAACAACCTCCAACACCACTCTGATGAACCAGCTCATGAACGAGTTCAACGCAGCACTCATACTGGCGGAGACAGAGGAGAGCCAGGGTGAGGAGGACATCAAGACATTCACGGGGTGGGCGGAGAACAGATGAGCAGCTACGACATTCTTCAGAACAACTTCCCCAGCGGAGAGCTCTCGCCTCTATGGAGAGGCCGAAGCAACTCCCAGTTCTACCAGACGGGACTTGAGCTGTGCAGGAACTTCGTGCCCATGAGTCCCAGCGGACTGAGGCGCAGACCTGGCACCAAATACGTCAAGGCCACCTACAACTCAGGTGACGCTGTGATGATCTCCGTGTCGGACGGCGAGGAGAATCTTGAATACGAGCTCACATACGGGCATGTCAGGGTGTGGGACATCGAGTCCCCTGGCACGATAATCGCCGAGGCGAGCAGCGCATATCTGAACTACTCCGCCCTGCACAAGGTCTCGATCGCGGTCAACAAGGGTGTGCTGTGGCTCGCCCACAGGAGCTCCCCGGTAACGAGGATCACCCTGAGCGGCAGCACCATAACCGTT
>Ga0326511_10001758_pt1 | contig 17870 bp, 19 predicted proteins | sample 0_2496_0518_D_FD_203701 | JGI IMG/M metagenome (GOLD analysis project Ga0326511, IMG submission 203701) | Bovine rumen microbial communities from UC Davis, California, United States - 0_2496_0518 | ecosystem: Host-associated > Mammals > Digestive system > Stomach > Rumen | place: USA...
TGCACATAAAAACACACGAAAAACTACTTGAGGTATAGTCATGGCCAACTACAAAGGCATTGAGTATCTGAAAAACAAGCTTGCGCAGAAGCAGGGGCGGGTCAGACTGCGCTATAACTACTACGAGATGAAGCATGTGGCCCTGGACTTCCGGATCAGCACCCCGCCGGATCTGAATTGGTTTATGAGCGTGCTCGGATGGTGCGGAAAGGCGGTGGACAGCCTGGCAGACCGGCTGAATTTCTCCGAATTCGGCAACGATGTGTTCGATATGAGCAGCATCTATGCCGCCAATAACCGGGACATCCTGATCGACTCCGCGATCCTGGGCGCACTGGTCTCCTCATGCGACTTTATTTATATCACTGCCGATGAGACCGGTTTCCCTCTGCTGCAGGTGGTCGATGGAGGTAATGCCACCGGTATCATAGATCCGGTCACGTACATGCTCAAGGAAGGCTATGCTGTTCTGGAATATGATGAGTATAACCAGCCGCTGACGGAGGCCTACTTCATCACTGGCAGCACGGCGATCTACGAAAAAGGCCGGCTCCTGCATGTTGTACAGAATGCCGCTCCGTTCCCGCTGCTGGTGCCGGTGATCTACCGGCCGGATGCGGTAAGACCGTTCGGGCACAGCCGGATCAGCAGGGCGTGTATGTCTATCGTCGATAGCGCAGTCCGTACCGTGAAGCGTTCGGAAGTGGCGGCGGAGTTCTACAGCTACCCGCAGAGATACATTCTCGGAATGGACGAAAGCGCCGAAGACATCGACAAGTGGAAGGCAGCCATGTCGTCCATGCTCCGGATCGACCGGGACGAAGACGGTGGGCATCCTGTTGTGGGGCAGTTCCAGCAGCAGACTATGACCCCGCATGTCGATCAGCTCCGGATGTTTGCCGGACTGTTCGCCGGTGAAACAGGCCTGACCCTGGACGATCTGGGATTCCCTTCCCAGAACCCTTCCAGCGCGGAAGCCATCAAAGCAAGTCATGAGTCGCTGCGGCTGACAGCCAGGGAGGCTCAGAGGACGCTTGGAGTCGGTCTCCTGAACGCCGGATATCTGGCTGCATGTGTCCGCGATAAATATCCATACCTTCGGAGACAGGTGGCAGAGACGCAGCTGCGGTGGAAACCGATATTCGAACCGGATGCCGGCATGCTCTCCGGGATCGGCGACGCAGTGCAGAAGATCCAGACATCCTTCCCTGAGTATTTTACGGAAGAAAAGCTTCGTGAGCTGACGGGGATCTGATCATGGAAACAAAAGACGAGATCCAGAGGTTATTCGCAAAGACCTTAAGAGAAGATGATCAGATCCTGAAGCTTCAGGATAAACTGGTGAAGGGAACAGCCACCTATAAGCAGTCCGAGCAATATGCGGCGCTTGTTGGGAAAGCATATTCCGAAGCTTTCAAGGCTGTTGTAGGGCCTGCGGAAACGGTCGGCGGAGATCTGTACTTCCAGATCGCGCAGGAAGTTTTTCCGCCCGGTCTGCATTCGATCTACCAGTCAACCGCTAATTATGTTATGCGGGTGCAGGAGCTGCAGAACAAAGCCGCCGGCATAGGCCTGAAAGCTCTTATCCCGGAATATGGAGACATCCAGACCGGTTATCTGCAGAAGCTTGCGGATTCGGTCACTCCTGCAGGCCTGGAGCATGCCGTGGACACAGAGCCGTCATTCTTCGCCCGGCGGGTTGTTGATGAAGCTATCCGGATGAATGCCGAAGCGCACGAACGGGCAGGCCTGAAAGTCACGGTTACCAGGATCTACGGCGACAAGGGCGTCCACAATGGAAAAGATCCGTGTAAATGGTGCATTTCAAGGTGTGGGAATGCGATGTCACTCCAGGAAGCTCTGGACAAGGACGCATTTTCCACGCATCAGGGGTGTGCCTGCACGATCATATACACTTCCGCCAAAGGCAAGACCACAAAACGCGTCGGCGGCGGATGGTGGCAAGAAGTTTGAAAGGAGTGACGCCTTTGAGGGTACGCAACAGGGGAAGGACTAGGACAGGAGGCTGATATGGATACCAGGATCGGGAGACAGTCCCCGACGGTATCCGTTATCCTACCTTACACTGAAACAAAAGGGCCGGAGGCTGTTGATCTGTACAACACCACCGAGAAGGACATGCTGGAATGGCAGGAGGCACTGACCTATGATCTGATGGCCGTGAACGATGAAGGCTTATGGATCCATCAGAAATTCGGGTACAGCGTCCCGCGGCGTAACGGCAAGTCAGAGATGGCCCTGGCGCGTTGTATTTGGGGCTTGGCGAACGGTGAGCGGATCTTATACACAGCACATAGGGCAAGCACGGCGCACTCGATCTGGGAGCGTCTGAGCCGCCTGTGCGCAAAGTGCAATATCCACATCACTTCATCGTTCCGGGCTTTCGGCAAAGAGCACCTGTACACGGAAGACAGTGTGATCGAGTTCAGAACCAGGACGTCATCCGGCGGACTTGGTGAAGGTTACGATCTGCTGATCATCGACGAAGCGCAGGAGTACACGCCAGAGGAGGAAACCGCTCTTAAGTACGTTGTCACGGACTCCGCGAACCCTCAGACGATCATGTTCGGGACTCCGCCCACTGCGATCAGCGCCGGCACCGTGTTCCCTAAGTACCGGGAGAGCGTCCTGCAGGGTGACTCTTTTGAGTCCGGCTGGGCTGAGTGGTCTGTTCCGGAGATGTCCGACGTCAACGACATGGATCTCTGGTATGAGACAAACCCGTCCCTGGGAACCATCCTGAAAGAGCGGACGATCCGGTCTGAGATCGGCCCGGATGAGACTGACTTTAATATTCAGCGTCTGGGCTTATGGATCAGGTATAACCAGAGATCCGCCATCTCCATCAATGAATGGGAGGCGCTGCAGGTCGAGCAACTGCCGAAGCTTCGCGGAAAACTATATGCCGGTGTCAAGTTCGGGCATGACGGAAAGAACGTGTCCCTGTCGATAGCGGCATGGACGGAAGACGAGAAGATCTTCGTGGAAACCTATGCGTGCAGACCGACAAGCGCCGGAATAGCCTGGCTGATCAATTTCCTGGAAAAAGCCGATATCGGCGAGACAGTAGTGGACGGTGACAGCGGGAAGGCGATCCTGCAGGATGCCATGAAGACGGCAAAGCTTAAAAAGCCGGCGTTCGTATCAACGCAGGAGTTTATAAAGGCCAATGCTGTCTTTGAGCTGGCGCTGTCACAGGCTACGCTCGTACACATGCAGCAGTCAGCCGTGACACAGGTGGTCAGCAACTGCGAAAAGCGTGCGATCGGCAGCCATGGCGGATTCGGCTATCAGTCCCAGATCGAAGAGGCAGACATCGGCATCCTGGACAGCATGATCCTGGCACACTGGAAGTGCAGCGAGTGTAAGGGAAAACGAAAACAAAAAATTGCGTACTGAAGGCAGCTTAACAGGCTGCTTTTTTAGTGCATATCTACGGATACCGCCCGGTAAGCGGGGAAAGGAACTATTATGTCAGAATTTACACCTATTGAGACTCAGGAGCAGCTTAACAGTATCATCGGCGACCGTATCCGGAGAGCCGAAGAGAATGCTGAGAAAAGGTTCTCGGAAAAATACGGCGACTATGAAGCCGTGAAGACGCAGAACTCAGAGCTCTCCCAGCAGGTTGCTCAGTTAACTGAACAGCTGCAGAGATCCACAGAGACCATCAACGGGAACAAAGCCATTGTTGATGATCTGACCGCGAAAGTGCAGAAATACGAGACCGCCTCGGTAAAAACGAAGGTTGCACTGGAACTGGGGCTGCCGTACCAGATGGCCGAACGACTGACCGGAACTGATGAAGAGACGATCCGGAAGGACGCAGAGGAGATGGTCAAACTGATCGGTTCGAATCGACCTACGGCACCGCTTAGATCTACTGAGCCGAATATTCAAAACTCTGAAAATGCCGCGTGGGCTACCATGGCGGCAAAACTTAACCAGTAAAGGAGACCAATATGGCTACTACGCTTAATGCTTCTACTAATTTTCCGGAGACGCTCGTTTCCGAGATCTTCACCAAGGTAAGAGGATATTCCTCTCTGGCAAAACTGTCCGGTCAGACTCCGATCCCCTTCAACGGCATCAAGGAATTTGTCTTCGCGATGGATTCTGAGGCTGCGATCGTGGGCGAAGGCGCTGCGAAGCCTGCCATGAGCGCAACTGTCACCCCGAAGATCATCCGCCCGGTGAAGTTCGTTTATCAGCTGCGTGTGTCTGATGAGTTCACCCGCGCTTCCGATGAAGCCCGCATTCCTTATCTGCGGACGTTTGCCGACGGCTTCGCGAAGAAGATCGCCCGCGGCTTCGATATTGCCGCTTGGCACGGTCTGGAGCCCTTCACCATGACGGACGCTTCCTTCAAGGCTACCAACTCCTTTGACGGTCTTTGCACCGGCAATGATGTTACCTATGTCGCCGCTTCTGTTGATGACAACATCGAAGCTGCTGTTGCCGCTGTGCAGGCTGACAATGGCATCGTGACCGGTCTCGCTATGTCTCCGGAAGCCGGTGCCGCCCTGGCTCAGATCAAGGTAAACGGCGTTGTCCAGTTCCCTGAGTACAGATTCGGCCAGAACCCCAACAGCTTCTATGGCATGACTTCCGATGTGAACGCGACCGTTTCCACGAAGAAGCAGGCCGACACCACGACCGTGCACGTATATGCCGGCGACTTCCAGAACGCCTTCAAGTGGGGCTATGCTGCCAACATCCCGCTGGAGATCATCGAATACGGCGATCCCGATGGCCGCGGCAGAGATCTGAAGCAGTACAACGAAGTCTGCCTGAGATCCGAAGCTTATATCGGTTGGGGCATCCTCGATCCTGACAGCTTCGCTCGTGTAAAAGCCACGACGACCTGATGACCATGGAGTACCGGAACATTAAAACCGGTGCCGTCATTAACGTAAACGCTACTATGGGCGGCAACTGGGAACCTGTGAAGCCCGCCGCTCAGAAAGCGGGGCCGAAGGCCGCACCGGCTAAGAAGAAGGGATCGAAAAAATAATGAGCACCTTTGCGACTTTGAATGACGTCCTGGAGCTGACCGGGAAGGCCTACACCGCCACGGAGCAGGAACGGATCTCCGCTCTCCTGCCGCTCGTTTCGGACGCCCTGCGCTATGAGGCCTTCAAGGTCAATAAGGACATGGATGAGATGATCAGCGCCGATGCCTCCGGAGCTTATGGCAGCATCGTGAAGATGACCACGGTGGATATCGTCTGCAGGGTTATGCGGCAGTCTCTGGAAGGTGACCCCATGTCACAGGAAAGCCAGAGCGGGCTGGGTTATTCCTGGTCTGGAACGTACGCAGTCCCCGGCGGCGGGATCTCCGGCGCTATCATGCGGAACGACTTGAAAAGGCTCGGCCTGCGCCGCCAGAGGATGGGGGTGATCCCGCTATGGGGAAGCTCCACGGAGTGACGGTTGTCCTGCATGCCAGGACGCAGACTGGAGTGGACGCACTGAATCAGCCGGAATATACGGACGCCACCATAAACGTGGACAACGTCCTGATCGGCGAGCCTACGACCGACGATGTGATCACAGATCTGCAGCTCTTCGGGAAACGCCTGGCTTATACGCTGGGCATCCCGAAGGGCGACACGCATGTCTGGACAGATACAGAGGTCGAATTCTTCGGACAAAAGTTCCGGACATATGGGCTGCCGGTTGAAGGCATTGAGGATCTGCTTCCACTGGAATGGAACAAGAAGGTGAAGGTGGAGCGCTATGGGTAAAACGGTATTCAAGTTAAACAGCGCAGGAGTCAGAGAGCTTTTGAAGTCTACAGAGGTCGCTGAGGAATGCCGGATGCACGCCCAGGCGGTACAGAGCACAGCTGGGGAAGGTTATATTGTGGAACCGCGGAACTATGCGGAACGTAGTGGCTATGCAGTCAGTGCGGACACCATGAAAGCGCGGCTGGATAACTTTTATAACAATACCCTGCTGAAGGCGTTGAGGTGACGGCATGATCGAGACGACTATCTTAAGCTACTTAATGAGCGCCTTGGGAGATGTGCCGGTTTTTGCGGAGCGTCCTGTCGGCGATGAGATCCCGGACAAATATGTCGTGATCGAGAAGACAGGATCTTCCAGATCTAACTATATCACCACATCCACCGTGGCCTTTCAGTCCTACGGAAGGCGCTTGCTTGAAGCCCTGCAGCTGAACGAGCGGGTGAAAGAGGCGATTGATTCCGCAGTAGAACTGCCGGAGATCAGCGCTGCCCGCCTGAACAGCGACTACAACTTTTCTGACCAAACAAACAAGATATACCGTTATCAGGCGGTATATAACATCACGCACTACTAGGAGGTGCATATATGAGTACGGTAACGAATGTTTCTACCGGAAAGCCGAAAGTCGGCGGCGCGATCTACCGCGCACCTCTCGGCACTACTCTGCCGACCGACGCCACCACTGCCCTGGGAACTGCTTTTAAGTGCCTGGGCTACTGCGGCGAAGACGGTCTGCGGAATAACAACAGCCCTGAGACCACTGAGATCAAGGCCTGGGGCGGTGATACTGTCCTGACTGTCCAGACCAGCAAGCCGGATACGTTCAGCTTCAAGCTGATCGAAGTGCTTGACGTGGAAGTCCTGAAGGCTGTTTATGGCAGCTCCAACGTGACCGGCACCCTGGCCGAAGGTATCACGGTGGAAGCCAATTCCGACGAGCCGGAAGAGGCCTGCTGGGTGATCGAGATGGTCATGCGGAACAACGCCCTGAAGCGGATCACGATCCCGGACGCGAAAATCACCGAGGTGGGAGAGATCTCCTACACGGACGAAGAGGCTGTCGGATATGACTGCACGCTGCAGGCTCTGCCGGATGCGAGCGGCCAGACCCATTACGAGTATATCCAGAGAACGGCGTAAAACCCAAAGCGGAGGTAAGGGATGAAAACGAAAGGTGTAACGTCTGAGGGGTTTGCCTACGAGCTGGCGGAGAACGCAGGCGATGACATGGAAGTCCTGGAAGCCCTGAAGGAACTTGAGGGCGGGGACATTTACCAGGTCTCGTATCTGCTGGACAAGCTGCTCGGTAAGGAACAGAAGAAGGCTCTTTATGACTTTTACAGGGAAAAGGAAGGACGTGTTTCTATCGTCCGGATGTCCGAAGTCATGAAGGGCTTTTTTGCCGCTGAAGACGCTTCCAAAGAGTTAAAAAACTCCTGATCCTCGCCGGATATCTGAATAGAGACGAGGACGCCCTGATCTGCGATTTTGCGGAGACATATGGCGTCCTGGATTGGAGGGCGCTGCCGGTTCGTCTGGCGGCGTCCCTTTCGTCCGGTCTCAGGAGCGATTCGCGCTCCGTAATGAAGGCGGCGGGGTCAAAGATCGACAATAAAACGTGGATTCTGGCGTCTGCCCTGGACAGGCTCACGATCCTGGTCTGGCAGAACACCAAAGACGGAGCAAAAGGGCGAAACAAGCCGGCGTCTGTCGTGGAAGCACTGATGGATGTTGGAAAGCCCGGAGATGCGGCAGCGTTTGAATCCGGAGAGGAATTCACTGCTGCCAGAAACAGAATACTGAAGCGGTTAAGGAGGTTCGCGTAGATGGCGGGAACGACACTGGGGACTGCCTATGTGCAGATCCTCCCTTCTGCAAAAGGCATAAGTAAAAACATAACGGAAGAGCTGAGCGGCTCCGACGGCGTTGAGGCGGCAGGGAAAAGCGCAGGCAAAGGACTCGGTACTTCTCTGGTCGGCTCGTTAAAGAAAGTTGTGGCTGCGGCTGCAATCGGAAAATTAGTCGCTGACTCACTGAGCGCAGGAGCCGATCTCCAGCAGTCCTTTGGTGGCGTTGAGACCATCTATGGCGATGCAGCCGAAAGCATGAAGCAGATGGCGGTGGAAGCCGCTGCTGCCGGAATATCAGCAAACGACTACGCCGAACAGGCTGTGTCCTTTGGCGCATCGTTAAAGCAGGCTTTCGGTGATGACATCCAGGGCGCTGCTGAAGCCGCCAACCAGGCGATCCTGGACATGGCGGACAACAGTGCCAAAATGGGCACGGATATATCTGCCATCCAGACAGCCTATCAGGGGTTCGCAAAAGGCAATTACACCATGCTGGACAACCTGAAGCTTGGATATGGCGGAACCAAGGAAGAAATGGAGCGCCTGCTGGAAGACGCGGAAAAGATACACGAGCAGACGACCGGCGAGAAGATCGACTATGATATCTCGGATCTGGGCGATGTTTACCAGGCCATCCACGAAGTCCAGGGTGAACTTGGGATCTCCGGAGTGGCCGCGAAGGAAGCGTCTGAGACCTTCTCCGGCTCCATGGGCGCGATGAAGGCGTCCGCAACGAATCTGCTGGCGAATCTGGCATTGGGTGAAAACATCGGCCCCAGCCTGGCTACCCTGCAGCAGACCGTGTCCACGTTTCTCGTGGGGAACTTTCTGCCGATGGTCTCCAATGTGTTCCAACAGCTTCCAACGGCGTTTGCGGCGCTTCCCGGCTTCGTGGCGGATCTGATCCCGCAGATTCTCCCCCTGGCGGCGGATATGGTGTCCGGACTTGTACAGGGCATTATTGATAATATCCCCGTATTCGTGGCCGGCTTCGGCGACCTACTGGATGCGATCCCGGAGGCCATTGATAACGTAAACTGGACAGAGCTAGGCCAGAAGATGGTTGACCTGCTCGCTGCAGCGTGGGACGGTGCCGTAGCGATCGCGCAGGATATATGGGACAGCGTAACAAAGATATTCACTGGAGAGATCGACGTTGTAGGCATTCTGACAAGCGCCTGGGATGCTCTGAGCGGTATCGCTGAGGGTATCTGGAGCGCTGTTACAACGATATTCACGGAAGAGCTTAATGTTGTAGATATCGCAACATCCGCATGGGATACGCTTACTTCTACGGCGCAGGGTATCTGGAATAATACCAAAGCTATCTTTGAAGGCGCAGCTCCTGCAGTGAAAAGCATTGTCACATCTGCCTGGAACACGATCAGCGCAAACGCGCAGCTCCTCTGGGACAACGCAAAGGGGATCTTTGAAGGCGCGGCTCCGGTGGTCAAAGAGGTTGTGACTACTGCCTGGGATACGCTTTCAACGACTGCGGACACGATCTGGAGCGGAGTCAAAAATATCTTTTCTGAGTTTGACATCGAGTGGCCGGACTTCGGCGAGCTGGCGAAGGGTGCCTTTGAAGGACTGAAGAACGCCGCACAGGCTGCATGGGACTGGGTGAAGGGACTCTTCGGAGGTGGCAAGGATGATGAAGCTGTCCAGGCTGTGGAAGGTACCACGCAGGAGATGGCTGCCACCCTGGCGTCTATGGGTCTGAAGATCTCCGAAGTAGATACTTCTGCCATTGACACAGCTAACGAATATGTCGAGAAGACAGCAAAGGGCTGGGAGTCGCTCATAAAGAATCTGAAGCTGGCCCTGCCTTCCGTCGGGACTTCCACGCTGGACACTGCCCAGAGATATGTCAGTATGGCTGCCGGGAAATATCAGAGCACCATGAATTTCAAGTGGGAACTGCCGAAGCTTCACGGATATCTGCCGGTCATCAGTGTAAAGATGGAGACGGCAAAGTCCAGTGACGGAAAGACTTCGGTCAGTTATCCGACGTTCAGCGCAGCACATACGAAGTGGTTCGCAAAGGGCGGTATCTTCAACGATCCGACGATCATCGGTATCGGCGATTCCAAAGGCCCAGAAGCAGCTGTCCCGCTTGACATCATGTGGACGCGGATGGAAAAGGAATTCGACAAACACCTGAACGACGGCAACGGGGCGACGATCACGAACTACATCGAAGTGAACGGCGCGGAAAACCCTGAAGACTGGGCGGCCAGGTTTGCAAGACAGATGAGACTGGAGGCGAGGATGGCGTAATGGCAACAAAGAAAGTCAGTAAGACAACTAAACAGCCGTCCGGGCTTACGGTGTCAAGGGACGCCATGGTGTTTACCTGTGCCTGGAAGATCATAGACGAAGACTATGCAGCCGGGCAGAACTTTCAGTATCAGACGAATCTGCATAAAAGTGATCAGTGGGTCAAGGCGAGCCTAACGCCAGGCGACACAAGCAACGCTGTCACGCTGTACGCAGCGAGTTACTACCCTACGACAGATAAGCGGTTAACCCGGTTTTCGTTCCGGGTGCAGGGCAAGCGGGAGAAGACGACCAGCACGAGCGGAAGTACAACGACGATCACCACATATGCCGTGAGCGCATGGGTACATAAAAGCCTGACGCTCTCCGTTCCGAATAAGCCGGTTCTGACGGCAACACTTGACGATGCGCTTTCCAATGTATGCGAGTTTGCCTGGGAAACTGAGGTCGCCGACAATGACCAGCAGCCCTTCGCCGATGTGGAGTGGGAATCCATCTTCACGAAGAGCGTGGAAGTATCGGACGGATCAAAGCTGACCTGGTCGGGATCTACTTACCAGACCGGGACAGGAGCGGCGAGCGGATCCATATCATTCACGGAAAACACCGCGCAGCTGGCGGATCGTCCATGGGTGCGCTGGGTGCGTATCAGATCCCGCGGGGCTGCCGGAGTTTCCGGCTGGGTGTACGCGTCCCATGTGTACGCTATGCCGCACAAGGCAGAGATCACTAATGTTTCGTCTTACGCTGCCGGAACCGGTCTTTCCGTGTACGTCAAGTGGACAGGGGATTCATCCTTCGGGCGGCCGATCGACTCCAGTATCGTTCAGTATGTGATTACGGTACCGGCTGCCGGCCTGACATGTCCGGCAAATGCAGACTGGCAGGACATGGTGACCATCGAAGACACAAGCGGCAAAGATGCCGTCCGCGTCGGTATAGCAGACACTCCGGAAGCAGATCAGTGCCTTTTCGTTCGTGTGATACAGGTTCATGACTTTAACAGATCCTACAGTGATGCGGTCCTGGTGCGGAAAGGCATTATGTCGGCACCGTCCGGGCTGTCAGTAAGCCAGAACCAGTCCACATACAGAGCAACCATTACGGTAACCAACAATTCCGCCATCCCTGATTCACGGCTTGCTATCGTCTACCGGAAAGCGTCGAACGCATCAAAGGACATGGTTGTCGGAGTCATGGAGCACGGTGCCACGAGCATCACAGTGCAGTGCCCGAACTGGTCTTCCGAGACCGGGATCTCGTTTGGTGTTTATGCGTTTGTTGGCAGCGCTCCGAGACAGACATGGACTGGTGGCGTTTACAATTACTCCATTAATGCCAAGATGTCTTCGGAGACGATCTGGCAGGGCGGAACCGTGCCGGTCGCTCCGGATAACGTTGCCGCCGAGATCTCCGGCAGGAGCGGAGAGGTTATTGTAACCTGGGACTGGTCGTGGCGTGATGCCAGTGCGGCGGAAGTGTCCTGGTCTACTGACTCGGAAGCCTGGGAAAGCACCAGAGCGCCGGAGACGTTTACCCTGGACAATTCCCAGTCCGGGAAGCTGCGTGTGGTGGAGCTGGAACTGGGGCATGTATGGTATTTCCGTGTAAGGCTGGCAACGGTTAACGAAGAAGGGGAATACACATACGGCCCTTATAGTGATCCTGTTTCCGCAGACGTCAGCTCCGCTCCTGTGAAGCCGTCCCTGATGCTGTCTTCCGGAGTCGTGGTTAAAGGCGACACGATAGAAGCCAGCTGGACGTATGAAACCACAGACGGGACGCCGCAGAGCTATGCGGAGATCCGCCTGGCTACGGTGGAAGGCACGACAGTGACGCCTGGCAAGAGGGTCACAAAGGTTCTGTCCGGCCAGCATGTCACCATTAACCCGAAGAGTAAAAAGTGGGAAACCGGAGAGACTTACTACCTGATCGTGCGCTCGCAGTCCGCAAGCGGCTATATGTCGGAGTACAGTGATCCGGTGCCGGTCACCTATGCCGCACCGCTTACCTGTGCGATCACAGCGACATCCCTGCAGGAAGGTACGTACGGCGGACGCAACATCCGGGCACTGACCGCTATGCCGTTAACGGTTACTGTGACAGGGGCAGGCTCCGGCGGAACCACTACGGTCGCGGTAGAACGGCGCGGTGACTATAAGATCGACAGGCCGGACGGAAATGAGAATATCGGTTTTGATGGCGAAACGGTCGCTATCGTATCCAGGAAGGGCGAAGGCCAGCTCACCATCACCAGAGACGATCTGCTCGGCCCGCTGGATGACGGTGCCAAGTATCGGATCATTGCTACGGTTTCAGACGGTCTCGGACAGAGCGACGAAAAACAGCTTAACTTTGAGGTGTTCTGGTCTCATCAGGCTAAGATGCCGAGGAATGCGGCAGTTTCTGTCGATCATGACAACCTGGCCGTGGCGATAACTCCGGCAGCACCGTCCGGCATCGGAACCGGCGATACATTTGATCTGTACCGGCTTTCTGTAGACGGTGCGGAGCTTATCCTGAGCGGCGGCACTTTCGCCACAAAGTATGTGGATCCGTATCCGGCATTCGGGCCTTCGGGCGGTCATCGGATCGTGTTCCGGACTGTAAATGGCGACTATGTCACTGCTGACGGCCATATTGCATGGCTGGATCTGCACGAAGAGCAGGGCGACATTCTGGAGTCTGCAAGCAGCGTGATCGACTTTGACGGCGGCAGGGTGATCCTGTCCCACAATATGGCAGTGTCCAGTTCGTGGAAAAAGGACTTCAAGGAGACTTCGTACCTGGGCGGATCTGTACAGGGTGACTGGAACCCGGCAGTGCACCGTACCGGTACGCTGTCCGGCGTCGTTGTAACGGATAACGCTGAAACGATCAGCTCCATGCGGCAACTGGCTGCCTATGCCGGTATCTGCCACGTCCGCACGGTGGAAGGATCAAGCTACGCCGCGGATGTACAGGTGTCCGAGAAGAGAAGCTACCAGGAAGCCGGCAAGCTCGCAACGTTCGACCTGAAGATCACCAAGGTAGATCCGGAGGGGTTCGACGGCATGCTGTACGCTGACTGGTTGAAAGAGATCACGGAGGGCTGAGCATGAATTGGTCTTCTGGATACAGTGCCGCATTTTATTTGCGGGTAGTTGACAGCGCCACCTGGCGCGATACTGATCGGATAGAAGTGACGGGCGGGAACATCTCCCGCTCGCTGTCCGATCTGCAGGAATCGGCAGATCTGGAGTGTATCGAATATGAGCACCCGGCAGAGCAGTGGGTCAGGGTCTGGATGGATGTCCGCCAGAGCGGAGACGCTGCACATGTGCCGCTGTTCACCGGTCTGGCTGTCTCACCGGATCAGGACATAGACGGTATGCTGCGTAAGAACACAGTGCAGTGCTATTCCGTACTGAAACCGGCTCAGGATGTCCTCCTGCCGCGCGGATGGTTCGCCGGCGAAGGCATGAACGGCGGAGAGCTTGTCCGGCAGCTGCTCAGTGTGACCCCTGCCCCGAAGACAGTCACCGGCATCGCTCCGGATCTGTCTCAGAATATTATTGCGGAGAACGGCGAGAGTTATCTGTCCATGGCAAGGAAGATCCTGGACGCCATGAACTGGCGGCTGCGGATCGGGGGAGATGGAGTCATAGAGATCTGTCCACGAGCCAACGAGATCTCTGCAGACTTCAACTCCCTGACCGCGGACAGCCTGAACCCGTCCGTCCGGATGTCGAGCGACTGGTTCGAGTGTCCGAATGTGTTCCGGGCAGTTAAGGGCGATGAGTACGAGGTTGTCAGGGATGACGATCCGGACAGCATGCTGTCGACGATCACGAGGGGCAGGGAAGTCTGGATGGAAGATACCGGATGCCACCTGAACAATGGAGAGTCACTCTATGCGTACGCCGTAAGGCGTTTGAGGGAAGAACAGCAAGTGGCTGTCTCTGTGTCTTATGACCGGCGCTACCATCCGGATGTGATGGTCGGGGACAGAGTGCGGCTCCGGTATCCGGCTCAGATGATCAAAGGAGTCTTCCGGGTTGTGTCCCAGAAGGTGACACTCGGATATGGCGCGATGACAGCTGAAGAAGTGGAGGCAGACGGATGAGTGAATTTGACAATATCAAAAAGGACATTCTGGAGTCTGCCAAAAAGATGGGGCAGAGCAGGACATCCGGCTATGATACGACTGCGACCGTGACAAGGATCGAAGGATCTACGGCCTGGGTGCATATTCCGGGCGGCGTGATAGAGACTCCTGCGCAGCTCACGATCTCCGCAAAGGCAGGAGACGCGGTTCAGGTTCGGGTGGCTGATGGGTCTGCCTGGATCACCGGCAATGCCACAGCACCGCCGACGGATGACCGAACAGCGGTTGCTGCCACTGTTGTGGCACAGACAGCGCAACAGGCAGCCGACACTGTCAGCGCCAAAGTGGCCGTGATCGAGAAGGCGTATATCACGGAAGCAACGGTGGAGACTCTGCTCGCCGACTATGCCAGTATCGACTATCTGGAAGCCAACTATGCCACGATCACGGAGCTGCACACCGGGTATGCTCAGATCAACCTTGCCAACATCGACACGGCCAATATATCAAAGGCATCCATCAAGGATCTCTTCACGGAGGTCGGCCTGATCGCCAGCGCGACCATTGTGGATGGTAAGATCACCGGATATCTGGATGCAGTCAACGTAAATGCCGCGAATATCACCGCCGGCACTCTGGTAGCGGACAGGATCGCGATCAGGGGGAGCAATTCGTCTCTGGTGTATGCGCTGAACAACTACGGCCAGATCACAAGCACACAGGTGAACACTCTGGACGGATATGTGTTGACGCCCAGAACCATCAACGCTGATAAGATCGTTGCGGGGACTATCACGGCGACGGAGATCGCGGCCAGTACGATCACAGCGAATAAGCTTAATGTATCGACGCTGTCTTCCGTGGCGGCGGATATCGGCACTGTGACGGCGGGCGTGTTGAAGAGCACAGACTACTCGTATTCCTCCGGGACTTATACCACTGCCGGGATGATCATTGATCTGACCAACAAAGTGATCCGGATGCCGAACACGGCGATATTATCGGATGGGTCGTTATACACAAAGAGCGGCGAGATAGGTGGGTTCGCAATGGACTCGACATCTATCCACACAAAAAACGTGGCCGTAACATCAAACGCCGAAGACAGTCTTGCGCTGTCATCGTCAACGTTTACGAGAACAATAGGCGGCACTTCCAGAAGCAATTTGAAATTCGCTATAGGTGATTCGTTCGGATTGACGAAGGCGGGGCAGATCTTTGCCGGCGCTACTATGATCCTTGACACTGCTACTTCGTCCAGTGGCAGAACGAGCCTTGCCGGTATAGAGATACAGTATGGCGGGACTGCTGTCGGAGGTCTTGTCGGATCTGTCATACCATCGTCCACACCATACAAAGAGCTTCGTCTGTACACTCCGAATCAGTTGCATATTTACGCCGGTGAAGGGATATTTGCAGAAAGCGCCATTACTGGTTCCCTCACAGGCCACGCCTCCCTTGATCTGCCACTTACTGGTGGCACGCTGACAGGAAATGTTACTATTGGGCAAACTACTGATACTTATGTAAGGACTATGGCGGTGCGGAACTCGCTTGGAAATGTATCGTTAGCTGTCGGTGGGGACGGACTGCACGGCATTTGGTCGGACACTAAAGGTGGATGGCTGTTATATGCAAACAGTAGCGCAAGTAGTACAGATAACAACCTCTATATTCCAAGAACAATATGGTGTAGCGCCGGGCGAATCTTTGCAAACATGACATCTGGCGAAGCACAGGTAAACGCGTCTAACGGCACACACACAATCTATCTGTACTGTAATAGTAATGGAACCTCTGGCATATATGCTTTTAAGGCTGATGGTACTGGCTATAGCGTTATCAGCACTGCAAACGGTGCAACAACGTCTACCTTCAACGGTCATGCTACGTCTGATCTGCCGCTTACTGGTGGGACGCTAACAGGTGCGTTGACGGTCACAGGCACCCTTACTGGCTACGACTACTCAGGGGCATCACACGTTATGGTCGGTTCTGCCGCTGACGCATCACACAGGGTCGGATACCTCTACCACCAAAACCCGACAACGGTTAGGGTATACGGACAGGCCGGCGGGAGTGGTTATACCACATACACCACACTGACAGGAACATCGTCCTCAGATATCAGGCTGAAAAAGAATGTTGCCGACACAGAAATAGCCAATGCACTGAGCGTAATCAATCAGATCGAAATGAGGTCTTTCGATTGGTTGCCCGGTTGGAGAGATTACGACCATCAGCCTATCGGCATGATTGCTGACCAGATCGAAAAACTGGATAACCGTCTGGTGATCGGTGGCGGCTATGACCCGGATGGGGAGCCGAACTACAAGGTGATAGACGATCACTATCTGGCCTGTTACCTCACAAAGGGTGTACAGGAACTTTGCGATAGGATCGAAATGTTGGAACGTGAGATCAAAGCACTGAAAGGAGTGGCCTGATGAGAAACTTAGAGATCGCGGCAATAGTCAACGCCTACCTGGGGCAGAAGGGAAAAGAGGGCTATAAGCTGCCGGCAGCCATCGCCTGGAAGCGCAGGGTCAACATGGACAAGCTGATCAAAGCTAAGGAGCTGATCGACGAAGCGCTCCGGGACATCGGGAAGAACTACATGGACGATGAGCATTCCGTGAAAGCAGAAAACGGCGACCGGCAGGTAAAACCGGAGTTCCGGCAGGAGTTCTTCAAGGCTCAGGCGGAGATCCTGGAGCAGGACACGGAAGTCGACATCCGGAAGGTGACCATCGCCGATCTGGGCGACATCGAGTTGTCCGATGCTGACATGGACACGCTCGCTTTTATGATCGAAGAAGGTGAGTAGGATGTGGTGGGAAGAAGTGATTAGGTTTCTGCTGCACAACCCCGGCTTCACGATCATCGGGGCGTTCACGCTGATCCAGATCGTACCGATCAAGATAAACCCATGGTCGTGGGTGGCGGGGCTGATCCACAAATTTTTGTTCGGCAAAATCGACGAGAAACTGGATGCCATCACGGCAAAGGTCGACAACCTTGAGAAGCAGGTCGAAGAGGACAAGGCCCGGCAGGCCCGCACGCATATCCTGCGCTTTGCTGATGAGCTCTATGAGAAGAAGCAACACACGCAGGAATACTTTCTGCAGATCCTGGATGAAGCAAAATTCTATGAGGAGTATGTGGCGCAGCACAAGGGGTTTATAAACGGCAGGACAGAAAACGCCTGCAAGATCATCCGAGAGACATATGATGCCCTTTGGAAAGAACACAAATTCTAAGGAGACAACCATGACGGAAGAGAAGTTGGGGAAAAATGTGAACTTTGAGCGCATCCGCCGGATCACGGGTTATTTGGTCGGAACCATGGAGAAATGGAACGACGCAAAGAAGGCCGAGGAGCGGGATCGTGTCAAGCATAGTATTGGGAGGTAGATGACCATGGCGAATTATGTAACAGCCACATTCAACGGTTCAGAGACCAAAGCAGTCGCGACCGGTCTCTGGCAGTGGGACTACGGCCAGACGCTGAGGGTGGAAGGGCTCAACCTTCCCAGAACTCTGGAAGTGCACTTTCATCAGAGAAGCCGTCAGTGGCTTATGTACGGAGTCACTGTTGATGGTGTGATGACGGTATCGATCCCGAACGAGTTCCTGCAGTACGCGCAGCCCGTTGTGGCGTACATCTATATGCATGACGCTGAGACGGACGGAGAGACCCAGTACGAGGTCACGCTGCCGGTGGTGGCAAGAGAGAAGCCGGTGGACTATGATGAGACAGATCCGGCAACGACCGCGGCCTATCAGGCTCTGGTGGATGCGACTGCCCTGCTCCAGAACGATATCGAGACCGTGCAGGGATATGCGGACGATGCTTCCGATCATGCTACTGCTGCGGAAGG
>Ga0326511_10001759_pt1 | contig 17857 bp, 20 predicted proteins | sample 0_2496_0518_D_FD_203701 | JGI IMG/M metagenome (GOLD analysis project Ga0326511, IMG submission 203701) | Bovine rumen microbial communities from UC Davis, California, United States - 0_2496_0518 | ecosystem: Host-associated > Mammals > Digestive system > Stomach > Rumen | place: USA...
GTACAACCGAAAGATAGTATTTGTTGATAGGTTTTACCCATCAAGTAAGACGTGTCATAATTGTGGTTACATCAATAAAAGCCTCACATTGAATGACAGACAATGGGTTTGTCCCCAATGCGGTGAAATGGTTGAAAGGGACTACAATGCAGCATTGAATATACTTGACGAGGGTTTAAGAATAATAGGGTGCAGTACACCCGAATTTACGCTTGCGGACTATCCGACTATGGATGAACGTGGTTTGCCACCTAAAAAGTAGTGGTAGGTTGAAGCAAGAAGTTAATAACGAACAGATAAGTTTGTTCAAATTTTAATATACTGTTGAGGTAATTTTCGAATTTTATAAGTAATGACAAAAATAGTTTTTAGTCCTTTGAAGATAGAATTCTGTGGATGTAATAAAGTTATCACAGATTGTATTGAAGACCATATTATTGGTTTTGTTCATAAATTACTTGGTGATAATAACCAATGGCATGACAATTTCTCAGAATACAATGTTTCTGACATTTATGGCTACAAAGTCGTAAAAGATGGTATTTGTTTCCCTGATGGGGGCTATTTTTACGTAACTTCTACTGATAACAATTTCTTGAATACATTGGTTGTCAATTTGTGTAAGATGCAGGAAGAATTGACTTTGTGTGGTATGAAATTGAAGAAATTCAGTTTTGCTGATGGAGTAGAATTATTCAAGGATTATGACATTATTCACGTATCAAGACTTTTGTTAAAATCACACGATGAATACAAGACATATAAGGATGCTGATTTTATTGATATACTGACAGAACAAAGTAAGAAAAAACTCTTGAAAATGGGTTATGAAGAGAAAGATGTAAAGAATTTTAATATTACTCCTTTCCATTTTGAAAATGCAAAACTTCGTGTTAGTAAGCGTAAAAATTTCAGTCATCCAACAAGTGATGTGATGTTGGTTGTAAGAGGTAAGGAAGATTGTAGAAGCTCTTTATATTCAATAGGGTTGGGAAATTCAACAGGATATTGTTTTGGAACTGTGGAACTTCCTTGTAATAACAAAGCTTATAACATTAATTTTTAAATAACAATAAACATTTTTAAAAGATTATGACAGCGAATAGTATTTTTTTTAAGTTTCGTCTTAAGGGCAATGGTATTGTAAATTTTGATAGTAAAGAGCAGAAGGAGGCTATTAAGAAGTGTGGTATTAGTTTACCAGACATCAAAAACTCGAATTACAATTTCGGCAAGAAATCCTTTTATAAAGATATGGATGGGAATATGACATTCGTTCCAAAGATTTCAGCAGAATGTCTAAGAAATAAGATTTTTAACGTAGTTTCAAACCCTGCAATAATTCAGTTAGATGCAGAAATGTGTGATTTTCTTTCTCATATGTCCGTATTAATGAGAGGATGGCTTTTCACTTATAGAAATAATTTTGCAATTAGGCGTAGTAGTGCAGTTCGTATCACAAGTGCGAAAGAGGTGAGTGGTGCTGTACCTGTACTTGAGATACATTCAACAAGTGAGAATAAAGAACTTTCGGAGACAACTATGTTCTATGCAGAGTCTATGGGTGACACAGAATATGAATGTAAGGGTGTTATTGACCTCAAGACATTGGAGTTCCTTACTTGTGATGTAATATCTGATTGTAGGGGTTTCAAGGAAGATTGGGTACAGGGGGAGAATGCCTTGTTGAACTTGATGTTCAAGAATCGTTATGGTAAGATTCCTTACAAGTTAGGATATTTCACCTCCATTGATAGTACACTTAGTGATTTCTTTGCTGAGTATGGTATCAAGTTTGATAAGGACTTTGTAAAACAGATGATTAAGGAGTTCTTGAAGTGGGTACTTAAGTTGCGTATTGAAAGAGCAAAAGGATATGTTGAGACAACTTCTTTGGAAATTAAGTTCAATGAGAACGCTCTTCGTGATTTGCTGAATGATGATGAGGGTTGGATAACTGTGAATGGTGACAATTTGGATTCTCTTGATTTTGACATCAAGGATTATTTTAAGGAGGTTGATGACAAAGACAGAGAAGAGAATAGAAAGAAGTTGATTGGTATTTGTGAAGGTATCAAGGCTGATATTAAGACTAAAAAGGATGAGAAGAAAACATCCAAGGCTAATAAGAAGTCAGGGAAGTCCAATACTAAAGAAGAGGAGTAAATATGGATTATCTTGTATTGAATTTTGAGGATGCAGGATTGATTCTTAGAAGTAAGAATATTGCAAATAATAAGAATTTCGTGAGAACGAAAATGGGAGGTAGTGGAAAGCTTATTGAAACAGGGGGTCATGATTTGGAGACCCCCATTCCCTACACCCTTTTAAGCAATGTCTTGCATGTATTGTGTGGAAAAAGACCTGTTCCTACTAAACAGTTTAGCTTGTTCAAAAGACAAGAGAAATTTGATAAAATAGCTAAGAATAGCTATGTTCATTACAATTTCAAACCTTTAGATGAGGATGGGTATGTGCCTTTTCGTGAAAAGTTTCGTACAGGTAAATCTGCGTTTAACTCCCACATGCAGTGTAGTACTACATTTCATACTTGTCAAGGAGATAAGACTTATAAGGGATATTATACGAATAGCTACTTGTATCAGACATTTAAAAACAAAAAGGATTATAAGCTATTTTGTGAATTCTTGTCTGAGTTAGTAGGAAAGGATTTCCATAGTTTTAATTTATCTGATTATATTATGGAGGTTTCTAAAAAATGGGGAACTAAGAGCTTTAATGAAAAGTTCGATAATTTCTTGGCAGAAAATCCATCTATAGAAAAGGAATTAAAGATGTGGATAGATATTTTTCGTGGCGAACAAAAAAGTAAGAATAGCAATACCAATTTTTATTCTAGAACACCATTGCTTTACACGAAAGGTATCAATGAGATAGTAAAGATTAATGGTCAGATACTTTGTCCTATTGATGATGAACAGATACTTGATGACATCAGAAAGAATGGCGGTTCTGCACGATTGCTTGAAGGTGGGTTGGTTTATATTGATTCTCTAAAAAATGAGGAAGAAATAGGAGACTTAAGTGACTATTGGGAAAAAATCTTTGAAGAAAATCCGCTTCAAACGACTGATAATAAGGAAGTTATCTAATATAAGGTGCTTGTTATAGTATTATGTAAGGTATTCACAATACCCAAGGTCATATCATTGCCAAAAAGTGGTGCTTGTTATAGTATTATGTAAGGTATTCACAATAGGAACCGTCCGCTGATAGTGAGGTATGAGGTGTTTGCCATAGTAATATGAAAGGTAATTAATATAAATTAAATGCACATATGGAAATAAAAGAATATTTGGCTAAAAGTAAGGCTAATAGTTTGAATGCATATTTGGTTAATCATACACGTATGGTTATCAATTTTGGCATTGAGGTTGGTAAGTTAGTTTATCAGCCAAAATACAGGAACGAGAAGTTTAGTAAGAAGGACTTTTTGAGTTATCTTGCATTATCACTTTGTTTGCATGATATTGGCAAAATGACTAAGAGTATGCAGAGTTATCTTAGTAAAGGAAAGACTGTTAATGAGGAGGGTGTAGAAGAGATTAAGAAGGGGCTATCTCATAACATATACTCTTGGGCTTATGCTATTGCAAGATTAAATTGGAGAGTTACAGATAAGTCTCTTATGGTTGCATCTAGTGTATTGTATCACCATTCTTGTGATGTTGAAAATCAGAATTCGGATAACATATTGAATGGGCTATCTGAAGAGGAATTATCAGATATGGATAAATTCTATATTATGATGAAAGATTATTGCAGCTCACAATTCAAAGGTGAAATAGATTTATCATCTTCTGATTTTGATATTAATTTCACCTCATTTAACTCCAAGAGCATTAATGAGACTCCTTTGTATAAGTATGTTCATTGTAAAGGCTATGATTCTATTGAGATTGATAAGGCTTTTGAATTAGAATCTGAATGGTCATTAATAAGGGCAATACTTATATTGTCTGACCGTTTAATTTCGGGTGGTAAGTGTGAACTTCAAAAAATATATGATAATGATACTGATTACATTGACGGCTTGTATCACGAAATGTCTGTGATTAAGTTTGTAAATGATGTAGATATGTATCAGTTTGATTATGACCATGAAAGATTGTCAAGTCAGTATGGCTTATTGGCTGATATTGAGAAGGATAGTAACAATGTAATCATGGCTTGTGCAGGCTGGGGTAAAACCTTGTTTGGGCTGATGTGGTTTTTTAAGTGGAAGAAGCGTTTACTGTGGGTTGTACCTCGTAATGTCATTGCAACAAGTACGTTTTTGTCTATTGTAAAAGAGTTACAGAGAATGGGCATTAATGATAATGTTAAAGTGGGTGTTTATTATGGTGGTACTATAGTTGATAGTAACACTCTTAATAGATATGAGTCAGTTGATGACTTTGATATTCTTGTGACAAACATTGATAGCATAGTAAGTCGTACATCTAATAACAGTATGGCACATTTATTGGTTAATATGTATACCTCTAATGTTATTTTTGATGAGTTCCATGAGTTTGTTGTGCCTGACCCTTTGTATTCTGCCTTTATTAGGCTTATGCGTACAAGGAGTAGATATACAGATTCAAAGTCTTTGATTTTAAGTGCTACGGCTATAGATTTTAGTAATTTTTGGGGAAAGAAGTTGAAGCCTATAGATGACAAGACGGACATTTTATTTGGTGATACCAAGATTAATATTCGTGTCAAGACTTTTGGAGAGAATGAAAAGCTCTCTATTTTAGAGAAAGACAATGATACATTTATAATTTGTCGTACAGTTGCACAGTCTCAGAAAGTGTATCTTGAGAATGACTTTGATGGTAAACAATTGATACATGCAAGGTTTACCAATAAAGATAGGCGTAATATTACAGACAAGGTTTTTTTGACACATGGTAATACAAAAGATAAAGAGGTAATTAATTCTCGTCAAACTGTTATAGGAACTAATATTATTGGTACAGGCTTGGATATTAGTTGTAGGACCATGTATGATTTTATTGTGTCACCTGAATCCACAATACAAAGATGTTGTGGTAGATGTAGTAGGTTTGGAGAATATGGTGAAATTACATATTATATTTGTGATATAGACAGTAAAATGTTAAGCCCTGTTATTACAAACCAATATGATGCACGTTTATATAAGGAATGGAAAAATATTCTTTGTAAATTGGATAGGCAAAGCATAACAAAACGTGAAATGTATGATTTGTTTAAGAAGTTTAAGGAAGACCATAAATTAGAGTTAAACAAATTCTATGTTGATACTTTTAATAAGAGTTCAGATAATTTACAAGGCATTAAATTGAAAACAGGGTCAAAAAAGAATGCCTCAGAAACGAAGAAATTGTCAGACGGTTTAGGCTATAGGGGTCTAAGCAATAATGTTTTTGTCACTACAAAACGCATGGATGATAATTCTTGGTGTGATTCCATAAGTGTTGATTACGATTTAATATTCAATTCGGAAGATGGTGAGGGTGACAATACTAAATTAGTCAAAGGTTTCATGTTTGGTGATGGCTACAAAAAAGAAAATGTTCCACAATACATAAAATATCCTAATTTTACAGATGTCAAGTACAAGATGGGAGGACAAAGATTTAAGGTTGAAAATTGTAAACGTCTTGCAAAAGATGAAACTCACCCTCTACCATTGTTTGATTTTTCTTACAATTCTGAGTTGGGGCTGATACAAAAGAATCTTTGTAAGTGATTTTCTATGCCAAATATATAATTTAATAACTTAAAAGTCAAAGGTTTATAAAATATAGGATGCTTGTTATAGGAATATGTAAGGTATTCACAACCATTATGAGGTTATTCTCTGAGTCCCTTGCGATGCTTGTTATAGGAATATGTAAGGTATTCACAACGCAGGTGCTGCAACAATGGCAAGTGTAGCCGATACTTGTTATAGGAATATGTAAGGTATTCACAACTTTGAGGAGGCTTCAGCGCAATGTATTATGATGCTTGTTATAGGAATATGTAAGGTATTCACAACGATTCCGCAGACGAAAGAAAGCTCTGGGAGATGCTTGTTATAGGAATATGTAAGGTATTCACAACGTACTTCTTTTGTAGGGTATTGACAACATTGATGTTTGTTATAGGAATATGTAAGGTAAAAACTGACAAAATGTCACATTTTAAATTTTGGCATAGATATTGTATCTTTAACATTGAAATAGGAAAATAATTTGTAAGCTTAAAAATATTCATTAAAAGATGAAAAAAGAAGTAATAATTGGAATTGACTTGGGTACATCTAATTCCTGTGTATCAGTCTTCGAAAATGGTGAGGCTGTAGTAGTTGCAAACAGTGAAGGTAAAAGGACAACTCCATCTATTGTTGCATTCAAGGATGGTGAACGTAAAGTAGGTGATGCTGCTAAGAGGCAAGCTGTTACTAATCCTAAGAATACTGTATATGAGGTTAAGCGTCTCATGGGTAACTCTTATGATGAGTGTGCCAAGGAGGTTGAGCGTGTAACCTATGAGGTAGTAAAAGAGGGTAACTTGCCTAAGATTGCCATAGATGATAGGAAGTTCTCTCCTGAAGAGATTTCTGCTACGGTCCTTCAGAAGATGAAGAAAACAGCAGAGGATTATCTTGGCACTGAGGTAAAGAAGTGTGTTGTAACAGTTCCTGCATATTTCAATGATACTCAGAGGCAGGCAACCAAGAATGCAGCCGAAATTGCAGGTATGGAGTGTGTTCGTATTATTAATGAGCCTACTGCTGCTGCACTTGCCTATGGTGTTGACAAGAGTGACAAGAGCATGAAAGTGGCAGTGTTCGATTGTGGTGGTAAAAGCGGAAATATCTAAGTATTGCCTCCATACCTCTTCCACAAATAGTAAGAGGTAACAAAAAAACCGATAAACTGCGGAGAACTCCTTAGAGCCTTTGTTACCGCACATCATAGAGATATAGATGGTAGCAGATAGCCTAATTACTATTGGATGGTAAAAAGACAAAGGATTGGGTGACCGAAATAAGCGCAGCCAAGCATCTTGGTGACAAGATGAAGGTTCATCGACTAGAATGAGTAATCTCTTTGAGAAGAAAATTCCACGAAAATCGGTTAGGATGTGGAACATTTGATATATTTATAAATAAAAGTATATCAAATGGTAAGTAAAATCACTAATGAGTTAACTAATGCTATTTTAAGTATTGAAGACTTGAATGGCAGAAAGGTAGAATACAACAAAGTAGAAATCAAAAACTACATTGATGAGAAATCTCCTTATCTAAATGAAATAAACGTAGGTTGTTTTGTGGATGATAAGAAACTTTCGGTTAGAGATAAAAAAGTTACATACAAATGTGCATGTGGTTGTGTTAATACAATATATTTGAAAAAGTACTTAATTAAACCACGTTTAGCTTGTACACATTGCAGAGAAGATGAAGAAAAACGAAGGAATCATTCTTTATTTTTCAAAACAGGTGTGCAAAAGAAAATAATCGGTAGAACTCCAAAGCAAGCGTATGACTTTGAGACTGAAAGTGAAGATTTCAAACGGAATTATTATAGTAAACATTTTACAGAAAAAGAATTTTATGATATACTTCCTTTGATAAAATCTATTGAAGGGGTTATGATAGAAGGAAAAAATGTAAAATACTTAGAACATGAAAACGTAAAAAATCGTTCTAAATATGCACCATACATATTAATTGATGGATTACGTTATAAGTTCGAAAAAGTTTATGTAACATGTCCACAATGTGGTAATGTGTATAAAATAAGTGATTCAAGGAATAAAAAGGTAAAATTCAAAAATGGGACAACTTGTGTGAATTGCAGTTTTGCTAATAAAAAGTATCCTATACAGTGGTACAAAACTAAATTTGGAGACAAGATAAAGTACCAAAGTGGGACTGAACTGAAATTGATTAATGAATGTGAAGAAAGAAACATTCGTATAATTAATGGTCCTAAAATACCTTATTATTTCAACAATACATGGCACAATTATTTTATAGATTTCGAACTACCTGATTTAAACAAACTCATTGAAACGAAAGGTAATCATATTTGGCATAGACAAAACATAGAAAGTGGGAAATGGCCTGCAAAGGAGAATGCAGGACGTGAATATGCTAAAGAAAATAATAAAGAGTACTTTTTGTTATTTTACGAAGATATTGACAATTTTATCAATTCACACATCTGAAAGAGATAGTCAAATCTTTACGGAAATCGTAAAGGAGCTGAGGTAAAGAACTCAGACAAATATAAGTCAAGAAAACTTTCACAAATGGGTACACATGATATTTCCATTCTTGACTTTGGTGATGGTGTTTTTGAGGTACTTGGTACTGATGGTGACACTCACCTTGGTGGCTCTGATATTGATAACAAGATTATCAATTGGCTTGTAGAGGATTTCAAGTCATCAGAGGGTATTGACCTTTCAAAGGATAACATGGCTATGCAGCGTTTGAAGGAGGCTGCTGAGAAGGCTAAGATTGAGCTTTCATCTTCCCTTTCAACTGACATCAATCTCCCTTACATTGCTGTTGCTGATAGCACACCAAAACATCTTAACGTAACTCTTACAAGGGCTAAGTTTGAATCTCTTATTTCTGACTTGGTTAAGAGGACTATTGAACCTTGTAAGTCTGCCCTTAAGAAGGCTAATCTTACTGTATCTGATATTGATGAGGTTATCCTTGTAGGTGGTTCTACTCGTATTCCTTGTATTCAGAAGGCTGTTGAGGATTTCTTTGGTAAGGCACCTTCCAAGAGTGTAAATCCTGATGAATGTGTAGCTATGGGTGCTGCTATTCAGGGTGCAATTATTAATAAGGAGAATGGTGTTGATGATATTGTCCTCCTTGATGTTACTCCATTGAGTATTGGTATTGAGACTATGGGTGGTGTATTCTCAAAGCTCATTGATGCAAATACTACTATTCCTTGTAAGAAGTCTCAGACATTTACTACAGCAGCAGACAATCAGACTGCTATAACAGTCCATATTGCACAGGGTGAACGCCCTATGATTGCTGATAACAAGACTCTTGGCATGTTTAATCTTGATGGTATTGCTCCTGCAAGAAGGGGAGTTCCACAGATTGAGATTTCAATTGATATTGATGCTAACTCAATTATGAAAGTAACTGCTGTTGACAAGGCAACAGGTAAGGAACAGCATATTACCATTGAGAATCATGGCAATCTTACCGAGGATGAGATTAACCGTATGAAGGCTGATGCAGAGGCAAATGCAGAGGCTGATAAGAAGAAGAAGGAGGAAATGGATGCCCTTAATTCTGCTGACGGTTTTGCTTTTTCTGTCGAAAAGGCTATGGATGACCTCAAGGATAAGGTTACAGAGGATGAGAAGAAGGAGTTGACACCTCTTATTGAAGCTGTTAAGGAAGCAGTTCAGAAGAAGGATGTGGAAGCTGCAAAGAAGGCTCAGAAGGAGCTTGATGATAAGTGGACTCCAATTGTTCAGAGGAATTATCAGGCGAACAATGCCAATGGTCAGAATCCATTTAATCAGTTTGGAGGCTTCAATGGTGACTTTGGGGATTATTTTAAGAACTTCACACAACAGAATGGTGGGGGACAGAAGCCACCAACAGATGGTACGGACTTTGAAGAGGTGAAATAAAAAATCTAAACAAGGTGGAATCTTATAAAACTAAGATTCCACCATTTACGGTTTTATATGAAAAAGGATTATTATAAGATATTAGGTATTACGGAAGAAGAAAAGAATCTTCCAAAGGATAAGTTTCTTAAGGTTTTAAAGAAGAAGTATAGAGACCTTTGCATAAAATATCACCCTGACAAGAATCAAGGTAATAAGGAGGCAGAAGAGAAGTTTAAAGAAATAGCTGAGGCTAATGAAGTACTTTCTGATTATGACGGAAAGAAGGTACAGTATGACAATCCTAATAGTGGCTTTGATTTTGACCTTGGTGATTTTATGTCACACTTTGCTCATTTTGGTGGAGGTGGTTTTCACGGAGGAGGTAGTTTTCATACATTCTTTCACGGCTTTGGTGATGATGTGGAATGGAAGGGACAGGATGTACAAGGTGATGTTAATGTCACTCTTGAAGAAGTCTTGTCAGGAGGAACAAGGGAAATCAAGTATAATAGAACTAATTCCAATGGACAGACAGAGAGGGTTACGGAGAAGATTGTCATTCCTCCAGGTGTTGAGAATGGTCTTATGATTAAGTACTCTGGAAAAGGACATGGTGGAGTAGTCAATGGTAAGCCTATTACTAATGGTGACTTGATTATAAGATTTGTCTATGAGCCACATGAGAGGTTCAAAGTTAATATGGGCAATATTGTTACAGAGGTTAACATTAATTGTTTTGATGCCATGCTTGGAACGGATGTCAAGGTCAAGGGATTAGACGGAAAAGAACATGATGTTCACATACCTGAAGGTACCAACAACAAGTATAACATATCTCTTAATGGAGAAGGACTTCCTATGAGGCAGTTCGGAGGGATGAGAGGTGCCTTAATTATTTTCGTCAACGTACAAACTCCAAAGCACTTATCAGAAGAAGCCAAGAAGTACATTAAGAAAGCCAAGAATATATGGTTGAAATCATAGAGAATGAACCTTTGATTAAGCATGTTTCTGAGTTTGATATTATTCTTGTAGGGACAAATTGTTATCAGGTGATGACCAATGGCTTTCAGTATGAAATCAAGCATAAGTATCCTTATGTGCAGGACATGAACGATTCCACCAAATATGGGGATATATCCAAGGTGGGAACATTTGTTGAATGTAAGGAAAAAGGGAATCCTTTAATAGTGTTAGGCTTTATTTCATTTGGATATAACTTCAAGGGAGATAACAAGGAATATATTGACTATGAAGGTTTGATTTCCATATTGAAATTGTTGAATATTATGTATAAGGGTAAGTCTATGGCAACAACTGTTATAGGCTCTACTCCTTTTGATGGCAATGGTGATAAAAACAAGATAATATCTATCATTAACAAGTATGCAAAGGACATGAATGTATCTTTATTTGACTACAAGCAGGAAACGGGAAAAAGGATGAAGAAAAAAGAGTTTTTGAATGGCAGGAAGAATAATGTGAAGAAAACTAAAAAATAAGATAAAATTCAAAATTCTTTTGGTAGTTTCAGATATTTTTCTTAACTTTGCAGAAAATTAATATTATAACTTTTATAATTTATAATTCGTGATTAAAAGACTTAAATTAACAGAAGACCATATCAAGTTGATTAGTCTTCTCAGGTATGAGCATATTTGCATGTATGCTGATGCTAAGGGTAAGGAGAAGCACGTTGGTTGCTTTATTGATGATGAGAACCCTTATATTCTTAGTGGAAGATTGTCTGACCTTGCTCTTGCATTAGGCATGTCTGACAAGGCTATTCCTAATACTGATGATACCATTGAAGGTGCAGCGTTCCCTGATGATGTAGAGGAATATCTACTCAACACACACCACTATATTGTGGACAATCTCTGTGATATTGAGGAATTGGTTCATCAGATGATAACTAAAGGTGGTATAACAGCAGGTACCTACAAGTGTATTGATACTGAGGGTATGTGGGAAAAAGAAAAGTAAATGGCTAAGAAGAACAATATTACAAGCAGTCTCCCTACATACAGAGTAAATAAGGAGATTTACATTGAAGGTAGCCCAATGGTAAGGCTTATCAAGGAGGATGGCACCAATGAGGTTTGTCATATTTCACAGGCAAGGGAAATAGCCAAGGAAGCTGAGTTAGACCTTATAGAAATCAATGGTAAGGTTAGTCCTCCTATACTCAAGATAGGTGATTATTCCAAGTTTCTTTATGAAGCAAAGCAAAGGCTTAAAAAGCAGCAACATTCAAAGCCTATAAAGGAAATTCAGTTGTCAGTAAGCATAGCATCCAATGATATGCAAACTAAGGCTAAGAATGCCCGTAAATTTATACTTGAAGGGTCTAAAGTTAAGGTTGTACTGACAATGAAGGGAAGAGAAAAGGCTAGAAGGGAAGAGAACAAGAAGTCTATCTTTGAGTTTATTGAAATGCTTGAAGATGTGGCTGTTCCTGAAAGCCTCCCAAAGGATGAGGGAGAAGGCAAGACAATAGTCATGCTTAAAGCAAAAAGCAATATTAAAAAAGGTTAAAAAATAACTGTTAATATAAGGATGTTTGGTAGATTTAAATAAAAATATTACCTTTGCATTCAGAAAAAAATATCTTTTTTATGGCACAAGAATTAAGGCTAAATCAAGGTATAAAGATGTTCGTACATAGAACACCTAATATATCATTGTATTATAATGATGTGAATACCAAGACAGACAAGATATATAATAAGGAAAGTACTGAGGAGTTATTATTGGAATACCAAACATCCGAAGGAGATAGGAAACTTGCAATAAGGAACAAGATTATAGAACTCAATCTCAGGCTTGTCATTTCTGTTGCAAGAAAAAACTGCTCTCCTGAAGACAATCTTCTTGATTTGATAGAGGAAGGAAATATAGGTCTTATCAAAGCTGTTGACAAGTATGATGTAAACAAAGAATCATGCTTTGCCAAATTAGCCATATATTATATTACTGGAGCAATCAGATATTACAAACTGCATAATGCTTCAGTAGTATCAATCAAAAATAAGCACAGGACTTATGGCATTGTCAGAAAGATAACCAATGAGTATCTTCAGAGAGAAAACAGAAAGCCAACCTGTGAGGAACTTATGGATGAATACAATAAAAGAGCTAGTGTTAAATATAATGTCAAGGAAGATTTCTTGGAAACAAAAATCATAGGTATAGATATTCAATTCAGCAATCCTGATTCTTCTCCGTATGAAACATCCAAAGAGAGGATGGATTTTACAAACAAAACTTGCAGTTTTAATGGTTCCGAAGATGTCATAGAAAATGACCATAAGAAAAGTCTGATAAAGACATATCTTCAATTTCTATCTCCCAGAGATTCAGAGATTATGAAGATGGTGTATGGCTTAGATGGCTATGAAAGAGAATTCACCTATAAGGAAATAGCTCAAAAATTGAATGTAACAAAAGAAAGAATTCGACAGATACATGTGAGGTCATTAGAAGTCTTAAAAGAAAAGTTGATTCCAAATTATAGTAATAATGGTACACATAACGGATAAAGAAACAATATATGCCGTTGGAGATATTCACGGTGAATTTAAGTCTATAGGTCATTGGATTAAAACTAATGACCTCAAAGACTGCGCTATTGTATTCTGCGGTGACTTCGGCTTGGGATTTAAGTCTCTTGTTACAGAACAGACATTACTCAAAAAAGTAAATAGTGTTTGTGAAGAAAGAGACATTGAACTTTTTGCTATTAGAGGAAATCATGATGACCCAAGTTATTACCAAGGTGAGGATAAACTCAATTTAAGCCGTTTTAAGGCGGTTTCTGACTACGACCTGATAGTTTCTCCACAACATACAATTCTTTGCCTTGGAGGGGCTATTTCAATAGATAGACAGAGTCGTATTCAAGCATATGATGTCAATGTAATGAACTATGCTTTCAGACATAATATGAATTATGCTAATGCAGCTAAAGAATTAAGACCTTATTATTGGAAGGATGAACCTTTTCACTTGGATTTGGATAAAATTAACAATCTTCCTGAAGAATACAAGATTGATGTAGTTTGTTCTCATTCTGCTCCTGATATTGCGTATCCTATAACTAAAGTAGGATTAGATGGATGGTTAAAAATGGATGAAGCCTTGAGGGAAGACCTTGACAGGGAAAGGAGAGACCTTACCAATATCTTTGATTATCTTAAGGAACATGAACACCCTGTTAATAAATGGATATATGGTCATTTTCACACAAAGATGAATGAAGTTATCTTAGGTACAAATTTTATTCTTCTTGATATGGGTAGGGACAGTAAGAAAAGAAACACAGGTAACTCAGGATGCCATTTTGACTATACAATAATTTGAATATAATAATGTAAGATATGATTAAGTTAATTGCTTGTATTGATAATAACAAAGCTATAGGTAAAGATGGGAAACTACTTTACCACTTGGCAGAGGATATGCAGAATTTCAAAAAACTTACAAAAGGTAATGGGAATAATGCTGTTGTAATGGGTAGGAAAACTTATGAAAGTCTTCCAAATGGACAGTTGAGGGATAGGACAAACATTGTCTTAACAAGAGATAAAGAATGGAAAGACAGAAATGAAAAGTATGTCTATGAGCCTTCTCCTTTAGGAGGTAATAAGTTATCAAGCGAATCCTTGTTTGTCTTGCATGGTGATACCTTGGCATTCCTTACAGAATTAGATGGCTTCTGTAATTGCAAAGACTTTTGGATTATAGGTGGTGGTCAAGTCTATAAGGAAGCCATTGAGAAGGGTTATCCTGAAATGCTCTACATTAACAAGGTAAATACAACCACTGAGGGTGCTGACACATTCTTTCCTGACTTTGAGGATAAGTATGAACTTGTAGAGAAAAGTGAAGTGCATGATAATGGAAAATACGAATATACCTTCAATGTCTATAAGCGAAAATAATAAAGAACAAGAAATCATCTTTAATGCCAAGGCTCTAACGAGTACTTGGCTTGATGGTTTCACCAAAATAAACGATTTGAGGCTTGTTTTTGATGGTGAAAGTACTAATTGTACCATCCCTTGTGAAAAAGGCTCCTGTGGGCTTATTTTAGGGCAAAAATTGGCTAATAATGGTCATTGCTATAACCATGTAAAGTTGATGGGCAAGGTTGGAAAGGAAGATAAGATTTTAGGTGAAATGGAAATAAAATAATATGCAAGGAAGTTCTTTTTTCTCCCTTATGGTTGTTGGTGACAATCCAAGGGAATTATTGGATAAATATGATTCGTCTAAGTATAAAGAGAGTTATGTTAAATATAGGTTTAAAGATGCAGGTAAGATAAAGAAGGAAACCATTAAGCAGATGGAAAAACTACTTCAATACAAAAAGGAGGCTGAATTATCTGATGTGATGGTTGAATATCTTGAAGAGAGGATTAAATCTCTGAAGACTTTATCTGACTTTGAATTCTATGCTTCACTTACTGATGGCATGGATTGTGATGAAGAAGGTAATGCCCTTGCCAATGAAAATCCAAATGCCAAGTGGAAGATATGTCAGGATGGCAAGAATCTTTGTGTTCCACTGCGTTTAAAGGACGGTAGAGACGTTTTTTCTGCCAAGATGAAGGATATTAACTGGGAGTACCTGATGGGGGGCACAAGAGCCACTTATGAACTTGCTTGGAAACTGTTCCATGATGAGGTAAAGCCACAGAATGACGAAGAGAAACAGATACAAATCAACATGTCAACACAAGGCAAGTATTTCTCTCAATTTGAGGATATGGAACAGTATGTGACATATTGCTCTTCTTATTTTGCCTATGCTTATCTTGATGAAAATGGATGGCAAGATATGGAGAATAAGGATAGGTTTGCATGGGTTAAGAATTTCTATAACAACTTTATTAAAAATATTGACCCTGAAGCAACAATATCAATATTTGAATGTACAAAGCCTTAAATAGCAAAGACCAAGCTCTGTCATAAGAGCTTGGTCTTTATTAGTTTAGTTTTTCTCTGTGTATCTTACATATGACATTTCCTTGCTGTAAATATAATCTTTCTTAGGATAGAAGGTTTGCTTCTTGCCATTAATCAATTCAACAACCAATGTATCTCCACATTCTTTTACTTTCTTTGCGGAATCTGACTTGAATATCACATCTAATGTGTTATAATCTTTTACTGTTACTTTATAGCCTGCTCTAATTGCTTGACCATATACAACAAGGCATATCATTGAAAATATAATTGCTATTACTCTTTTCATGGCAATAATATATTAATAAAATAAAGGAAGTCAACTCATTGACCTCCTTTATAAATATTTTAATTTTTTTTACTTTTACTATATTTTATATAAAAAGCATGAACATTTGTATTTGCACCATCATTAAAAATGAATTAGAAGAATATCTTGATGATTTTATAAATTATCATCTGAATTTAGGTATTGACCATTTTTTCTTCTTTGAAGATACAGATAGTTTAAGCCATGAACATATATTGGCTAAATACTCCTCAGAACAAGTAACTTTACTTAATATAGGTACAATTCTTGATGACCATTTAATATATACTACTTCTATGTATAAAAGCTTAGCACATGGTGTTTATTACCGCAAAGCATTATGGTATGTAAAGAAACATTATGAAGAAGTGTACGACTGGTGTTTTGCTACGGATATTGATGAATATATCACTCTCAGAAATACTGAAACATCATCAGAAAATATTAAAAAATTACTAATGTCTTATAATGATTATGATGCAATTTGGCTTCATTGGCAAAATTTCAATGCTAATGGACACATACATAAGCCTGATTATTCTAAGAAGGGGATAGTATATACCTATACTCAACCATGTGGCTCATTTTCAAATAGTAATGTCACTACTAACAGTAAATTTGTATATAATCTGAACCGTTACCAAAAACACTTTTTGTTAAATCAGCACCGAATTCACCATTCATGCAAATATTTTGAAAGTGATATATTATATCTCCGTCATTATATAATGAAATCTTGGGAGGAATTTGTATGGAAATTAAAAATCAGAGGCACATTCTCCAAAAAGCATAGGTCTATTGATGATTTTTTTCTCTTGAATCCAGACCTTGAACCTAAGAAAAACGAATTAATAGAATTAATGAATCAAATTATCCATAAAAATGAAAAATAATATTTGTATTTGTTCCTTTATTAAAGATGAACTTGAATATCTTGAAGAATTTATTACATACCATCTTGGTATTGGCATTGACCATATATTTTTATTTGAAGACTATAATAGTCTTTCACATAAACCAATAACAGATAAATATTCTGATAAGGTTACTCTCCAAAATATTCAATCTTTAATACCTAAACCAAAACTTTTGTCTCTCAGTACAAAGGAACAACATCGTCAACGCCAACCAGAATATCTTCATCATGGTTTGGCTTATATTCAAAGTAAGAATGTGTATGATTGGTGCCTTGTTATTGATACTGATGAATATCTTACACTCAACAAAACAGACATTACTGAAGCGTTAAACAACTACGCAAAATACGAGGTTGTCAAAATCTTATGGCAAAATTATAATGCTAATGGTTATGTATATAAGCCTGATTATAATAAAAAAAATATACAGGAAACATATACACAGCCATGTGGTTTTACAAATTTTGACAAAAGAAGTGGCGGCATTGTCAAATTGCTCTTTAACTTAAAATTGTTTAAGTTAGACCATATTATAAATGTACACTGTGTTCATTCTGATTGTAAGATATTGGAAAAAACGGACGAATTGTATCTTCGTCATTACATAACAAAATCTTGGGAAGAATTTGTTTGGAAATTAAAAATCAGAGGGATGTTTTATATTCAACACCGTAATTTCAATGATTTCTTTGAGATGAATCCTGAACTTATACCAAAAAAAACTGAATTGTTGGATATTGCACAGAAAATTTTGAAAAATGATGAAAGAGTGTTATAAGGATTATTCTTTTTCAGTCGGATATATGTCAATGACCTCTAATCAATACAAAATGATGATTGACTTACTTGAATCATATAAGCCTAATCATATTATTGAACTTGGTTGTGGGGTTATTAATTGTTAACGAAATTTTTACTAAAAACTAATAAAACTTGAACATTTCTCAGAATTTTATACTATTTATATATGTGAGGGCATTATAGCCCTCACAAGGTGAAGAAAATGATTAGAGCA
>Ga0326511_10001761_pt1 | contig 17841 bp, 18 predicted proteins | sample 0_2496_0518_D_FD_203701 | JGI IMG/M metagenome (GOLD analysis project Ga0326511, IMG submission 203701) | Bovine rumen microbial communities from UC Davis, California, United States - 0_2496_0518 | ecosystem: Host-associated > Mammals > Digestive system > Stomach > Rumen | place: USA...
GCCATGGGCGTGCGCAATGGCGGCAAGCGCGACACCGTGCTCTTCATCCAGCCAGGCTTCCCCGTGCAGAATGCCCAGTGCGACGTCATCGGACTCCGTCAGGTGGGGCTCGACATCCACGGCTATCGTGGCGCAGAGCTCATAGCCAAACTCGATGAAATGCTCTCCGCAGGCAACATCTGCAGCATAGTCTATTCCAACCCTAACAACCCCTCATGGGTGTGCTTCACCGATGAAGAGCTCAAGGGCATAGGCGAGCTCGCCACCAGGCACGATGTCATCATACTCGAAGACCTTGCCTACTTCGCCATGGACTTCCGTCGCGACCTCAGCCACCCTTATCAGGCACCCTATCAGGCAAGCGTGTCACGCTATACCGACAACTACGTGCTCTGGATAAGCGGCTCCAAGGCATTCTCCTATGCAGGACAGCGCATCGGCGTCACCTGCATGAGCAATAAGCTCTACCATCGCCCATTCGAGCCACTCAAGAGCTTCGGCGTCAGCACCTTCGGCGACTTCTTCACAGGGCGCCTCATGTACACCCTCTCCAGCGGCACCACCCATAGCGTGCAGCACGCCATGTCAGCCCTCATGGAGGCAGCCTGCGACGGCTCCTACTGCTTCCTCGACGATGTCAGGGAATACGGACGCCGCGCCAAATTCATGAAAGAAGTGCTCCTGCAGAACGGCTTCTACCTCGTCTATGACAACGACATGGGCTCGCCCCTTGCCGACGGCTTCTACTTCACCGTCTGCTATCCAGGCATGACAGGCCTTGAGCTCACCCGTGCCCTCATGTACTACGGCATCGCCGTCTTCCCCCTCGACACCATGGGCTCCACCCAGCAGGGCGTGCGCATCTGCACCTCCTTCTTCAGCCAGGCACAGCAGCCCCTCTTCCAGGAGCGCATCCGCGCCTTCGCAGCAGACAATAAGATTTAAGCCTTGCATCAGTGTGGGGTGATTATAACAAAAAGTACAGGACATCAAAATCCTGTACTTTTTTTGTTTGTTTCAGAAAAAATACTTAACTTTGCCGTCCATGAAGCTACCATTCCATATTATAGAACTATTGAAGCAGAAGTCTGGTGTGCCCTTGCACATACCTTCAGAGTGTGAATTGTTGTCTCTTGATATTCAGAGCAAAACAGGTGTTCGTATAGGTTCGACAACTCTTAAGCGATTGCTTGGCTTTGCCCAGGATGAGAGATTGCCACATGCCAGCACTCTTGATGCAATAGCCCGTTATTTAGACTATGCCCATTGGGATGAATTGTCTGAGGTAGATGACAAGGGAAATTCTGATTTTAATAGTTCTGATGAGGAAATCCGTTCAGTTGATTTGCATCCAGACAGCAAGGTAGAAATTACCTATCTGCCTGACCGCCGATTGTTGTTTAGCTATTTAGGTAACAATCGTTATAAAGTCCTGCAGAGTGAGAACAGCAAATTGCAATCAGGTGATGAAGTGGAAATACACCATTTCGTGCTCCATCATCCATTACTCGTCATGCAAGTGTGGCGTGATAAAGCAACATTAGGGTCATTTACAGCAGGTCGAGTTTCAGGTCTCTCGTCAATATCCATCCTACATTAATTCTCAATTCTCATTTTTTCTCTGTGGAGTCTTCGCAATTCTCTAATACACAGCCTCGTTTTGAGTCTATGGTGCCTCTTGATACCAATGGAGCCACCTGCGACACTTTCTGCGTCAAACTTTACGGGAAGTTACATTTCCTGAAACGCTTGAAGGCAGAATATGCTTGTGATATTCGTTATCAAGAGGCTCAGCGCAAGGAATATGAGACAGGTTATCGTTTAGAACATCCTAATCTTGTTCGCTATATATCCTTGACTGACGATGGCATTCTGATGGAGTATGTTGATGGTGAGACTCTAACCTATAGACTTGCTAAGCACCCTAAGTATTTCAATAAGCAAAATACAGAAAAATTCCTGCATCAGCTGTTAGATGTTGTAAGCTATCTTCATAGTCATCAGGTGCTCCACCTCGACCTGAAGCCAGACAATATTATGCTCACTCGTATCAATAGCGATGTTAAGTTGACAGACCTTGGATGTTGTTATACAGACACCTTCACTGATACCCAGGGACGCACCAACGCCTTTGCTGCTCCAGAGCAACTGTCAGGGAGCAATGTTGACGAGCGTACAGACATTTATGCTATAGGCAAGATTTTACAACTACTGCCCAACCACCATATATATAATAATGTGATAGCCCGTTGTATAGCAGAAAAGCCACAGAATCGCTATCAGTCGATAGACGAGTTAAAGAAAAACATATCTTCTCATAATCATTTCCTACTTCCAGTCATTGTTCTTCTTCTCATCTTAATTTCATCAAGTATTGCTTTTTTCTACTCTTCAAAACATACAGACGCTCCCATCGTTATTCAAAAAGAAAAAGACACTATCATCCAAGTGACCAAAACTAAGGAAAAGGACACTATCGTAAAAGTAGTAGGAGCAGTAGATAATGTCGCAGACCAGCCACATATAGCACCAACTGTCATAGAGCCTAAACCTCAACCATCTGCTCCAGTACCAGTTTATGACGGCAATGCTGAACAGATGAAAGCCGAATTTGATAAACAACTCGACCTGGCTTACGAAGCAACCATTGCCACTTTTTGCGATTCTGTTTTCCCATCGCCCACTACTGGTATTGCATGGAGAGAAAAAACATCAGAGTTTCAAATCCAGACTCTTGATATTGCAGCTAAAGTGGCAAGAAGATATCCCTACATACCAGAAAAAGTCATTATGCAGCATGGTCAATCCCGTTACCAGTCCCTTGTTGGTTATGTTTTCGCTAAGATGCGTCGTAATGGCGAAAAAAAGTAAAATGGAAGAAATGGTCACGCCATTTCTTCTTTTTTTTATAATCTTTCCATACTTTTGCACTTAAAAAATAAAAAATATGTATATTTGCAAAAAAAATACAGCTCACATTGAACGTTTTTTGCTAAATTATTCTTATCTTTGCATCGTGACGGAGAATCCGTTGCAGACATGACATAGGAAGCGTTTAGCTTTTTCCAGCTGGTAAACTTCGACACTTTACTGAAAGATTGGAAATGTTAAGACGTTCTTCCCTTGGTTATGATGGTAGTAGCATATACACTATTACTACATACATAGGGTGTGAGCTGTTTTCTCTAATCTATCTTTCAGGCAGTCGAAGGCCTACCAGCAGATTAGCTGATAGGCTCACACTTCTTTTTGTTATGTTTACTAACCTAAAACTAAACAATGTTTCTTGAGCACAGAGACAAATGGTAAATTATGGATTTCATAGAATTAACAGAAACTGAGAAAAAAGAGTTGATTGGTATGTTTGAACAGCATGAAATAGATAGTTTGTCTATGGCCGAATCCATCTTACAAAAAATCGCAGGAATCTATATAAAGAATGGCAGCTACCCCGAAATGGCAGATTTGTACAGAAAGGTAGCAAGTACTTTAAGTGGATTGACAGAAAATAAAAAATGAGCATGGCTATCATTGATGTCGTTAAATGGGAATCAAATTCTCATGAAATAGTCCACAAGTTTCCCTCGGATAATCTGAGGTTGGGCACCCAGTTGGTTGTTCATACTGGACAAATAGCCTTCTTTGTAAAAGGAGGTCAGGTGCTGGACTCCTTTGAGAGCGGAACTTATACGATTACGACTGCAAACATTCCGTTGCTTGGCAAACTAATTAATCTGCCTTTTGGCGGTGATACACCATTTCAAGCAGAGGTGTGGTTTGTAAACACATTGGCAATCCTCGACACTAAATGGGGGACACCAGCACCAATTCAGTTGGAAGACCCTAAGTATGAGGTCATCGTGCCCGTTAGAGCTTTTGGCCAGTATGGAATTAAAGTGAGTGACCCACGATTGCTGATAGAATCGTTGGTTGGCAATATGGCAACCTTTAGTATAAGTAAGATTGACTCTTATTTCAGAGGAGTCTTACTCTCTCGTTTTGCCAATCTCCTATCAGATAAGATGGTTAAGGATAGTATTTCGTTCTTAACTATTAATTCTCATCTGAATGACTTATCTGATTACATCGTTCAGTCATTACAACCAGACTTTAACAAGTATGGTGTGGGGCTGGAAAACTTTTATGTGGTTTCAGTCAATGTGCCAGAAGATGATCCAAGCTTCATCAAGTTGAAAGAGGCCAAAGATTTGATGGCAAAGATAAAGATTGCAGGACGAGAAGTCTATCAGATGGATAGGAGCTTCGATGTGTTGGAAACTGCTGCTGGCAATGAAGGGACAGCAGGAAGTTTTATTGGCATGGGAATGGGCATGAACACAGGAATGGGATTTGCTGGTCAGATGTCAGGGCTGGCAGGACAACACATGAATACCCAGGCTGCTGCACCACCTCCAATTCCACAGGCTGCCAACTATTATATTGTTGTCAATGGTCAACAACAAGGTCCTTATGATGCGAATACCATCATGAGTTATATAGCTCAGAAAAAGATACAAAGTGATACACTTGTATGGAAGAATGGAATGCCAAACTGGGCAAAGATTTCCACACTCCCAGAATTTGCAAGTTCGTTCGGTGCTGTTCCTCCACCACTACCCCCACAACCCTAATAATTAGTATAATATGAAGAATCTTACATTGGTTATTGGTGGTATCATCTTATTACTCAACATAGTGATAGGATTGATATTCTCGTCATACGAGCCGTTTAATATAGGCCTAAATAGTGCAGTCATCATTGTCAATACTTTGATGCTTTATTCCTTTGGAGTCGTGCAGATAAAAGACGGCTTTAAGGTGTCACTCTCTTTTCTTTTCTTGATAACTGCTGCCATAGAGTATATATTGGTGTTGTTTGTTCCTGAAACATGGAAAGACAATGCAGCCTTAATGACTCTAATTCTATTATTAGCAGGTCAGATTATTTTATACGTAATAGCATATTTTGTCTCAAAAATCAGTTAATATATGGAAATGAAAGTAATTAAGTGCCCCAACTGTGGAGCCAATGCAAAAAACCACACTAATTGTGAATATTGTGGCAGTCTTCTTGTTAGATTTGTTGATAAAGGTATTGAAATAAAAGGTACATCTTACATTGATAACTCTATGGTTTTTCCAGGACTGTTAGAAGAGTTAAAGAAAAATATTAAATTGCAAGAGAAAGAGTCTAATGAAGAAGTATGGACTGAAATTAGTTGGATAAATAAGAGGGGAGATGAAGATTATTTGATGATTTCTTCTAAAGAAAGCGACTACGATTCAGATGAAAAAGAAATAGATTCTTCATCGAATAAAGATATGTTACTAACACCTCAGTTAGTAATACAGATGTGTTTTTCAAACTGGAAAGGAGATGATGAGTCTACATTTTATCATAATAAAGAACAAGACGAGCAGCTCATGAGGTTTACTCAACTTGAGTCTTTTCCTCTTTTTACATATAAAGAGTACGAGAGGGATAAAGATGATGATATTTATTTGCGAGAGTTCGATATTAATTTTGGTCAAGATGCAAATGGTGCGAGTCGCTTGATTTCAGAGATTTTGGTAAAGGTAAAGGGACTTGCTCTATCTGATTCATATGGAATATATACCGGCATTGGTGAAGAATATTATGCAGAAGAATATAAAGAGTACCGAAGAAAAAAAGGATTACCTGTTGTAGAAGGGGAACCTACTAATGAAAATCCAGAAAACGTCGATGAGGTATCTGATTATTCAGAAGATCAAGAAGAAAATAGTATAGAGTTACTGAGCAATTGGCAGAAAGTACTTCTTGCTATTTCTAGTTTATTTGTCGTTGTTGGTTCTTATTATTATGTTACTGATTTTAATATTGGAAGAGGTGGTATTAATTTAGTTTTATTCCTGTTAATATTGGGAGCAGTCTTTTCCATTACACTCGCTCTACTCCCAAGTAAACACTATCCTGCTATTATAGAGACTGGACTGCTATATAAAGATGTCTTCGATGAAAATCCTTATTCTGAAGCATTCAAGGAGGATGTTGCTTCCTACAAAAAAATAGTAACAATTGCAGGACTTATATTCTCTTGCATTATTTTTATATTTTCATCTCCGATCCTAACATTTTCTGACGACAATCAAAAACAGGAGCAAGTAGAGGCAATAGAATCCAATTCTTCGGAGAACCAATTAACGGATAAGCAAAGCATGAAAGACGAGCTTGCGGCTTTTGTCGGTAATTATTCTTTTAGTTGCTACATTGGTGATACAAATGCGAAAATGTTCTTTGAGTTGTCTCTAAAGTCAGACGGATCATTTAGTTTTAAACCAGGAAATGAGTCAACAAGAGAACAAATGGATATTGGTAAGGTTATCGATGGATTAGATTATCCAGATGGTGGCAAATGGAAGGTTGAAGATTCACCAGATGGAAGATATGCTTTACTAGAATTTGATTGCAGTTGGGGAGATGGGACTATATCACCAGACAAAAGTGTTATCCAAATAAACAATATGAATGGAACCACATTAAAAACACAGTTAACGAGGTAATCAACAGAGAATCTTATATAATGAACTTCAATGATAAAATTCTGGAGAGACTCTCGAACCTTGCCGATGATGGTGAAACTCCTCTTTTGGTTATTATCGCTAGTTTTTCAGTATGTCTATTGTTTCTTTTGATATCTCTGTTTTTTCCCATACTGTATGTAAACATTGATTTTGCTTGCAAAGGGTATCAGAAATTATTGAGTGCATTTGTTTTGTGCGGAGCTATCATAGCAATTGAATCAGTGATTCATGTAATATTCCATCTTTTTGCAACAGGTACATATTTGATAAAAAGATTAGATCAAAATATACGAATTTAGTGATATATGGAAAAATACGTTACAAACATCAAAGACTTAGTCATTAAGACATTAACGAATGGCTCTGAGATTAAGTCAAAATCTGAGACTGGTGATGCTTTATCTTGTTTTCAGATGGGCCTGATACATTTATTGGGTATTAATACACCTGTGGATTTTAAGAAAGCAACTCAATTCTTTAGTAGTTATTCACTATCTGATAATCAAGATGCCATTCGCTTATTAGGTTTTATTGCCGAGTTAGAGGGAAATTATTCTCCGGCTTTTCAATACTATGCACAAACTGAGAGTAGTGAAAAAGAAAGTTACTTAGATAGAATAATCAAAGGGAGAAATCGTGTTCAAGATTACTTAAGAAAACTTGATTTGCCCTTAACAGTGAATAAGGAGATATCCTCAATTCTTAACGATTTCTCAAAAAGCAAGAAGTCAAAAATAGGTGCGAGCATGAAGATTGCAGCTATTTGCGAAGATGAGCAATCATGCCTTGAGGCAGCAAAAAACTTGTATGAAGACAAAGACTATATTTCAGCAATCCAATGCCTAAAGAAAGGCAAAATCTCTGCAGACAATGCCATGTATATGGCTATAAATAGTATGTTCGAAAGATCTAAGAAGGAACTCTTAAAATCAAAAGCCTTTCAAATCGTGGATTTAAAGAGCAGTTCGCTTCTGTCAAATGAAGATTTAATACCTCTCCTTAATAAAGTTAAGAAATCATGTGATGACTCATCAAAGATATGCTCAAATGAATGGAAAAAAAAGGCAAACTCTTATGTTGATGTCATAATAAAGAAACATAAAGATAATGAGCATAAGGCGTATTTGGCTGCTTTAGCTGAGGAAGAAGCAAGAAAGAAAAAACGCAATAAACTTATAAAATATGGGGTCATTACAATTGGTATAATATTCCTTTTTATAATTATTATACCAAGCTCTGAATCGGAATCAGATAAATCCAGTACAAATTCCCAACAAGATATTGAGAATACAGTAAAAAATAATTCAAATGTTTCCCATAGGACAGAGGCAACAAGAAAAATTGAAGACTCTCCAAAAGATGAAGAGGCAGCAATAGCTTCTGAAGAACCCTCTGACGATTCTAATTCAAATAACAAATATTATCACGATTTTACTTCTAATACGACAATGTCCCATCATCTTGTAGGTTTTTTTGCAGATAGGGGAGGGTCATATCCTGTTGAAATTGATTTTTCGAATACGGGTAATAATGTTTCCAATGTGGTATATAATAATGTAAAAGTAGGTGTAAGAATTCCGTTAATATGTTCTGAATTCAATGAAAACAAGATTTGTTTTGAAGGAAGAGACGGTAACAACGATTTTGTTATCTCATTGGAAAAAATGAATGGAAATTCATTTGAAGGAACAGCAGTAGTAGGTAATAAAGAGTTTATGGTAGAGTTGAAAGCAGAGTGTTCTCATGGTAATTAATTCCTAACTAATGATATGGAGAAATACGTTACAAACATCAAAGATTTAGTCAACGAAGTGTTGTCAAATCAGATTGTATATGGCGAATCTATGTCCGATTTACGAAATGGCATCGTACATTTACTCGGCATTAATACTCCCATTGATTTTACGAAAGCAAGTCAATTCCTCGCTAAGCCATCGCTAGTAAAGGATCCAGATGCTAATCGCCTGCTTGGTTTTATCGAAGAATGTCAAGGTGATTTTTCTTCTGCATTTAAACATTATGCTTTGGCAGTAGAGAATTCAGATGAGAAAAGTAAGAGTTCATATTTGCAAAAAATAAATAAAAGTAGAGATAATCTTCAAAAAAAACTCAGCAAGTTAAAACTGCCATTGGTAATGAACGAAAAGATTACCAAAATATTAAAAGATTGCGACAAGGGAACGGCAAAGTCAAAATTAAACTCCAAAATAATACTGGCGACTATATGTGATGATAAATCTTTTAGTATAGATGTTGCTGAGGAATTGTTTAAATCTGGAGACTATTATTCATCATATTTATTTTTGAAAAATAGTAACGTTGAGAATGAGAATCCTCTTTATGAAAAAATAGCTAAGAAATATAATAATTCAAAGATGGATATTGAATTAGCTGAAAAGGCACTTGTTGAATTAGAAGGTAAATCGTTATTGACAGATTATGTAAAAGAATTGTCTATATCGAGAATAAAAAACGAGTGTGATAATAATGCTAAGTCTTGTATGAAGATGTGGTGTGCGGAAGTTAAAAAGAATATTGATAAATTAATCAAGGCACATAAAAAAGCTGTTGCACGAGAAGAAGCACAGAAAAGGGAACGTAAGGTAGCTATTACACTCTGGATTATCATACCTATTATAGTTTTTGTAATTGGTTGCTTATTATTCTACTATTGGGATTTTTCCTCTGTATATTATGGAGGCTTGGTTTTTGTTGTTATATATTATGTTTGTTTGTTATATTTTAAATTTTAGAAATAATGAAGACAGTAAAACAAATTAAGCAATTAGTTGAGATCCTTGTGGTTAATACTAAGAATGCGGAAAATAAACAGTTAGTGGAAATTGTTAGAGATAATTTGCTTCCCACATTCCAATTTAATATTGATGTTTCTTCTACAGAAGAAGCACAAACGATATTTAATAAAATAGCAGAAAATGCAGGAAAGAAATATTCCACTAATTATCTTTCAGATGGGCAGCATACTACGGATAATGTAGGTGAGTCTCTTTTTGAAACACCTACCATTATGGAATGGCAGGGTGGAAAGTCTGGGCAGAACTTTGTGATAAATTATAACAGCAAATCTGCAAACAAAGCTTCGAAATTCTTGAATCAACTAGTGGTAGATATGCTATTATCTCTTCCTAATAAAAGTTTTAATCTCCATTTCGTTGATCTTGCATTTTCTGCTCAGGCATCTTTGTTGACAAGAAATCTGGATGAGAAATTGTATGGCAAACTTATCAGTAGTCCTAATGACTGGAATCTGTTGAAGGAGTCTCTTAGAGAAAAGATGGCAAAGTCGTTAGAGGACTATGGTGATGTTGTGAAATACAATGAGAGCAAGAATAGGGTGGTAGTACCATACGATGTTGTGGTGATTACTGACTATCAGAAATGCCTCAACGATATGCGTGACATAGACCCTCTTTTTGAAAATGGTCATAAGGGTGGTATATATTTCATCTTGATGAATAACCTTGACTTCAGAAATGATAGGGATATAGATTCGCTGATGGCATTAGAAAACTGCTATCAAATTCTTGATGCAGAAAACTATGGTAATTATTCCAAGGAAGCTTATATCCGCTGTACACCTATTCTTGACAATCCAGTCTTAGCAAAGGCTTGCTTCAACTATATCAACAAGGGCGCTGAGTCTCCTAAGGTTGCAGATGTCAATGTTGATCATGACAAGATGTTAGGAGGCGATTTCATGCCAATAGATAAGTCAATGGTGATTCCTGTTGGCGCGTCCGAAAATGGAAGCTTGGTGAATTTCACTCTCGATACAGTCAGTCATATACATTGTTTTATTATAGGACAGTCAGGTACTGGTAAGTCTGTATTCCTTCATGACGTGATAATAGGGGCAATGTCTAAGTATTCGCCAGAGGAATTGGAACTCTACCTAATGGACTTCAAGATAGGTGGTGTTGAATTTAACCGCTATAAAAACGAGAAGCACGTAAAGGCTTTGTTGGTGGATAATTCAGACATTCAGATTACTTTAGAGATTCTGCGTGACATAAATAATAAGATGCGTGAACGTGGTAAACTTCTACGGGCTAGTGGCGTGTCGAACATAGTGGAATATAATCAGGTGAATCCAGACAAGAAGATGCCACGCATCGTATTCATTGCTGACGAGTGTCATGTGATGTTCCCAACGATGAACAGCAAGGAGGCAAAGCTCTATCGTGAGATTTCAGAGATTTTGCAAAAGATTGCTAAAGAAGGACGAAGCCAAGGGGTTCACTTGGTGTTGGCTACTCAAACAATTGCTCAGGCAGAGATTTCAAGCGAGATTTTGAATAATATTTCAGACTTCTATCTGCTGAAGTGTTCGCCTGGTGATTCTGAGCGTTTGGTTAGAGGTTCGGTAGATACAACAAGTCAACTGAAGACTGGTCAGGTATTGCATCATGACATAGATAATGATGTGGTGTTTAAATCTACTTATTTGCCTACACCTGAAGCACTCAAGTTAATCAAGAAGATAAACGATAAGACGAAGAATTATCAGAACGACCAGTTCTACTTTGTAGGTTCGCAGATATTTAAGATTGACGATGAAGTGAAGAGTCTGCTAGAGCAAAAGACTTCTATTTCATTTGGACGTTCTATTGATACCAAGATGGAACCTGTGGTTATACCTTTGCGTAACGAATATGCTGACAATGTGATGCTGTTTGGTATAAATGATGAGGAACAGGTTTCAAGAACTACTATAGCCTCAATCAACAGTCTTAGAATATCGAATAAGGATGTAAAGATAAAGGTGATCAATTGTTTGCCGACAGATCAGAAGAAGACTACTAAAATACTGAAAGATTTGGCTGGCAAGGGCGAAGTTGAACTGCTGAATCCTAAGTCTTGTGGTCAAGAACTACAAAATATTGCTACCTCTATTAAGGATAGGACAGCTGAGCAGACAGTACTCTATATCTTAGGTCAGGAGCGCTTTAGAGAGTTACGTATGGATATGGAGATTGCAAGTGAAAGTGATGACTTCGGATTTGACTCAAGTATGTTCTCTGGCGGAGGAAGTCCTGATTCAGACTTAAATAGTTACCAGAAGGTTATAGAGTACATTCTGAAGAATGGTGCTGAGGTAGGTGTGCATGTTATTATGCAGATAGACAAACCAAAACAGTTGCTGTTTGCTGATTATATGTCGGCTAAAGAATTCTTCAATATGTTCCACCATCTAATTATGCTGAAGAGTGATGATAATGCTGTAAACACCTTGGGCATGAGTGATGATTTGAAACTGGAGAACCTATCTTCTGACATTGAGCGACTGAGAGCAATTTATTATAATGAGACCAATAACAGTTATACGCTGTTTACGCCGTTTGATTTTGCTGATAAGTAAGGAACTAATTTAAAAAATATACATTGATTTTTTGTCTATCATAATAGATTATCTTTAACCAACAAATAAATTGTAGAACAAATTAAAATTTAGCATTATGAGCACATCAGGAAATTTTATAGCTAAACTTGGAGCATTATCAGTCACAATCACAGATTATCTCAAGCCTCGAAAGTATTGGCTCGTCCCCTTTGCTTTAGGCTTTGCCACATGTTACTTCTTTTTCTAAAACAAAAATATAATTATTCATATAGTTATAGTATTCAATTATTAACGATTTCATAAAAGACTATGGCAAGTGATGCTGGTGTAAAAAACATAGAGCAATTGGCTATGTTTGGAAAGAATATCAAGAACCTTGGACAGAATATGTATCAAACGATGCAAGCTGCCCAACAGCGAATGAATGCAGTCTCTGAGGGGTGGCAGGATAAACAGAACGATAAGTTTCGCGAACAGTTTGACAGAAGTGTACAAGACATAAAAAAGATGTCGGAGATGTTCACGGAATATTCTAATTACATCGCCAAAATCACCTCGAAGTTGATGGAATATCAAAGCATCAAATAGATAAGGTATGGCAAATACAGATGTTAAGGTAAGGGAGATACGACTTTTAGAGTCGTACTCCACTACCTATAATAGATTTATGGAATCGACAATACACATGTTATATCGATTCCGTAACTTGTTTACTCAAAAAGACGACCAAGCACGAGATATAGAGCATAAAATAAAGGAGCATCTAAATATAGCTCAGCAGAAATACACTCATGCGAAAGCAGAATACGAAGCAGCTTTAAAAAAGAATGGTGGGGCTGATGGAAAGGAGTTGGCGCGTTACCAACAGACAATGGAGATGTACAAACAGCTACATGAAAAAGCTAAGAAGTATGCTGAGTCTGCAAAGAAACTATATCAAAATATTCATGGAGAGACAGATCGTGTTATTTGGATGACCAATAGGCAACGAGAAAAGTTGGAGAAAAGCAAAGAAGAGGGAGATATTTTTTTGAAAAAAGCTATAGCTGCACTTAAAGAGTATAGAAAATGAGACAATTGAAGATGCTTTTGGATGAGATGCACCAATATGTACAGGCTTTTAATCGTAATAATCAGGTGCTGAAAGATAACTGGCAAGACAAAAAATCTGAGCATTTTAGTGATACTTGTATTACTATTGTCAATAATACCTGCCAAGAGTATATGCAAACTGTAGAACAAGTACGGACTGGCATTAACAGTTCATTAGAACAACTAAAAGCAATGGAACAGGAGTTGTCTAAAGAACTAAGTGCTCCAACTTGGTCTTATAATAAATAAGTTACCAATGGTAGCTAATTACAATAATATGCTTCTAACCTTCGATACCTGCAATATGGAATATTTCGAAGGAAAATTGTTGTTCCCACAGTTTGAATTGTTACATTCTTTCCGTACTTGTGGACTTTTCCAGTACAAGAATGGAGGATGGTTTAATGATAATTTCTATGACCCGTGTATCTCAATCACAGATTACTATGAATTTACGAAAAGTCAGTTTGTAAATCTTATGTGCCATGAAATGATACACTATTATCTTGCATATTTCGGTATAGATAAGAGATGCAGACATGGAAAGGCTTTTAAGAATATGGCAAAGGAACTGAATACTAAATATGGTTTGAATATCACTTCGAAATTTGATGTGTCAAATTGCAAACGTCGTGAGGGAACATCATCGTTCCTGTATTGGCTTTCTCTGTTATATTAGTTTTTCATAGAATAGGCTACTTTTTGCCGTTTCAGGAAAATTGCTTACCTTTGTGGTCGAAAGAATGAATTTATGAATTGCAGATTGTATATATACAGACTATATTGCTGTATCGCACTGTTGATAATGTTTCAACAGCCTGTTAGTGCGCAATCATTGTGTGACAGGTCAAACATGATGATAGGAAAAGTCGAGTCAAGTGGAACCATCAGAGACAGGAACAACATGACCATAGGACATGTTGAGAGTGATGGCTCTATTAGAGACAAGAATAACATGCTGATAGGTAAGGTAGAGAACAATGGAACTGTCCGCAATAGAAACAATATGCTATTGGGAAAGGTGGAACAGGACGGGGATGTCAGAGATAAGAATAATATGTTGATTGGCAAGATAGATTCTGATGGTGCAGTGCGTGACAGAAACAACATGGTCGTAGGCTATGCTAAAGGCGTATCTAAAACGTATGCAGCAGTATTCTTTTTCTTTGATTTGTTTCAAAGATAACCGATGGAAGATAAGTTCTCGTTTACAGTTTTCGTCAAATGGGTGAATAAAATTCCGTCAAATGGGTGAATAAAATCTCGTCAAACGACGGAATTAAGAAAAATATTTGTATATTTGCAAGAGATTTTGTCATGAAGAAGGGCAAGGAAATAAAAATCATATAGATAGATTATGGCAAATGAAATAATGAAAAGTGATGAGAGGCTGATAAGTGATGTAAAGCAGATAGTGGAGCAAGGATTGCAGACTGCTTATCAGGGTGTGAACCGAGTGCAGATAAGCACTTACTGGCAGATTGGTCGTCGCATTGTAGAAGAGGAACAGAATGGTGAGGATAGAGCAGAATATGGCACATACTTAATGAAAAACCTTGCCAAAGAAATGGCAAACGAATATGGTGATGCTTACTCATTGCGCAATTTGCAACTTATGCGTCAGTTCTATCTGTTATTCAGGGACTTAGAGATTATGAACGCACGCGTTCGCAATCTAAGATGGACACATTTCCGTTCCCTTCTGCGAGTAAATGATGAAGATGCGCGCTATTGGTATATGAAGGAAGCTAATGACGAGATGTGGAGTACTCGCACACTCGATCGCAATATTGCTTCCCAATATTACTATCGTCTGCTGCAGTCGCCAACCAAACAGGATGTTATAGATGAAATGCGTCAAATCACGACTCCGCTGCAAGATCCACATGAATTTGTCAAAAGTCCTGTAGTAGCCGAGTTTCTTGGACTTCCATCTAACGCTGCTTTTACAGAAACAGAACTGGAGCGTGCTATCATTCATCATCTTAAGGATTTCTTGCTTGAAATGGGCAAGGGTTTCGCTTTTGTGGCAGAACAACAGCATATACGCACAGAACAGAATGACTATTTCATAGACCTCGTGTTCTATAACTATCTGTTGAAGAGTTTTGTACTGATAGATTTGAAGACCACTCGCCTTTCTTATCAGGACGTAGGGCAGATGGATATGTATCTACAGATGTATGATGAACTGAAGCGTACCGAAGGAGACAATCCTACTGTGGGTATCATTCTATGCTCTGAAACAGATGGGGATGTGGCTCGCTATTCTACTTTGGCAAAAAATGACCAGTTGTTTGCAGCAAAATATCTCACATATCTTCCTACAGAGGAACAACTTAGAAAAGAGATAGAACAGCAGAAAATTCTTTTTGAACAGCAAAATCACGAATCAGATAAATAGAGCTCGGTGGATTCTCATGACATTTTATATACCCTAGCGTTGTGCAATGGAGTAAGCCATACAATAAGTGATTTTGTATTCTAACCTCACTTTCTCTCTTAGGGGCTATCAAAGTGCATGAATACTGGGCTAAGACGAGTGGGGTAGAAATGGGTGAATCCAACTTGTAACCCCACTTTTGACCCCACAAAGGTGATTTTTGCTTTACAGGGAAGGAAGATGGAATTTATGAGGGTGGTTTATATCAGTCATCTCCCCAAAAAGTCTCAAAAAAGGTGCAGGAAACGCTTGTTTCTGTGCTTTTTTTATCGTCACCGTCACTTTTTCTTTGCAAGATGTTGTTAATTAATGCGTTAGTGTGGTGACGTTGAAAGTGTTCATCGTCACTCATCGTCACCTTTGTTTTTTTTATATAGTTCTTTCTTGCAGATGCTATGCTTCCAGACGCAGAAGCATAGCATCTACGTGCAGGAGCTTAGCTTCTGCATCTGGTTACTAAGCAACCATAAGAGGGTGATGGAGGGTGACGTTAAGTGACGTTGATTTCTCTCTTCGTCACCAGTCTTTTATGCAGATAATCAACATGTTACACCCAAAAAGTGACGGTGACGATGATTTTTGCCTTTCAAACAATGGGGAGAAAAAGTACAGAAAAGAAGCATTTTCAAAAACAACCTCCTAAGGTCACTAAAACGCTCGGAAGGCGCATGAATACTGGGCTGAGTATAGTGACCTGTGTTTGCCGACAGGTCACTATGTAGGTCACTTGATACCTCACAATAAATTAATTAGGAATTAGTAATTAAGCTGAAATTCAGATTGTAGTGACCTGTATAGTGACCTATATAGTGACCTCTGTAGTGACCTCTCTCGATAAGAGGTCACTATCGGGAAGGCGCATAAACACAGGGGAGAGAGGGGCATGAGTGAGGTTAGGAGGTTATTCACGAAAACTTCACGTTTTTCGTGAAATTAGAAATTGAAAAATTAGAAATTAGAAATTTTTTCTTTCTTTTGGTAAAAGCATTACTTTTAGAGATAAAAGTAATGCTTTTAGCTGCAGAAGCATTGCCTCTGCATGCAGAAGTAATGCCTCTGCGAGTGAAAAAAAACGCCAGGTGGAGTGCCTGACGTCTTTTGCTGTTATGAAGTAGAGAGAGGGATTACTTGGCGTAGAGGGCTACGATGGTTTCGTAGAGTTCCTGCTTGCCTGAGGTCTGCTTTGGCTCTTCTACTTTCTTGCCGTATTCATAGACCTGCTCGAGGGTGAGCTTGCCGTCTTCGAAGTCCTTGCCTATGCCGCTGTCGAATGATGAGTAACGCTCCTTGACCATCTGTGGGATAGGGGAGTTCTGCATAATATCAACGGCGTTGAGCAGGGCGCGGGCGCAAGCGTCCATGCCTGAGATGTGGGCGATGATGATATCCTCGAGGTCGGTGGAGTTACGACGGGTCTTGGCATCGAAATTGGTGCCGCCAGGGGCTATGCCACCGTTGCGAACTATCTGCATCCATGCCTGGGTGAGCTCGAAGTTGTCGATTGGGAACTGGTCGGTGTCCCAGCCGTTCTGTGCATCGCCGCGGTTGGCATCGATAGAGCCGAGCATGCCTGCATCAACGGCGCAAGCGAGTTCGTGCTCGAAGGTGTGGCCTGCGAGGGTGGCGTGGTTGACCTCGATGTTGACCTTGAAGTCCTTGTCGAGGTTGTGTGCCTTGAGGAAACCGATGACGGTCTCGGTATCTACGTCGTACTGGTGCTTAGATGGCTCCATTGGCTTTGGCTCGATGAGGAAGTTGCCCTTGAAACCCTTAGCGCGAGCGTAGTCGCGTGCCATGGTGAGCATGGTTGCCATGTGTTCCTTCTCACGCTTCTGGTCGGTGTTGAGGAGTGACATATAACCCTCGCGTCCGCCCCAGAACACGTAGTTCTCAGCGCCGAGCTTGATGCCTGCGTCGATGGCGTTCTTAATCTGTACGATGGCGCGTGCCACTACGTCGAAGTCGGGGTTGGTGGATGCACCGTTCATGTAACGGGCATTGCCGAAGACGTTGGCTGTTGACCACAGGAGTTTGATGCCTGTCTGCTTCTGCTTCTCGGCGAGGTAGTCGGTGATAGCCTTGAGGTTTGACTCATACTCAGCGATGCTGTTGCCCTCAGAAACGAGGTCAACATCGTGGAAGCAGTAATACTCAATGCCGAGCTTCTGCATGATTTCGAAGCCTGCATCAGCCTTGTTCTTGGCAATCTCTACGGCATTGGCGCCCTGATTCCAAGGGAAGGTCTTGGTGCCGCCACCAAACTGGTCGGCGCCCTCAGCGCACAGTGTGTGCCACCATGCCATGGCGAAGCGCATCCAGTCTTTCATTTTCTTACCTGCCACTACCTTCTCTGCGTCGTAGTAGTGGAATGCCATTGGGT
>Ga0326511_10001762_pt1 | contig 17832 bp, 16 predicted proteins | sample 0_2496_0518_D_FD_203701 | JGI IMG/M metagenome (GOLD analysis project Ga0326511, IMG submission 203701) | Bovine rumen microbial communities from UC Davis, California, United States - 0_2496_0518 | ecosystem: Host-associated > Mammals > Digestive system > Stomach > Rumen | place: USA...
CTTCGATTTTACCCCGCAGGTTATATTTTTGAGAAGTCTCCTAACGCCCCTTAGTCAGTTGTAATGGCCTTCCGTAGTTTCGCTGTCTCCTTTCTTACGGATTTCTTGCTCACGGTACCTCCATTCATCGCCTAGAAACACCATTACAACTGACTAAGAGGTATTAGAAAGAAAGGAAAACACTTATGAAAGGCAAGACTACTGGCAATGATATTCACAAAAGGCCCAGGCGTCGAGCTCAAACACCTGAGGAACGAGAGAATCAGCTCATTGCTTTGGCCCTAGATCGCGTTGAAGAGCGCATGTTGAACGGTACAGCCTCCGGTCAGGAGTATGTTCAGTTCATTCGCATGGCTTCTTCCAAGGCTAGAGCCGAGAATGAGAAGCTCAAGCTCGAACTGGATCTCGTAAGAGCTAAGACAGAGAACCTGAGGCAGCAACAGCGGTCAGATGAGATGTTCGAAAACGCCATCGCGGCGTTCAAACGATATTCTGGAGCATCAGATGATGACGAAGAGGAAGACATATACTGAGCTGATTCAGATTCCTGACTTCGAAGGGCGACTTAACTACCTTCGCTGTTACGGATCTATCGGCAGAGAGACATTTGGCTACGACCGATATTTGAACCAGATGCTCTACAAGTTTCCTGAGTGGAGAGAGGTCAGAAGGCAGGTGATCATACGCGATAACTCCTGTGATCTGGCTCATCCCGACCATGAGATCTTCCCTTACAAGAAGAAAGTCATCGTGATGGTCCACCACATCACACCAATCACTAAAGAAGATATTCTGGAGCGGTCCGATTTGGTCCTGGATCCAGACAATCTGATTACAGTGAGTAACAGAACGCATGAAATTATTCACTATGGCTACGCAGAAGACAGACGAGCAACTGTTGTAGAGCGAACGCCATTCGACACATGTCCTTGGAGGAAATGACCATGGCTTACAATCGCTGGCTATGCCATTACGGTGTAAAGGGCATGAAGTGGGGAGTCCGTAAGAACAAGATGACTTACGGCGATTATTACCATGTAATGTCAAAACTTAGTCAAAAAGAAAGAGACCAATATGAAGGCCATTCCTATAGCGATACTTGGTATCAAAGTAAAGAAGGCAAACAATGCGAAGATCACGATACTAAGTTTTACTCGATTTTGGCTAAAGAATACAAGAAGCCGGGTAACAAAAAACAATGGAAGGAAGCAACAGACCGATTTGCTACATCTTTAAGAGATAAGCACGGGGATGCAATGGGCTTCATTATTGGGCAGGATAGCCAGTCTTGGCATGATAGGGAACGATACATAAACATTGCCATCGCTATAACGAAAGAACATCGAGGGACTTACGTTAGCAAAAAATTAGTCGATGAGGGTAAGTCATGGCTTGATAAGCATCCGGAGTATAAAGAACTGCGATGGTATGCAGTCACAGACAACAAGGCTTCACAGAAGCTGGCTAAAAAATCCGGATTTAAACGAGCTAAACAATACGATATGTATGACGATGTAGCATATGTATATAAAAGACAGGAGTAGATTATGGCTTTAAGAGATAGTATTCTCGAATCGATCAAAGACTATTGCATGGTTCCACAAGAGGCCACCATCTATGACGGACAGCTCCTCGAACAGATCAACAGTGCTCTCTTTACATTGTTTCAACTGGGTTGTACTGCAACGCCGTATCGGGTCGAAGACGATTCTCAGACCTGGTCCGACTTTACAGACAATCCTTTTCTTTTAACAATCATACCAGACTACGTACAGAAGAAAGTTCGCTTGGGATTCGATCCTCCGGCGAACTCTTTTTTAGTTACACAGCTTAAAGAGGACATTGCTCAACTTGAAAGCCGCATTAGTTACGTAGTCGATCCAGGATGGGAGGGTTTGTAATGGGAACTTATTTACTGATTACTCCCAGGGAGGATGAACTTTACCACTTCGGCATCAAAGGCATGAAGTGGGGAATTCGTCGGTTTCAGAATAAAGACGGTAGTAGAACAGCGGCCGGTAAAAAGCGCGCTAGTGCATCTGGAGCTAACCAAGGCTGGGACGGAAAAGCCGCAAAGAAAGCAGCCCAGGATTACAGTAAGAAACACGGCATAACAGATCCTGAAATGCAGGAACTTATCGAGATGGATTATCGAGATAATGGACCGGACGCAATGAGTAAGTATGGCGGCAGTACCTTTACTAAAGACTTGGGTAAAGAAGATGCGCTAGACAGAGCAGATTACTTGTCTAAATCCCGCGGCCTTAAACTTAATGACAAAGAGCATGAAGAACTTCTTGGTATAAAAGCTACTTTGGCCAAGGATCCAATAAAAGGGGCAAAAGATTTACAAGCTTTTGAAGATAAACTTGGAACGAGAAAGAACGGGGTTGTTCTTACGAATGACGATCAGAAGAAACTTAGAACTGCCGTAGTTGAGGATCAGTATGAATTAGATTTTCTCGAGGCAATACAGAATGAAGAATGGGAGTACAACAACGATAAGAAGCGTAGAGACTCTGAGTATGAACAGTATCTTCTAGATCGTAACAAATACATGACCGCTCAGCATAGTCAACAGTATTCTGACGAACTTTACCATTACGGCGTAAAGGGGATGAAATGGCACCAGCATAAGAGCTTTGGAAGTTCAACAGGAGCCGCAACCACCGGCATGGGCGGAGGATCCGTAGAGATTTCCGAAGAAGAGCGGGAAATCCAGAAGAATGAACTTGCGGCTGAGCATTTAGACAGGCTTGCTTCTGCTATGGAAAGAAACGGTCGAAGTAACGATCGAAGCACCATTTTCCATACCCTTGTAATTCGTAGTGCCAGCGCCGAAGCCAAGAGAAGAGCAGAGGCCGGTAAAAGAAAAGTTCAGGAAATCAGAGAGTATGCCAAGAAGATGGGGTTATCCTTTCAGCAATCTGATGATCAGGATAGCTTGACTTTTGCGTTAGACTACACCCCTGAAGATCTAATGCATTTCGGCATCAAAGGCATGAAGTGGGGTATCAGACGGTTCCAGCCTTACCAGAAGGGCGAACATGTCAAAGGCGGTAAGGAAGTCGGTGCCGCTACGAAAGTCAAGCAACGCCCGTCATCTGGCAACATCATAGAGCGTTACAAAGCTCATAAGACAAAACAGAAAAGAGTTGCTGCTCTTAAGAAAGCTCAGGCGACTCGTAAAGCTAAGGCCGACTTTGAGGCCGAGAAGAAGAAAGCTGTCGAGTCTGGCTCCATTGAAGACCTTGCTAAGTTCAAAGGCAAGCTCACTAACGAAGAATACAATCGAGCTTTCGCAAGACTTCAAAATGAGAAGAAAGTCGCTGACATGGTAGCCGCCAACCAGAAGACTGTCTGGGACAAGATCGATAAGGGTATGGCTATCGTACAGAAAGTCGGCGGCTATGCTAATACGATCGCTACTGCTAAGGAGAACTTTACTAAGCTTGACGACGCTCTTCATAAGAAAGAGAAAGAAGCCGCTAAGGAGAAGGCTACTGCCGAGAAGAATAAGTTCATTACTAACATCGAAAACATCACCGAACTGAATAGAGGAATGGATAAGTATAAGCTTACGCCTCAAGAGTATCAGTCTGCTATGAACATCCTTGCTAATAAGAAACTTAGACAAGGTAAAGACGATAACATCGACCAAGACTTCGTTGATCAGGATAAGAAAGCCGCTAAAGAGAAAGCCGCTAAAGAACAGGCTGATCGTGACAGATGGACAGCCGAGCAGAACTTTAAGGACTTCCAGCGAAGACAGGCTAAAGAAGCTAAGAAACAAGCAAAGGAAGCGTGGAAACAGTATCAGAAAGAAGCCAATGCTCCTAAGGATGGAGAATGGTGGGAAGATAAGCCGTCTTCTAATTCGAGTAAGGCTGAAACTTCAAAGTCTCCAGAGCAGAGAACAAATCAGTTACTGCTGACTATGAAAGATACAAAGCCGTCTAGCGCATCTACAGATTCAGGGAAGAAGACTGTAGATGAATTCTACGACATCAGAATGGCAAACGTCAGGGCTACGTACGGCATTAGAGAAACCGTCGATAAGCCCGCAACTTCGTCTAAGCCAGCTTCTAACGGACGCACCATTTCAGGAGCTAAAACTGGCCAGGCTGGCACAACATATAGGCAGCAAGCAGATCTGAACTTCGGTAATTCCAGTGTGAAGAAGTATTCAGCCAAACCCTCAGAACCAAGCAAGATCGTAACTGATACCCGTAAGACCGTGGCGGATACTCAGGCTGAGTCAGCTCGCCAGAAGGAAGTAGATAAGAAGCGTAAGAAGGTTTTCGGTAAGTAACAATGCTATCAAACACAGCAACGCCTAAGTACTACGGCATTTTCAGAGACAGGGTTTTACGAGGAGAAATTCCCGTATGCAGAGAGATCGAGATGCAGATGAACCGCATCGACGCAATGATCAAGAACCCTGATTACTATTACGATGACAAAGCCGTAGAGGGCTGGATTGAATTCTGCGAAAACGAACTCACTCTTACTGACGGCTCTGACTTACATCTCCTTGATTCGTTTAAGCTTTGGGGCGAAGACGTTTGGGGATGGTATTACTTTGTAGAAAAGCGCATTTGGACTCCTGGAGTTCACGGAACCAGGGGACGGTATGTTAAGAAACGCATCAAGAGACGGCTGCGCAACAAGCAGTTTCTAATAGTTGGTCGAGGGGCCTCCAAGTCCTTATATGCCTCATGTCACCAAGCCTATGCGCTTACTGTAGACACATCTACAACATATCAGATCACGACTGCTCCAACCATGAAGCAAGCCGATGAGATTCTGTCGCCAATTCGAACAGCCATAACAAGAGCTAAAGGCCCCTACTTCATGTTCTTAACCGATGGCTCTCTCCAGAACACGACCGGTTCTAAAGCCAATCGAGTAAAGCTGGCTTCAACCAAGAAGGGGATTGAGAACTTCATAACAGGTTCGCTGCTTGAGATCAGACCCATGAGGATAGACAAGCTCCAAGGAATGAGATCCAAGATGAACACGGTTGATGAATGGCTTTCTGGCGACATCAGAGAAGACCCTGTGGGCGCTATTGAGCAGGGCGCAGCCAAGATTGACGACTGGCTGATCATTGCTACAAGCTCCGAGGGAACAGTCCGTAACGGATGCGGCGATACCATCAAAATGGAACTTATGAAGATCCTTAAGGGCGATTACGTCAACGATCATGTCTCAATCTGGTGGTATAAGCTTGACGACGTTACGGAAGTTGCTGATCCCAACATGTGGGTTAAGGCTAATCCTAACCTCGGCATTACAGTTTCTTATGAGACTTACCAGACCGAGGTGGAAAGAGCCGAGAACGCACCGGCAGCACGTAACGATATATTGGCGAAGAGGTTTGGCCTTCCCATGGAGGGATTCACTTACTTCTTCTCCTACGAGGAAACCAAACGGCATAAGCGCAGACGAGATTTCTGGGAGATGCCGTGCGCTATGGGAGCAGACCTTTCACAAGGCGACGACTTCTGTGCATTCACGTTCATGTTTCCTCTTCCTACGGGTCAGTATGGCATCAAGACACGAAGCTACATTTCTGACCTGACCTATCACAACCTTCCTTTGGCGATGCGGATCAAGTACGACTCGTTCATCGCAGAAGGAAGTCTGGTAGTACTCGAAGGCGCTGTCCTGGATCTTATGGAAGTGTATGACGATCTTGACTCTTACATCGAAGAGCACAAGTACGACGTCAGATGCTTCGGTTACGATCCATACAACGCTAAAGAGTTTGTTAACCGATGGGAGATGGAAAACGGTCCCTTCGGTATTGTGAAAGTTATACAGGGCGCCAGGACAGAATCCGTTCCTCTGGGTGAGTTGAAGAAACTTGCTGGGGAGCGGCTTCTTTTGTTTGACGAAGAACTTATGGAATTCGCCATGGCCAACTGTGTAACGATAGAAGACACCAACGGCAACAGAAAGCTTCTTAAAATGCATCGTGAACAGAAGATCGATAACGTCTCTGCGATGATGGACGCTTTCGTTGCTTACAAACTTAATAAGGATGCGTTTGATTAATGGCTTACAACAGATGGAGAAATGGTTCGCCAAACAGAGCATACAAAGCCGTATGGTTACCATCCCAAAAGCATGAGCTGTATCACTACGGCGTTATCGGCATGAAGTGGGGCGTGCGGAAGATTAGAAAGTACGAGGCTCAAAACGCAAAGGCCCTTAAGAACGGTACGGGAATAACTATGAAAAAACCGGACGGTTCTTCACAAGCTTTTGACAAAAAAGGGGTTTCTTACGGATACAAGGCGAATCAAGAAAGGGCTAAATTAGACGCTAAAGCCACTAAAAAACTTAAGAAGCTTAACGCCAAGTACGAAAAACGTCAGGCTAGAGCAGATCGCAAGTTTGATAAAGCAGAGCGCAAATCTAACTCGTTCTTAGCTTCCGAAAGAAGCGCTAGAAAGGCTTTTAGGAAAGCGTCTAAAGAGCAGTTCAAAGCTAATAAGATTGCTGCCAAAGGTAAGAAGTGGTATGACCAGATGTCTAAAGAGTATAAGAAGGCTGGCATATCGATGACCAAGGAAAACCAGGAAATTGGTAAAGAGTTGATTAGACAGGTCCGAGCTAACTCTAGAGCTATGTACGCTGCTAACTATGTGAGGGGGTAATCGTGAGTGATTTCTGGAGACCCTCAGAGCAGAGGGAACTGTATCATCACGGCGTCAAAGGACAGAAATGGGGCGTTAGAAGATACAGAGACGAGAATGGTCGATTAACGCCACTGGGAAATCGCAAGCGCTTAAACATGGAAGTAAAAGGCGATAAGGCTTTTTCTAAAGGTCAAATACTAAAAGCTGGAAAGTATTATTCTAAGGCTGCAAAAATTCGAGGCTTAACTGATCATGAAATGGCTAACAGATATTCCAAATATTCAAAGGCCGAGAAAAGAGCTTCCAAATCAGACTATTTGCCTGATTCTTCCAAGGATGTTTATAAGGAAGAAGCCCAGCTGTGGAAAAACAGGGAAAAAGCTTTGCGATATAAAAGCGGAGGATATAACGGTGAAGGTAAGTATCTTGCTAAAGCTGATGAGCAAGCCGCTAAAGGAACGGCTCGAGGTTATTCTAGAGCTTTAAATACGCTTGATAAAGGATACGCTAAGCAAGTCGGAAAAAGTTATGAATCCGCATATGCCGACAACGCCTGGTTCGGAAGAGATAAGAAGCGCGCCAAAGGCAAGAATGCGCCAAAATCGGCCGAAGCGCTACAAAAGTATACGAATAAGCTCATTAAAAAAGCTGAGAAAGCTGGCTATGTAGTCAATACTCGTAGCAAAACAAGGTATACAAACTCGTACGTTAATACTTCTAGGTGGTCAGGAAGTTATAACGTTCAGTATGTTGGCAAAAAATATGTAGTCTCTAATGAGCGTAAGAAGCCTAATTTACTTTACGATTGGAACCAAACGCGTACCGGTCCTCAAGTTAAATTAGTACAGTATCGCTACTATTAAGGAGGTAACCGCTTATGCCAACAATAACTCAAAGGCTCCAGAATGCCTGGAATGCCTTCAGAAATCCAAGAGATCCCACGACCCAGGACTACGGGCGATCTTACACCTATAGGCCGGATCGTTACAGGATACGCAGCGGAAACGAAAGATCCATAGTAACTAACGTCTTTAATCGCATTGCGGTTGATTGCGCGGCGGTAACGATGGAGCACGTTAAACTCGATCAAAATGGTAGATACAAAGACGTCATGAGGTCGAGACTTAACAACTGCCTCACACTTAGTGCCAACCTCGATCAAACCGGAAGAGCATTCATCCAGGATGCTGTTCATTCAATGTTCGACGAGGGCGTAGTTGCTCTAATCCCGGTGGTTACCGTAAATGGTAATCCGTGGGTAACCGGCTCTTACGACGTGGAGACTCTCCGCACCGGTAAGATTGTCGAATGGTTTCCGCATCATATACGAGTCAGAGTGTACAACGAAGACACTGGCCAGCAGCAGGACCTTATCTGGCCGAAAGAAGCTGCCGCCATTGTGGAGAATCCGTTCTATTCAGTAATGAATGAACCGAACAGCACACTTCAGCGACTCATCAGAAAACTAAATCTTCTTGATTACGTGGATGAGCAATCGTCATCTGGAAAACTGGATTTGATCATTCAGCTTCCTTACGTAATCAAAACTGCCGCACGTCGACAGCAAGCTGAGATGCGCCGAAAGGACATTGAAATGCAGCTTGCCGGATCTAAGTATGGTATCGCTTACACAGACGGTACCGAAAAGGTCACCCAGCTCAACCGATCAATCGAAAACAACATATGGACCGAAGTCAAGGATCTGACAACCATGCTCTACTCACAGTTGGGCATTACAGAGACGATCCTTAATGGAACTGCTGATGAACAGACTATGATCAACTATTACAACAATACGATCGAGCCTGTTCTTTCTGCGTTTACGCTTGAAATGCAGCGTAAGTTCCTGACTCCGACAGCCAGAACTCAGGGACAAGCAATCAGATTCTATCGTGATGCGTTCAAACTCATTCCGATTAAGGATCTTGCAGAGCTTGCGGACAAGTTCACTCGTAACGAGATTGCGTCTTCGAATGAGATCAGATCGGTCATTGGATGGAAGCCTTCCGATGATCCTAAGGCTGACATGCTCGTTAACGCTAACCTTAATCAGTCTCCAGACGAGATGGGTCAGCATGGCGAGATGCTTATGGGAGCTCCCGGGACTGCTACAACGACTGGCGGAACAGCCCTTGATCCATTAGGCGCTGCGGTAATAAACGCTAATTTAGACAAACCTGTGTCTACTTAAAACTGAATAAAGGAGAACGTCAAAATGGCAGGAAAATACGATTTTGTGGGATACGCCACACGTAATGATCTGCAGTGCTCTGACGGACGAGTAATTAGAAGGAACGCTTTTAAGGACTGTGACGGCACGAGAGTACCTCTTGTGTGGAATCACCAGCATAACGACGTGTCCAATGTCATTGGGTACGCGGATTTGCAGAATGTCCCGGATGGCGTTCTTGCCCATTGTGCGTTTAACAGCACTCAGAAAGGTAAGGATGGTAAGGAATGCGTCGAACACGGTGACGTAGTCTCTCTGTCCATTTATGCTAACCAGCTTAAGCAGGTTGGTGCTGATGTATTACACGGCATGATTCGTGAAGTAAGCCTCGTACTCGCAGGAGCTAACCCGGGTGCTTACATCGAGGAGGTCCTCACTCACGGCGATGAAGATGGTTTATATTCGGCTGAAATCTATTCAGGTGAGCCAATCGAACTGTGCCATGCCGAAGAAGAAAAGGAGGAAAAGCCCGTGGCTGATAACGAAAAGAAGTCTGAGAAGACTATTGGCGAGATCATCGACACTATGAACGATGAGCAGAAGGAAGCACTTTACGCGCTGGTTGGCATGGCAGCAGAGGGCGCTGGTGCTGACGAAGAAGACGAAGAAGATGAAGACGATTCCGAAGGAGGAAACAATATGAAGCACAATGCATTTGATGACGCAAGCAAGGGTGTCTACACTGGTGCGGCCCCGGTGAACATGGATCTCATTCATTCTGCAGCTAAGAAGGCTGGATCCTACAGACAGGCCGTTAACGACATGATCGAGAACGGTGAACTCTCTCACGCTATGACAGTTCCGATGGACGGCATGACCGGCCCTTCCAGCGAGACCGCAAACCAGACTTATGGTTTCCGTGATCCCGACATGCTCTTCCCGGAGTATAAGTCTCTGAACACTCCTCCGGAATGGATTAAGAGAGACACAGGTTGGGTATCCGTATTCCTGAACGGTGCTCATCACCTTCCTTTCTCCAGGATCAAGAGCCAGTTTGCAGACCTTACCGGCGAGCAGGCGAGAGCTAGAGGTTACCTGAAGGGCCATACTAAGAAAGAGCAGGTCTTCAGCCTTCTGAAGAGAACCACTGATCCTCAGACCATCTACAAGAAACAGAAGATGGATCGCGATGACACCATCGATATCGTCGACTTCGATGTTATCGCTTGGATCAAGGGCGAGATGAGAGGACAGCTGGATGAGGAAATCGCAAGAGCAGGCCTTATCGGCGACGGCAGACTTGCATCTGATGATGACAAGATCTCCGAGGATCACATCAGACCTATCGCAACCGATGTTCCGCTGTTCACCATCCGTGCAACAGTTGATCCCGGTAAGAACGAGCAGGAGATGGCTAAGAACTTTATCGTTGCTGCAATTAAGGCACGCAAGGACTACAAGGGATCCGGCAATCCGATCCTCTTCACTACAGAAGATGTTCTTACCGCTATGCTGCTGATCGAGGATGGCATCGGCCACTTCCTGTATGCTTCTGAGCAGGAGCTTTGCACCAGACTTCGTGTCTCCAGGATCATCACCGTTGAGGTTATGGAAGGCTTCCACGTCGATACTACCGACTTCGATCAGGAGACCGGCGTTGAGCTTCTTGGCATCATTGTCAATCCTACTGACTACAGCTATGGTGCTGACAAGGGCGGCGCAGTTGCTCTGTTCGACGACTTTGACATCGATGTCAACCAGATGAAGTATCTGATTGAGACCAGATGCTCCGGTGCTCTGACCAAGCCTTTCAGCGCGATCAGGCTGACCAAGGCTACGGCCTGAGATAGTTCAAAATGGTAGTAAAAGGAGTCTAAGATGAGGTATTACGACGACATTACGTTTGTCATACAACAGGAGGATCCAAACGCTCCCGGAGTTTGGAGGGAGTATAAGGTCGTTAAGCCGTACATGGGGGAATGGAAGCGAATCGAATCTAAGTGGACTCCCGGTGACAAAGTAAACGACGACAAGCGGGTTAACAATCAGCTTGAGATCATCGCAGACTCCTTTGCACTACTTAATTGGACCAACATTCGTTGCGTTAAATGGCGGGGACTTGAGTGGGCCGTACCTACTGCGACCCTTCGCCCGCCCAGAGTTGTGCTTGAGATAGGAGGGCTTTACAATGCGGGAACGGAATCGCTTAGCTCTTCATGAGAAATTCTGTACTCTTCTGGGATCACGCAACGTATACTTCGATCCCCCGTCCGACATTCACATGAACTATCCCTGCATAGTGTACAAAAGAGATGCCGTCTCTAACAGAAGAGCGGACAACATCAGATACATCAATTGGTATCCGTACTCTGTGCAAATCATCTCAAAGGATCCTGACTTTCCGCTGTTCGATACGTTCCTAAGTAACTTCGAGTACGGCTCGGAAGGTCAGCCCTTTGTTAAAGATAATTTACATCACTCTAATTTCACGATCTTTACCTAAGGAGGTAAAACTATGGCTAGAATTACATGGGATGAAGCTGGTAAGCATCTCTATGAAACTGGTGTAGACCACGTTGTTCTTTACAGGCCCAACGATCAGGGCGTTTACACTGGCGGCGTCGCATGGAACGGCGTAACGGCAATCAACGAGTCTCCTTCCGGAGCAGATTCCAACCCGATCTATGCAGATAACATTAAGTATCTTGACCTGAGATCCGCAGAGGAATTCGGCGCTACCATTGAGTGCTACACCTATCCTCAGGAATTCTCCGAATGCAACGGCGAAGCGATCGTCGGTACCGGCATTGTTATCGGTCAGCAGACAAGACAGACTTTCGGCCTGTCCTACAGAACTATCATCGGTAACGATCTTAAGGGCAATGACTACGGCTATAAGCTGCATCTGGTTTACGGTGCTACAGCTTCTCCTTCCGAGAAGAGTTACAACACCGTTAACGACAGCCCTGAGGCAGGTTCCTTCTCCTTCGAGATGACCACAACTCCTGTGGCTATCCAGGGCTACAAGAACGCTGCCTGCATCACGATCGACAGCACTCTCGTTGCCAAGGCTAAGCTTGAAGATCTTGAGACTCTGCTTTATGGCGGCGAGAACGCTGAGGCAACCCTTCCGGCTCCTGCTACTGTATTCACCACTCTTGGCCTGCAGTACAACAGCCAGACTGGCAAGTGGGAAGCGGCTGCTTGACAACTTCATACTGATCCGTAGAGGCCCTGGACAAGATCTGGGGCCTTTATATTTTTAGAAAGGAGATAGACACATGCTTAAAAAGGTTATTAAGTACAACGATTTCGATGGTAATGAGAGAGAAGAGACTTTCTATTTCAATCTTACGGAGGCTGAGCTTCTTGAGATGGACATGACCACTGAGGGCGGTATGCAGGCCATGCTTGAGCAGATCATTCAGGAGAAGGACATGCCTAAACTCTGGCAGTATTTCGAGAAGATCGTAAAGGCTTCTTACGGTGTTAAGTCTGCGGACGGTAAATACTTCGATAAGAGCCCTGAGCAGCTCCGGAAGTTCACGCAGTGCCTTGCTTACAACTCCCTGATCATGGAGCTTGTCGGCGATTCAGACGCTGCAGCTAACTTCTGCACTGGCATTCTTCCTAAGAATCTGTCTCAGCCTACCGGTGATGGCAGCATGATCGCGCTTACGAAAGGCTGATCGTCATGCCAAAGCCCATAAGGATTGAAGCCACCGAGATGTGGGACGAACGGAATAATGAGTTCATCATCGTTAAGCCACAGACGATCATCATCGAGCATTCGTTGGTTTCGATTTCAAAATGGGAGTCAAAGTGGCACAAGATGTTCCTTGAGACCAAAGACAAGACCCCGATGGAGTTCCTGGATTACATCCGTTGCATGACGATCAATAAAGATGTTAATCCGTTTTGTTACTATGCCCTTAGTCAAGAAAACTTACAAGACATCGTCAAGTACATGGAAGATCCAATGACTGCATCTTCGGTTACTTTCTTCGGAAACCCAGGTTATCACGAACCGATTTCGTCAGAACTTATTTACTATTGGATGTTCACTTACGGCATCCCTATGGAAGTTGAGAAGTGGCACATTAACAGACTGTTAATGCTCATCAAGATATTCTCTAAGAAGAATTCTAAGCCTACTAAAGCTGACAAGGCTGCTCAAGCTAAACAGATGGCCGAGCTTAACAGAAAGAGATGCGCTGCTTTAGGTACGAAAGGATGAGACTATGCCACCTTCAATTATTTCGTACAGGACTAGAGGCGATCTATCGAAAACCGATACGTTCCTGAAGAGATTAATGAAGCAGGACCTGAGGTCGATCCTAAACAAGTACGGACAACTTGGAGTAGACGCCCTCTCGAAAGCTACTCCTGTTGATACTGGTAAGACAGCCGCTAGTTGGGGTTACGAGGTTACAATTGCTCCGGGCAGTGCAACACTCACATGGACCAACTCGAATACAAATCAGGGCGTTCCTATTGCTCTGTTGATTCAGTATGGTCATGGAACTCCAACCGGCGGCTACGTACCGGGAAAAGATTACATTAAACCGGCAATCAGGCCGATCATGGACGAGCTAACTAATGAACTGTGGAAGGAGGTGTCTAAGCTATGAGCAAAGAAGTTGACCAGCGGATAGTTGAAATGCAATTTAACAACGCTGACTTCGAGCAGAAAGTCTCTAAGAGCATAAGCAGTCTCAAGCAGCTTAAAGACGCCTCCCAGATGGAAGACGCCGGTAAGGGACTAAACAATCTTACCAAAGGCATCAGCAATCTGGATCTCAGCCACATTGCGGACGGTATCGACAAGCTAAACGCAAGATTCTCAAATCTCGGCATCGTTGGCATGACCGTGATGCAGAATCTTACTAATGCTGCGATGGGGCTTGGTAAGCAGCTTATGGATACGCTTACTGAGGCTCCCAGAGGCGGTATGCAGACTTACGAGTCCTTTATATCTGCGACAAAGCAGTTAAAGAACTCGGCTAAGGACGCTGAAGGACTTCCTGTTACACTTGATGCTGTTAACAAAGCCCTTGATGAGTTGAATAATTACTCTGATAAGACGATATATTCATTCAACGACATGACCGCCAACATCGGTAAGTTCACTAACGCCGGTGTCAGTCTTGAGGACTCAGTAACAGCAATTAAGGGTATTTCAAACGTTGCAGCTTCGGCTGGTGCAAGTGCTCAGAACGCTGCGTCTGCGATGTATAACTTTGGTCAGGCTCTTGGTACTGGCGTTGTTAAGCTGATCGACTGGAAATCTATTAACAATGCCAACATGGGCACGATCGAGTTCAAAGAACAGCTGATTCAGACAGCCGAAGAGCTCGGAACGCTTACTAAGGTTGGCGATCGTTATATTTCTTCAACGTACTCCGGTAAGAAAGCAACCGAAGAAGCCTTCAACGCAAGTAGCAAGTTTGAAGATTCATTGCAGCAGCAGTGGATGACTTCTGAAGTCTTGATTAAGACTTTGGGAAAATATGCCAACGAGATGGACCCGATAGGCGCTAAGGCTTATCAGGCAGCTACCGAAGTTAACAGTTTCACTCAGATGATGAGTGTGTTCGCTGAGTCACAGAAGACATCCTGGTCTAAGACTTGGCGTTATATTTTCGGTGACTACGAAGAATCAAAACAGCTTTGGACCGGTATTCTTAACGGCCTTAACTGGATGACGTCCGGATTTAACAAATGGCGTAACGATTTCTTCAAGTCTTGGCATGATCTTGGCGGCCGAAACGAGCTTTTCTCTGCTTTTGCGAATATTTGGGAAACCGTAAAGTTTTACGTAGAGAAGATCGGTTCTGCCGTAGGTCCTATATTTAGCAGCATTGATGCTACTCCTCTTGTAAAAATAGCGGAGGGATTCAATGCGGCAACAGAAAAGATACGACCGGTAAAAGAAGAAGTAGAGAAGGTTACTGACAAAGTTGAAGAGACCGCAGAAGCGGTAACAGAAGTAGCTGATCGCGCAGAGAAGTTTAATGAGATCGTACAAGAGATCATTCGAGGCGAATGGGGTAATGGTCAAGAGAGAATTGATCGCCTTCATGAAGCTGGATACGCGTTTGAAAATCTTCAGAATGCTGTAAATGAACTTCTTGGATGCGAAAAACGTTATGAGACTGTAATGTCGGATAACGAAGCCGTAGGAATTAAAGTCGGTGATGTTCTTGAAGAAAATGCCCAGCTTGCCGAGAATCAAGCAAACGCCGTCGGTCAGCTCACAGAATCTACCGAAGAGGCTGGTGGAGTAGTAGGCAATCTTGTAAAGATATTACTTGCTGTTAGGTCTGTTACCGCGTTAGTTGGTAAAGGATTTGGAGCTATATGGTCAGCTTTGGGCAAGGGAGCTTTCATACTAGACGCTCTTAAAGCTGGATTTAAGTTTGTACTTGATATTCTTGGCGGTATTGCAGGAAAGATCTACGAATTTACGTCGTGGGCTGGGAAATTTAAGTCGCTCACTTCTTTTATAACTGGTCTTGGTACCGCTATTTGGAGAATTGGCGATAGGTTTGGTGTTTCTTTAACGCCATTGAAGGGGCTTCTCTATAACATAGCTTCGGTTATGGGAAAGGTCAAAAAAGCACTTAATGATCTCCTTGAGCCTCTAAAGGGAATGGATCCTACCGGCATATTTAAAGTTCTTCTTACAGTATTAAAGGCTGTTGCGGCGATTGCTGGCGGCGTATTGTTGGTCAGCTTAAACCTTGTTGCGGCTGCTATTAACACTGTGGTTGATTACGCAAAGCTTCTTTGGAATACGCTTAAGAATCTTAGTATCGTAAAGAACATCGCAGAAGCATTTGAGTCGTTCAAAGCCGAGCTCAAAGGTTATAAGGATCAACTTAAGCAAGCCAAGGCCTACACTGATCTTTTCGCTCCGGCGATGGACAGAGTAGCTAAGGCCGCAGAGCATCTTAAAGAGTTATTTGGACCTATCATCCAGAGAGCTTTTGACGCCTTCGTTTTGTATGCGATTAAGGGTGCCAATGCTCTCGATGCTCTCTATAACGCTGCAAAGAAATCCAAAACCTGGCAGGCGTTTACGAACCTGTTTGTCAAGTTCAAGCTTGCGATCAAAGATATTCCTGAGCTTATTGCTACGGTCTTTGAATCCCTCCAGAAGAACGGCAAACTTCCCGAGCTTAAGGATCTTCCTAACAGCTTCCAGTTCTTAGTCGTTGCCTTCAACAACTTTAAGGATGTCCTAACCGGTAACTTCTCCAATCTCTTCCACGATATTATGGAGAAGCTTAAGGACGGATTTGACATACTAAGCCATGTTGATTTCGGTCCTTTCCAGGGTCTTGTAGACAATCTTAAGTCTATATTTGATGACTTTAAGAAGCTGGTACTTGAAGGCGAGGGAACAATCGGTCAGTTTATTGCTAACGTTTGGGGCAAGCTTTCTCAGATCGATTTCAGAGGTGGCGCAATCACGGCTCTTATCGGCTCCGTGGCACTGTTTGCATTCAGATGGTCCAAGGTCGGTAAGTCTGCGTCGTTTGCTCTGAAAGGACTTGGAAAGTTCTTCCTTAACGGAGGACAGGTTGCTACTACGGCAGTCGACAAGTTTAACGGTTTCCTTAAGATCGCAGCAGCCATTGCTATCATTGCAGGTTCGATCTGGCTTATTGCTGAGATTCCTGCAGATAGATTTGCTTCTGCTGTTGGTACGATCGCAGGCGCATTTGTCGTAATGTTCGGTACTATCGAGCTTTTAGCTTATCAGAAGATTCCTGAAGAAAAGATGAAAGCTATCGGTATGGCCTTCATTGGGCTTGGCGCTGGCTTAGCGCTGGTCGCCGTCGCAGCGAAGATATTTGCAGCGATGAGCGTAACTGATCTTATTAAAGGTGGCCTGGCATTAGTCGTGTTCACTGGAATGGTTGTTCGGGCGGCTAAATCGGCAAAGGACGTTGGAAAAGGTGCTGGCATTGCCTTCGTCGGCTTGAGTGCTGCGCTGCTAATGCTTATTCCTTCGATTAAGTTGCTAGCAGGAATGGACGCCCATACGCTTATCAAAGGCGGAGTGGCAGTCTTTGCGTTTGTTAATATTTTGGCCAAAGCTGCTAAAAGAGCTGGTAAAGCTGAGGGATCATTTGGTGCCTTTATGGGTCTGTCATTAGGTCTCTTGCTTCTTATTCCGTCAATTAAGATATTGTCTGGAATGGACGCAAAGACCCTTATTAAGGGCGGTCTTGCTGTTTATGTATTTCTTAACATGATGGCTAACGCAGCTAAACAGGCTCAGGGCGGAGCTAAGGGATTTCTTGGAATGGGTATTGCGATCGGCATCATTGCTGTGTCGCTTAAACTTCTGAGCACAATTCCTTGGTCTGCACTGTTGGCTTCTTCTAATGCTCTTAAGGGAGTATTGAAGACCGTAACGGAAGCTCTGGTCCAAGTTAGTCAGGTAAGCTGGGGCGGTATTGCCAAGACAATCGTTGCTTTAGCGTTAGTGCTTGGCTTAGTCGGCGGTGCTTTATATTTGATGACAACTCAGATTAAAGACACCGATGCTATGCTCAAATCGGCCCTCGGCGTGTCGGCTATCATGCTGACTTTCGCGTTGATGGGTCCCGCTATAACCATGCTGTCTAAGATCGACTTCAAAGCTGGTGTTACAGCAGCTGGGAACGCAATGGTATTTTTCGGCGCTATGGTATTGTGCTTAGGAGCTCTTGGAGAAGTAGCCAGCATTGGTGACGGAGCTGCTGGAGCGGCCATCGAGAACGGCGCTGGCGTGTTCGGAAGGATCATTCATAATTTCCTGGATGGTCTGATGAATGGCGGTGAAGATCCTGCAGAGAAAGCTGAGAAAACTGTAACTCTGGCTGATCGGTTGAGTGCGTTCGGAGACTCCATCAAGGGCTTCCTGGACATGCTTACTAACGTCGACTATGAAGCAGTTGATAAAGCTAAGGCTCTTGCCCTGGCTATCCTTACGCTGACTGCGGCTGATCTTGTTGATGCGTT
>Ga0326511_10001763_pt1 | contig 17832 bp, 15 predicted proteins | sample 0_2496_0518_D_FD_203701 | JGI IMG/M metagenome (GOLD analysis project Ga0326511, IMG submission 203701) | Bovine rumen microbial communities from UC Davis, California, United States - 0_2496_0518 | ecosystem: Host-associated > Mammals > Digestive system > Stomach > Rumen | place: USA...
CAACGGGATAGAACTTGAAAGTGTGATTGTACCACTTTCCTGCAATTCTTACAAACCAAAGTTGCATCTTACTTGTCTCCTTGTTTAATCATCAATGAACTCCTCAGGATCCGGGGGAATCGTTCCGAGCTTAATCAAAATCTGATGAACTTCGTCATCAAGTTCAACTTCATTGTCCAAGCGTTCAAGCATAGCAATGCGCCTGCTGTTGTACCCGTCATTTGGGACTTCCCGCAAATAGTAGGCCAATGCGTCTTGCAAAAGTCCGATTTCAATTCCCGTAAATTCCATTTTCTTTCCTTATTCAATGTTCTTAAGAACACCATTTACAATTTCATATTCAAGCATGAAAGCATTATCAACTGCTTCCAGAACATAAGGCTGTTCTTCCCTTGGAATGCCAAGGTTATCCAAATTCACCTCAGTTTCAAATTCTTCTTCACGGTCAACAAAAATGTTTCCGACGATAGTCCTGGTAAGATCAAAAGTCTTTTCGGAAACTTTTTCTTTGATAGGCATCACTGCTTCAAGCACTGTCATTTTAATTCTCCAAAATTGCTTTGACAACAAGTGTTTCAAAATCAGTAAGTTGTCTGTTTTCTTTCCAAAGCGTGTAAAGTACTTTCACTGCAGAGCTACCTTCAACCCAACGCTTAAATTCAGGCATGTTATCCCATCTGCCTTCAAAGGGTTCTTGCACATACGGCGTGTAAGTAATGTTGTTATCTTTCACATGCATTACTTTACGGCAGTCAATTTGACAAGTAAGTTCAAGACGCTGTCTTGCTTCGTCAAGGCCAATAGTAAGTTTAAGCGAAAAACCGTTTGCCGACAAATGTTTGGTTCTTACACGCATGTTTTACTCCTTTATGATTTTTTCAATTTCTGCATAGAACTCATCAAAGAGTTCTGCTTCTTTTAAAGCAAATTTCTTTTCAAATTCAAAACGAGCCTTTGCTCTTTCAAGTTTTTCTTCTTCTGTTTTATGTGGCATTGACCAATATTGGTTTTCCCACTCATTCTCTTCCTCACAGTGCTGTTTCCGCTTTTCATCGTAGGCGTCATAAGCAGCTCTGAACTTGTCTTTCTTTTCAGAAGAATAGTCTTTCAACATCAAGCCGAAATGCTTATTAGGATCGCATCCTTCTTTGATGAGATTTCCAACATCATTGTCAAATAAAGTATGCCACCCGTTCAAGAAAGTGTATTTTGAAGTTTCATCAACACAATAGATTGACGCTTCATAAAGACCTTCTTTCATGCTCAAGTCAAATTTTGAAAAGTCAAGTTTAATCATTTTCAATTCCCTTAAGCAATGAATGCTTTTAAGTGTTCAATCACGATGTTCAGCGGAATAGGCAACTTACTGATTTCAGAGGTGATTTTCTCAAGGCTCTTGACGACGAATTTTTGATATTCCTCTTCGTTGCAGTAAAGATCGCCGATAACCCTTTCCCACTCAATTGCGTTGCAAGTTCCCTGACCTACATCGCGGTCAAAAACAACGGGGCGACAAAGATCTTCTGCGGTACACTCAAATTCCTCTTCGTCAATTTCAACATCGGCGGTGTCAAAAGAAATTACACGACCTTTCTTTTCGCCGAAAGCCCCAAGGCCATAAGCGTAAAGCGAAACACCGGCATCAAAAAGCGCACGGGCAAGGTCATACTCTTCGGGGTTGAAAAAATGTCTATCCATTTATCCATTCCTTTGCCGCAAGGGCGATTTCTTGTTTTGTTTTGAATTTCTTACTTTCTGCGTGGAGTCGCTGACCCCAAACATACTTGCCATCAACCTTTTGAATAAGTTTCTTATTGATGGAAATGCGGCACAACTGGCCTGCATACTTTTTCAACTTGAAATATAGAAGTTTGTGCTGCCTTTCAGTCAACTTTCCGTGCCTGTTGTAATAGTCAAGCAGGCTTGACATCTTCGGCGCGTCTGCTTTGTTGAAACCTTCGCCGTTAAAGACATGAGTTGTTTCAGTTAGCCGTTCGCTTTCTGTCTGAAAAGAGAACAGTGTCTTCAACGCCGCAATGCGACGTTCGGGTTTTGTTTCAAGTTCATGCTCCATCAAGGTCTTAAGTTGACCAAAAGTTTTGATTTCCATAGTTCAAGCCTCAAGTTTTGTCAAATTTTCAATTTTCTTTATTGAACCATTCCATTGTTTTGTTTACGTAGTAAAAATAACAAATTCTGAGGCAACCGTCAATAGAAAATCACAAAAAATATGAAAAAGTGTAATATAACCGTAGAATCCCACGGACGGTCAATTATACAGAATAGCGAGATTCGTGGGAATCTCGCCTGTTTTTGTGAAATTTGTGTAATAAAAGCGCCCAAATTTAGGCAAAATACGTCGGTCTACCACCCATAAAATGGGTCAAATGATTTTGATGGGTCAGATTGGGAAATTCTTGGGTCCATCATATTGACATTTCTGGAGTTCTTAATATCTCTAAATTCATCATTAAGCGCTAATGGGTCTTTCGTCTGATATTGTGCCGGAAGTCCTGAAGGAGCGACTTCAAAAATTGGGTCAGTTCGGTCAGCAAGTGTCGGTTCGTCCATTTTAATTGAGTACTTGGCATCTTTGTAGACTCTCATTGTCAAAGTGAAAGTCTGTGACATCAGACCAAAAGCATTTTGGTAGTACTTGACATCAACGATTTCGTAAAAAGTATGATTGGGTTCAAGATAGCAAAGATCACCGATCCTTGGCTCACAAGATTCGTTGATGTGTGCAGTATTTCTATCTTCGCCACCATAAGTAGACCAGAACTGGAAAGCAGCTCGTCCAACATTCACAGTCAAAATGTCTTCACCCCAGATACCCTGAAGTTGATAAGTCAGCACATTGGGCGGAATCTGTTCTGTGTAGCCGTTGATGTAGAATGCTCGGGTAATTTCTTGAACCTGATCTTCGCCATAAAGCGGATCATAATGTCCAGTTGTCTTATCTGAATTTATTTCAGTCGCTTCAGGGTCGCCTTCATCAGAAATAGAATGCGATACTTTATAATAAGTGAATTTTAGACCATAAGTTCCGTAAGCATCAGTCGTGTAGCCTTGTGCGTTGTAGCCTTCTTGTTCAGAAACCATATTTCCAGTAGCAGAATTAGCGCATTCTGGCTCATAGTCCCTGCGGACCGTGTTGCATAGCCAAGGATATTTGTCTGCAAGTCCCATTATTCTGCCTCAATAAATCCGTTGACGTTCCACTTGATGTCAATCGCATCAAAGTTAGAACGAATTGGGTTCTCAAACTGATAATACTCCATTGGAATCATATCTTCGTAAGCCATGTTGTCTCCACGCCAAGAAAGCAAGTAGCCAACTGCGCCCATAGCGAGGATATTTCTATTACGGCCTTTATAACCTGTGTATGTAGCACTTATCGGGTTATAGAAACTGTCTCGATGGTCTCTTTTATCGTCATCATCTTTGAAATGAACATCATCTGCAGTCTGAGTAATTCTTGACTCGATGATATCGTCTTCAGGAATGCTCAACTGATAGTAAGATGACTGATCATAATGATTTGTCAAGTCATATTCGTTGACGAGGGCGTTCAAATGACGGCCAGAAGTATTTACTCCATGATAATCAAATGAAGCAGTGACTGGACAAGCTGAAAGATACTTAGATGAACCCTTCTGGAACAAGTAATATCTTGTGGGAACATCGCACATGTTCTGATATGTGTATTCAGGAAGCGCTTCAGTGTCTTTGTTGACTGAAGTACTTTGAACTGATCTTAAATATGTGTCAGCAAGTTGAACCGTTGACTCCGGCAACTTCATAAATTCTGAATAACGCAACATTGGGTCCTTGGTGTGTTCCTCAAACCAGCCTTTCACGTTTGTGATAGTCGGAATGTCATGAATTACCCAAGAGAGCACAATGTTGTTTTCATTGAAGCCAGTAATTTCGTTAGTGCCTAACGCATAACGGTAGGCATTGAAAACGAACTTTCTATTTGCTGCAGAATAATCTGCCATTACTTGACCTCCACTAGCATACCGCCCTTAGTATTCTGATAATGAACGAGTGGGCACTGAATGTTGTATGACAAGTTGTCGAGTTCAGCGCCATTTGTATTATCTATAAAGATAACGTTTCGGTCATTTGAGTCAGTCACCAAGATACCACCGAACTGATGATCATCATCTGCGGCGACAATTTCATTTCCTTGTCTGTATGCAGCGGAAACTGATGAAGTTGTGAACGGTCCGTAATGAGCGATAGTTCTTCTGATGTGAGAAGGAGAAACGGAGTTACCAAGGTGCAAGTAGTTTCTGTCATAACGGAAGCCTTCAGCGGAGTTTGTTAAGTAGTCAGTGAAGACGTAGCCGTAAACGTACTTTCTTTCATCAGGAATCTTTCTATCATCACCATCTCTCAAAGCAGTAGTAAAGTTTACTTGATTCTGGAATGTCCAGTCATCAACAAATGCAGTTGTTGAAGAGTATGAGTAACTGAAATACAAGTCCTCAGTCTTCGGTCTTGCGAAGAATACTTGTCTATCGCTCAAAGCATTCAAGTCAAATCCTGCCTTGTCGCCAAATGCAAGTTCTGCAGCGCTAAACGGTGCTTGCTGTTTGATGTACATTCTCGGAACCTGGCCTACATCAAGTTGTTCTTGCTGTGGGAATAAGCCCAAGTTCGTTCCACTTGTAAGAGCCGTCACATACAAGTTTGTATAACCGCCATCATAAGCGATGTTCGGCTGGAACTGAATGTTAGAACCGAAGACTGACTGAATTGACTGAAGATTTCGTTTACCTGCATACATGTCAATTGAGTCAGGTGCCCAAGTTGTAAAGTTCGGAGCGGTGTTAGTGTAGAAGTCAGTAAGCTGAACGGTATCAGTGATAACAGCAGATGTATAATCTCTAATGACACTTGAGTCTAGTCGCTGATTTCTGAACAACTTGTTGCTGAAATCCTTGATGTTAGCGAAAATACCAACAGGCTTAGAGACCGCATTCAGTCCATAGAATGCAGCAGCGATGTTATTTATCGGAGCGTAGTTGTCAGCGACATCAGTTTCTCTCATATCAGTGTTGATAATGAACGGAGTATCTATCGCCCAAGTATTATCTGTTTCAGCACCGATGTAGTTGCCGCCCTTAGAACGGCCAGCACCTTCAGTAGCGACGATAGAAGTATTCTCTATGAACTGCTGGGAAACAAAACCGATAGGCAAAACCTTACCGCTCAATGAATCAGCGCTGTAAGTGTTAGTACCAACTGCTGCGATGTTGCTCATGTCAACAAGTTTACCAGCAGGGTTCTGTTCCTTCTGACCAAGTTCAGTAGTCTGCATTTCCATTACACCGGCGAATGAACCAAAGGCATTGTGAATATCCTTTGTTCCAGAGTATTCGTCAGTCAACTTATATGTAACATTGATGTCGTTGAAGTAAGTCTTGTTATAAAGAGTCTTAGACTTCAACTCGATCTTGTTGTTCGGCTGGACGCAAGGAATTACTCTACCGAATACGCCACCCGCATTGAAAATCGGGTAGAGGTTATATGTGACAGTATCATCAAGCGGCATAGTTGCGGTTGTGTCGCTGTCTCCATACCATTCAGTTGCGAAATCAATGATCGGTTTACTTTCCTTGAAGTATCTATCATCTGTAATGTAGTTCGGGTTGTCAGTGAAGTATGAATAAAGATCAGGATACTTATTCGAGAAAGCCATTTCCTCGTTAATGCTATCATCAACACGATAGATACGCTTACCAGCTTTCTTCAATGTAGACAAGTAAGCAGTCAAGTCTTGCTGATTTTGCTCGCTTGACATAACCTTTGCCCATTCAGCAGATGTGCTTGGGAATAACTCGGGGTCAAGTGTGTCTTCAACACCAGCCGGATAGTACTTATAACGGTCACCATCATCAATTGGGTTCTGTCCAAGTTCCTTTACAGCGTCAGATTTTGACAAAGGAATGATAGGTGTCATCTTATAGCGAACATGATAGTTATCGTTCGCAATCTCAGCATTGTAAGCAGACATTTGAGAGCTTACAAGTTCTGCATTATAAGAATCCACGCTTTGTGGTTGAGCAGGCAATTCTCTATACCATTCAAATGCATCTTCAATGTTAGCACGGACTTTTTCAACAAGACCGCGTTCCTGCTTACCAGCAACACCGCCGATAAATCCAACAAAGTTACCCAAGTTTTGACGACGAGTGTTCACAACGACATTTGTGATATGACCGTAGTTAGAACCAACTACAGGTGAAATGTTATAAGCAGCTCTTGCCATGTTCTGCATACGAATAGGCTTGTCAAGAGCGCAGTGAGCAAGGTCAAGTTTATAGATGTCACCGTTACCTATTGTTCCGTCATCATACTTCGTAAACAAATCACCGTTTCGTTTGTCCTTGAACATCATCTTTTCAATGTTCCAGTTGAAGTGTAGAACATCGGTGTTCTTGTAAACGCTGTTATTCCAGAAGTACTGGAAGATACCAGTGCTGTATCTTCTGCTCCATAGGCTACCACGAGCAGCGCCTTGATTAAACCAGTCGCTTGGTCTTACTACCTGTGTAGTGAAATCGCCGTTATAGTCAAGACCGTAATAATGCGGATCTTGAATGTAATGCTTAGCGATGCTATGGAACTCGTCACACGCTGCTTCAAGTGGTGTATTGTATGCATTTGCTGCATTTGCGTTCCAAGCCTTATCCCAAGCAGCCCAAACGGTGCCGAACTTTCGTGAAGCATCATAAACAGCGTTTAAACCATTTTCAGCAGTATAGTTAAATGCATGAACGAACGGTGAGTACTCAAGATTCTTTGTGTCTATCAAGTTGAAGTCAAGTTCACCTGCTTCTTTATTGACATTGTCATCGTTAATTGTGATGTCCCAGTATCTGAATGTATGAACGATAGTTCCCCAAAGCGATACTTCTGAACCATCATCAAGTGCTACTCGACGATTTTGATAATACTTCTGAAGAGTATCTAAGTCAGCGTTGTCATTAAGGCTCCAACCAGACCAGTCTTCTTCGTCTTCCCATTCACCAGGAGCATTATCAAACTTACCATAAGTAAGTCTTGGTAAGTTCATCAAGAATGCACAGCGCATTTGACGACAAAGTTCAGTAACTCCGTTTTCATCTGGTGTGTTAATGTTGTCCCAGGTGTGGCCTTCAGGAATTTCAACGAACTCAAAGAAATCATCAGGTCTATCGAGAATACGAGCGATACACATTCTATCGCTATTCCAGTAAATACCTTCATTATTTTTGTTGTCCTCAGTGACCAACTTAGTAGCCGGCGGAAGAATAACATACTCGCCTCTGTCGCTATAGAATTTGTAAGGGTCGCTAAAACCAGCTTTGTTGGCGGCATCTGCAGCCTGCTGCTTTAGATAATCTATATTCCATCTTAAAGTAAGTTCAACTTGTTTTCCGGCATCGTCGGGAACGGTGATTGTGAACTTCTTCACAAGATCAGCGCAAAGCATAGTATACATTCTATTCCAAACGTGGGTAGATGAATGCTCTTGCTTAGGTTGCCAAGACAATTCAGTAATGTTCTTTGAAACGATCTTACCCGGAGTGCCGTCCTGCGTGAAGATCTTAATATCGTCTTCCTCAATAACATACTCTGTCTGTATGCCAGTGTCTATTTCAGAATGTGAAACCTTCTCTTCATTAGATTTATAACCTGGGAACTTGCTACCAATCCATTGGCCGAAGTCTTTTTCTCTGAAGAAGCTAGACATATCATAGCTGTTGTTATTCCAAGAGAAGCCAGCGGCAAACAAAATTTCAGTAGGTGTTGGTGCTTGACCGTTTTCGCCATCGCCGTTATTGAAACCAAGATGATAGTATGTATTCAAGTTAAGCGGTTTTGCAGCGCCGTCTGTTCTTCCAGGCTCCCAGAAGTATGAACTAGATTTTCTGTCATTCAAAAAGTCAATAAGTTCAGTCAATTTAGCATCAGGCTTTGTATCAACAGTCTGTGTATCAAAGTCAATAATATCTACTGGATCTCCATCTTCATCGCTTTCAGCATAGGTCTCTTCAATGTTAATAGACGTTACGTTGTTAAACGAAACATCACCATTTACAAGCAACCAAGGAAGTTGTGAAAGATTGATGTGACCGGCGTGGAAATAGAAACGTCTATTTCCAATACCTGCTTTCTTATCGTAAGCAGTACCGTGAATTTCAAGGAAATATCTTGTACTTTCATCAAGCTCATTCTTTGCGTCAAAGCCGATGATCAGTATCATATTACGTCCATACGGATCTTCGTATGCACAGTATCTTTGAGGATCTTGATTATACACCTCAGGGAATGTATTCTCTTGACGATTCCTGTCGTTTGAGTGTCTTTCAGTTTTTGAAATATACTTAGCACCAAGTCCACCAAAATACTTAATGAACCAGCCTACGTCAGTAACATCTGAAGTCAAGTCAATCGTGTCAGATGTCAAACCTAGGTAATAAGTAGCACGCTGATGTGGAGCGCATTCATAACATGAATAACGACCAAGCGCATCCTTACCGCCAGCGTTCTGTGCATAAAGACCTTCTGCAAAATAACCAACATACGGACAGATGTTACCCGGAGAGTTAATGCACCAAGAGTTCAAGAAGTAGAAGTTTTCACCGTTGTCATACTTCTTACGAATAGTCGAGAAATCGTTATAGTCATCAGACTTATTCGTTACTGAATAGACCTGAGGAACGAATCCTGAGAAGGTGAAAGTGTTCAACTTAGAACCATCAATGTTTTCTACTCGACCGTAGTTTCTACCTACAAGCAAACCAGCATTGATGTCTCTGCCATCAGTCTTGATATGCTGAATGTTTATCTGCTTCTTACATAGCAATGATGGGCTACCATTTTCAGAAGGTAACAACTTGAAGTTCTTGACGATACCATCTTGTCCAAGAACACCTACAATACCGTTGTCGTCATTATCACAAACGATAGTACCTGCGATAGCATGTCCATTACCATCAAGAATACCTTGATAAGGATATGCTTCATCTTTACCGATCTGACCACGAATGTAACCGTTGATGTCATCACCTATAACACCGATGATTCGGTTGTTTTCTTTGTTAGAATGGTCAGCGAACCAACGGAGTTCTTCCTTAGTTCTGATGTAATAGAAACCACCTTGTTCTAGGTAGTCAAAAATAGAAGCATTAGCAGAAATGTCCTTAGCGTAATCAGTCTTAAGGAACTTTTCCCAGTTAGATGCCTTGTCGTAAATGCCTTTCTCACCAATAGAACCTGATGTAATGAACATCGGCTTGCTTGTGCCTGAAGTATCCTCAGGGCGGAACCAAGTTATATCACGACGAACACCAGTGAAGCGCGATGCGTCCCACCCAGCGGAATTATGATTAGCAAAATCATCAAGCGTTCTATACTGTTCAAGCGCAAAGTTGCTTGACTTATCATCAAAGGTCTTCGTAAAATTCTTATTAACGGGAATAAAGTTCCAAGTATCGCTACGAGGAACTTGACCGTTTAGATAACGCTGCTTAAAAGAGTTGAATATAACAGACGCCATTTACTTTTCCCACCTTTCCACATAATCGTTGCCGACGCTTGTTCCAGTTTCTGGATATTGTCTAGGCACGGTCAACGAAATACTAAACATATCTGAATTTTCGTGTATAGTATTTATTTCATCGGCATCTACCAGCGATGGATCATCGTCAGTAATAATGTCAGTAGCGACTTCTTCGCCTGAGTTGATGATCTTGTAGAAACGCTTCCAGTCTTCACGAATAGTCTTCTCCTGACCATCGCCGAAATATGCTTTACATACTGAATTGACAAAGTCAATGTTATCATCATAGATGATGTCAGTATTTTTTGACATTCCCGGAGCCTTTAACTTGTATAAAACTTCAATTTCTCCGGAAGGTAGACGCATGATAACAGGAATACCATCTGCAATCGGGTAACGATCAGTTCCCTTTCCAGCAATATACATCTTGTTCAACTTCACAGTCTGGAAGTTTCTTTCATCATACTGTGAAAACTTAGTGTCAGCGATGAATTTAATTGACTTGTATTCGTATCTCAAGTTATCATAGTGAATTTTGCCTTTGATAGTAGCGCCTTTAATGAAGCGTGTAATGTCATAGTAGTAATAAACTTTTGAAGAACCGGCGAAGCGAGGCTCAAGCATGATGCTGCTGAACTTATCCCAGCCATTCTGTCCATTCCATACGAACAATTCAGTTGTGTACTTATCAGTCTTCTTAAATGTACACCAGTTTGCGAGGGAATTACTCCACCACCAAGTCGGAACAGTCAACTTATCCTTTTCATCCTTTGAAACTACACGCGCCTTGACATAGCCAGTACCTGTTTCACCAGCAGGCAACTGTCCAGTAGGAGAATTATCAGCGTAGTATTCAGTCGGTGTCTTCCAAGGATTTCTTGGATTTTCCATCGCTTCATCAAGGATTTCATCAACTGGTCTATTATCAGTCAAGATAGGTTTGATGTTCAGCGCCTTGACGAACAAAGATTCCTTACACCACTGAAGTGTCTGATACTGGTACTTGATGTAGACCATGTGGCCATCTTCATAACCAACAAGGTTGACATACATCGCTCTTGTGTTTTGAGTAGTACATGCAGTCACATCATCAGTATGTTCATATACCAACTTTGTGCTTGGAATGTGATAGTCAGAGTATTCAGCAGTAATCTTCTGCATGTTATATGTGACAGGAGCATTGATGTTTGACCAATAACCGGGGTTTGGCGGCAAAAGTCTAACAAAACCGTTAGGTGTGTTAACGACAGGATTAGTCAACTGCATTACACCACTTACGCCTTCAGCAGCGTATGTGCTTTCATCAGGATGGTCAGTATACAAGTAGTACTTCTTGTTTGCATATCCATCATAGAAGTAAAATCTTCCTTGCTTTGGGTCAGTAGGATTCACTTCATACTGCAAGCACATTGTGTTTGCGAACATTCTGATTGGGTTATTCAGTAACCAGAAATTAAGGTTCTTATCAGCAGGATATTCACCAGTATTAGGAAGCGGCAATGTCTTGAAAAATGTCATTAAGTTAGTATAGAATGTCGCTGCCTGTGGAATTTTTGCAGCAAGTGCTGCCATTGCATCATAGTTGCATGCTTCAAAAATGTTAGCCTGTGCTTGGCTAAACAATGTGTTCATACTGTCAATGTATGCAAGATACTGATACCAAGCATACTTATACCAACATAGTCGTTTCCAGGTATAGCCCATGTATTTGGTACTTTCATCAGTACTTGTATCATCTATACCGTAAACGATACAACCGTTTACTGAATGTATGTAGTAAAGTGTCTTATCGTCAAAAGCTTCATCAACATAGTTGCTATTGCCTTGAGCAACACATGAACCAAGATCCTTATTGCTTATACCGGGTCTTAACTTGACTGTCATGCAACGGCAACTATTTGCGAACGCATCATCAAAATCATCTGCGGTCAAATAGATGTCTTTGTCATCACCCGTGAGATTATACCAGTAAGGTTGGAAGAACGCATACGGCGTGTAAGGTGACTTGTATTCATCATCAGTCTTACAAGCATGCCAAAGCATGTCTTGAGAAGACCAAGCCATAGCACGGTCATTGAAAAATGTGTTATTAAGAATCGTAGGATCTTCTGCTGCGTCAGCATAGTCCTCAAGATCATGCTTGATATACGGGCAGAGCTTTACTCGCTTGCCCGTGTTTTTATCAACGTATGAATGTAAAAAACCAGCCCAAATGTAGCCGTATCTATCTATGTTCCAATCGTAATAAACCATACATTATTTATACAGTTTATACTTTTGCTCTACGGTCTTGAACTGTTCTCCTTCATAATACGCTTGTCTTTCTCTCCAGTGCTTGATGCAGTAATTATCAACAGTGCGGTGTGTTCTTGTTTCATAAGAAAGATCATCAATGATGTCCCAAAGAATGACCTTATTCTTCGTTGCATGCTTACGAAGACCACGACCAATCGTCTGAAGAACGGTGATCTTTGACTTCGAGTTAGCAAAAAGAATAACGTCATGAAGTTTAGGAATGTTGACGCCTGTAGAGCATGTTTGATATGTAGCTACGAGGATAGTTCCATCTTCATCATTCAAATTCTTTCTAATATCGTTTCTAACCTTACCCTTGACGGCACCAGAGATGCTCTCCACTTTTCTGTCGGGGAATTTATCCTTCAGATAGCGGACAGTGTCCTTTAGATGCTGGACGTGGTTCACCAAGATCATAATGTTATGCGATATATCACGATGAGAAATAATGTATTCCAGGACATTGTAGCGCGGTTCAAAGGACTCGACTATTCGGACCTCTTCTTTGTACTCTCTGGATTTATTTTGCATAATAAATTCAGGCGGGTAACGAACGAACACATTCGCAATCGTGATAGGCGATAGAACGCCGAGCTTAATCAATGAATGAGACTTCAATTCATAGATGACGTTGCCCAAGTTTGCCTGAATTTTCATCTGGTCTAACTTGTCAGTAGGCAGAGTACCTGTGGTTCCAAGCTTTACACGCGCATTGACGCAGTACTGAAGAATGCCAAAGAGCTTCATAGCTCTAGCACCGTGGGTTTCGTCCACAAGCACTGCATCAAACTTCTCGAAGTAGTCAATGTCTTTGTGCTGAAGAGATTCCCATGTACTGATTAGAACAGGCTTGCTCTCATCTTCCTTATTTCCGTCGCCTTGAATTGTTATCTCGTCATCTGCATTGTCATAACCGTAATCTACGAGGTCATCACGCATCTGATAGATAAGAGGTATCGTCGGAACTACGATGAGCACATGCTTATAGCCTTCTTTCCTCAATGATCTTACGATGTTATAGATCATCAAAGACTTACCCGAGCCAGTACATGACAGAAGAATGCCTCTCTTATTAGAAAGACCGATTCTTATCGCCTCATCTTGATAGTCACGAAGAGTCTTTCCAGAATTTCGCATGAAGTACTGGATAGATTCTTGATACTTGCTCTCATCAAGGGTTCTTGTTAACTTATTCTCGTCTACGCCTTGCAGCTCGTAGACATAGCTGTTTCTCTTACAGAATGCTAGAAGATCCTGCAAGAAACCGTAAGGGAGATATCCTGTGCGAGGATTAAAGAAGTGTGTCTTTCCATCCCAAGCTCTATTCTTATACGCATTTGAAAACTGGTAGCCTGACTTGTATTCTGCATATCTCGAATAGATCTCGGAAATGATATCAGTCTCGCCTTCTATCTCCAAGAACGATTCGTTTATTTTGCTGATTGTTAGATTTGTCATAAATTATTTATAAGAAAAGAGAGGACATCCGTCCTCTCCACTAGCTTAATTTATGACAAAAAGGCTTACTTATTCAGCGTCTGCCTTTTTCTTTCTTGATGTCTTCTTCTGAACAGGTTCCACTTCTTCAGTGCTTTCAGCAGTTACTTCGCCTTCTTCTACGACTTCATCAGCCGGCTCTTCGGCAACATCAACTGGTTCCTCAGCAACATCAACTTTAGGTTCATCTGAAATAATGATCGTCTTATCTACTGGTGCAGTTTCACCTTCTGATTGTTCAGTTGCCTTTGCTGCCTCAGCTGCTTCTGCTGCTTCGCGTTCAGCCTTCAACTTTTTCTGTTGAGCGATGTATGCTTCATACTCTTTCTCGAAAGCGTCTTCCTGTGCCTTTGTCATTCCACCGCCGACATTAGGACGCTGTTTTGGAGTCACTGGCTTCGGGTCTGGCAACTTTGTCACAGTCTTCTTGATGCCTGCCTTAAGCTGGTCATCAGGTACTGGCAATTTAGTCTTTGGCGATACTGTTCTGTACATGCCACCTGCTATCATTCTCATATATCTCTTATCCCTCCGTAATAGTCTCATAATAGACCTCGTTGTTTTAATTATTTTTATTTATTAGAATCAATCCAATCTCTTTATTTGATATGGAAACTGGAGACAGTAAGCCCATACGGGGAACTTACTATCTCTCAGGTATCAATCCTTGTCTTTATTTTGACTGGAGAACTGTATGACCTTGTAAGAAGACTTACTGTAAGTTTGACCGAGCGGCTATCCTGTACTCGGGCTTAACTAACTTACATGCTTATAGCGGCATGCAAGACACGGGCTAGGTGTCTTTCCTTCGGGACTACATATACAGTCCAGAACGTCCCTTGTCTGGATATGACTTGCACATGCCGATAGCTCATTGGGTTGAGTCTCGTTCCTGTAAGCAAGATTCTAAAATGTTGGTCAAAATATAATAACATTTTCTGCTTCAAAAAGGACAACGGAAAAATTTCCTAAGACCTATAAGAAACACAAAATGTTCCTTTGACTTGAACTATATATAAAAACTTTTTGGGAAAATTGAGGTTTCGCTTGAAAATTCTTTCCTAAGTATTCATGCATATAAGTCCTTAGAAATTTTTTAGGTATCTTTCAAAATGTGTATAAATTTATTATATTGTATCATAGAGGTATACCGATATGTTAACGAACGACAAATTTAAGAAACTAAAGGATGTGGCTGATATAGACGTAGCCATTCCAGATACTTTGCCCGAGATAGCAAAGAAGAACTTACAACTTCCAACACTTATTCAGAAGTGGACAAAGTATTACACTAATCAGAAATACTCTGTAGAATGTGAAAAGATTGACCTTGAAGAGATGTATGGACATCTCTATAAAGACAAGAAGTTCAATGACGATTGTGACTGGGGAACCGCTTCTAGAGGAATAGATTCTCAGATTAAGGCGGATCCAAATTACTGTTCTCGCTTGAGAACTTTGGCGGCCCAGCAGTACTATCTTGATTTCATTTCCGAAACTCTTGCTACTTTAAAGCAGATGCACTACACAATTAAGAACTATCTTGATTACAAGAAAATTACAACTACTAACATCTAACCTCAATAGAAAATTTTTATGTAGCAAAGAAACTAGCCATTTCTTTGTTATATTTTGTTATGTAAAAAGAAGGTAGTTTATAAATGCACGTTGAATTTCAATCTATAAAATTTAAGAATGTACTATCTTACGGCAACCGTATGACTGAGCTGGACTTTTCGTCTGGTCTAAACTTGATTAAGGCTAGCAACGGTTCAGGTAAGTCAACAATTTTGGACGCTATCAACTTCTGCTTGTTCGGAAAGCCCTTTAGAAATATAAAAATAGGGCAGCTCGTCAATAAGTACAACAAGAAGGGACTGTTGGTCAACATGAAGTTCAAGATTGGTAATGACCAATATGAAATTACACGCGGTTATAAGCCAGATGTTTTCGCTCTTGCTAAGAACGGCAATGAAATTGAGAACATGTCTTCAAAGCGTTTGAACCAAGAAGAGATTGAGAAACTCCTTGGCATCAACGAGAGACTGTTCAAGTACATTGTCGGTATCGCTGTTACGAACAGTAAGCCGTTCTTGACAATGAGCATCGGCGATAAGCGCTCACTCATTGAGTCAATCTTCAACATCGACGTTCTATCATCAATGGCGAAGGAAGTAAAGAAGCGAAACTCGATGAACGAATCTGATCTTCGTCTCAAGCTTACTGAAAATAACGGCTTACAGACACAGGTGCTTGACAACACCGAATACATTAAGAAGATTCAGAAGTACATTGAACAGTTTGATGAAACAAAGAAGGCTACATGCGCTGAACTTGAACGCACAATAGGTCAATATGAAGAAGCAATCGAGAAACAGAAAGCAAATGTCGCGAAAGGCAACGCCGCAATTGAGCGCCAGACAACTAAATCGGCTCTACCGTCAAGTGAGGAAATGTACAAAGTCAACACTTCAATCGGAGCAGCAGAACACAGTAAGAGTTCTATTGAAAAGAACCTGCGAGATGTTGGTACTGGTGCCTTCTGTCCTCTTTGCGGTGCTGAGCTGGACAGCGGTCATGCTGCTGAGCACATTAAGGAACTTAAAGCCGAGCTCAAGACGCTGACTGAAAAGACTTTGCCCGGCCTCATCGCTGAACAGCAAAAGTTGAATGAACAGAAGCGAGTCTATGATGAAGCTCAGTCAAAGATTAACTTGATTAAGCAGAAGGTTGTCGCTGAACAAGTTAAGTTGTCAAGCAACGAGACACAGCTTGAGAAGTTGAAAACTCAACTTGAGACTGAACAGAACAAAGTTTGCGATTTCAAGACTGACGAGTATAAGGAAAAGCTCAAAGAATTGAAGAAGAGAGCAAAGGAACTTGCAAAGAACATCGCTGAAGTCGAGCACAAGATTACCATTGACACGAAGATCATTGACATCTTGGGCGACGAAGGCTTGAGAATGTTCTTCTTCAAGAAGTTGCTTCCAATCTTGAACTCACGCATCAACTACTACTTGAAGAAGTTTGAGTTGTCTGCGACTTTGGAACTTGACCCGTCAATGAATGAAACGATTATGACAGGACGCTTTGAACAGTCCTACAACAACTTCTCTGGCGGTGAGAAGGCAAGAATTGACATGGCTATCTTGCTATCATTCTTTGACATTTCAAAGATGATCTCTAACTGGTCATGCTCCTTGCTATTCGTTGATGAAGTTATGGACGGTGGCGTGGACAACAACGGTATTGAGCAGTTCCTCGGCACATTCTATAGCCTTGTGACTGAACAAGACAAGAACATCGGCATCTATATCATTTCACATAAGTTGTCCGATGTACAGATTAACTGGACGAACGTAATCAAAGTTGAAAAGAAGAGTATGTTCTCCGAACTAAAGGTAGGTGAATAATGATAAACAGACTTGACAAAGAAAAGAACGATGAGCTATATGAAAAAGCAAAGTCGGCTATGGTCACCTGGGAAGAGCTCTGGGAGGCAAACAAGCCTTGGGCTAAGCAACAGGCTTTGCTTAAGCTCCCGTTCCCGATTGACTATGCTGGTGAAAAGTGGAACTCAATCTTCTATATGAAAGTTCAACACGAAGGTAGAATCGTCGTTGTTCCAATGTGGGCACGAGATGAAGGCGAAACTCTTCACTTCTGCATTCCGCCTAAGATTAAAGAAGCTCTATATGCAATGATTGACGAAGAAAAGGGAAAAGATGAAGATAGCGCTGCTAGCTGATTTACATATTGGTGTTAAGAAGAGTGACCAAACATTCCAGACCTCTCAGTTGAAGTTCTTCAAGGAGCAGTTCGTTCCTGAACTTCTTGATGAAGGCATTGACACTGTCGTCGTTTGCGGCGACGTATATGATACTCGTCAGTCTATCAACGTTCATACTGAAAACGTCGTTCTTGATTTGTTTAAGAATACATTCAAGGATCTTAAGGTTCATGTCATCGTTGGTAACCACGACATCTATCACACAACTACGACTGAGGTCAACTCGTTAAAGTCATTGAACCTTCTGCCTAACGTCACTGTTTATGAAAAACCAACTGAGGTTGAACTTGGTGGTGTTAAGACATTGATGTTGCCTTGGATTACGAAGTATGAAGACTTTGATGAAATCGTTCTGAATGAATATGACTTTGCTTTCGCTCACTTGGACGTCATCGGTTTCAACATGGGCTGCCGCCAAATGGCGACTGATGGCCTTGATGTAAACAAAGTAATCAAGAAGATTAAGCACACATTCACAGGTCACTATCATACACGCTCAACAAAGATGTTTGATGAAGAACATGAAGTCACATACATCGGTTCTCCTTATCAGATTACCCGTGCTGATAGAGGCGAGCATCGCGGCTACATGATTCTTGACTTGGACAATGCAGAATTTGAATGGAAGAACAACACGAAGTCAATGCTATTCACGAAGTATGTCTACCCTGTGATTGACCGCTCAAAGATT
>Ga0326511_10001766_pt1 | contig 17827 bp, 14 predicted proteins | sample 0_2496_0518_D_FD_203701 | JGI IMG/M metagenome (GOLD analysis project Ga0326511, IMG submission 203701) | Bovine rumen microbial communities from UC Davis, California, United States - 0_2496_0518 | ecosystem: Host-associated > Mammals > Digestive system > Stomach > Rumen | place: USA...
CTATTCCTAATTGTTCGCATTCTTGGATAACCAAACCTACTAATTTAACCATTTCTGCGTTTGTGTATGTGCTACTTCCATAATAAGTAATTACATTTGTATATCCTTCTAATTTGGAAGGTGTTATATCTGTAATCCAACCTAATCCGTTTTTACTCCAACATTCTCTAAATCTTTCTACTGCTTCATTCTTTATTGGTACTACTTCATAACTCCCTATATTTCTAATTAAATCTCTGTAAATATCTTCTTTAGGTATTTTTAATATTTCTTGTATTTTTCCTATAAGAACCCACATGTACGCATTTATATCTAAACTTCTTTTTGGTTTATAATCTTTTAATTCAAATTGTTTTTCTTTGTCTTGTTCTAGTAAATAAGTTATTATTTTATTTGATGTTCCTATCATATTTGCCTCCTATGGTTGTCCATCAAATCTATGTATGTCATTAGGATCTAAATCTTCCGTAATTTCATTTTGTTTTCTTGCTACTGATATCATTTTTATTGCTTTTTTTATATTTATATCTGTTTTTTCGTTAGTATAAAGCCAATTACAATACTCAGGATCGTCACAAGATATATCTCCTAATGTTGAACCTCTGTACTTTCCAAAATTTAATTTTATATTTTCAGCCTGTTGTAATGTTGTTATTTCCTCTTGTTTTTCTTTCTTTGTTAGACTTTCTGCATCATCATCTTCTGTTGCTAATCCAAATGCCATTAATAAACTATATCTTCTTGCATAAGTTAATGCACTTCCTTGTTCTTGTGCAGGATTACTTTTTCCTGATAAAGTTGCTTGTACAACTTTACACCCTTGTAATGCTTCATCTTCCCATACTTCGTTAAAGCATCTTCTAGTCATTATGTAATCATCGCCTTCTATTCTTTTTATAAATTGGATATATCTTGCATTTATTTTTTCTAAATAATTATGTATTTCAGCTAATTCTGTGTATTTATATCCATATCCTTCTTTATTTTTTTTTAAATTTGTTTCTGCCATATTGAACCTCCTATTTAATTCTCAAACTTGTTTTGTTATCTATTATTTTTGTTCCTGAAACTATTTCTCCAGTTTCTTTAAAATAATTTTTAATAGCAGTTTTATCTACTTTTTTAGTTACAACTTCTTGTATAAACTCACTTGGTATTGCATCTTCGTTTTCTATCTCCACACTTATTGGATTTTTAGCTATACTCATCTTTCCTAATTCTGTTGGTATTTCTTTAAGTTCTAATCTTTCCATGTTTTCTTTTACATATTGCTTAAATTTTTCTAGTTTAGCTTCTCCTTTTTTTCTCATTTCTGATAATCTCTTTTCTTCTTGTTTTATTGCATCTAATAAATATTCGCTATTCTTTACATATCCTATTATGTTTGTACTCTTGTTTTGTAATTCCTGTGCTAATTCCTCTCCTAATTGGTTATATTCTTGCTCTGTTAATTCTCCTTCTTCTGCTTTATCCATTAATTCAACAAATTTATTTGTTATGCTGTATAAACTCAAATTATTCATCGTTTTTATCCTCCCTATTTATTCCAATTTCATAATATTCTGTTATATATTCACTTAAATTTGATTCCATTTGACTTTCCTCCCTAATATCTGCTATAATAAAAACAGATATGAATTTTTATATATTCTTATTTGGAGCTAGTTGATTGATTGGTAGTCGGTTACTAGTTCCTTTATTTTTCTGAATAAGATTTCGTTATTGCTATATTTATTGCAATTTATTAACTTATTTAATTCATCTAATGTGATTATTGCTTTATTTCCTATTTTATTTTCTGTAATTAATATTGTATTTTCTGCTTTTAACTCGTCTTTTTGTATTTGTAATCTTGTTATTATTTCATCTCTGTTCTCTACCATTTGAGTTAAGTTTGCTATTTTTCTATCTTTTTTAGTAAACATTGCTTACACTCCTTTCTTTTTAATTTCATCTTTGCTAATGTTGTTATGTGCCATATGTAAATGCGATCGTACTTGTCCATCTTTTGTTCCTCCTATCTTATTAAACTTATAACTATCATTGCTGTATATATTCCAACTATTCCTATAAATGCTGTTATATCTCTTACTGCTGTTATGTATGCTTTCTTATAAATTGATTTTTCTCTTTTACTCATCTTTAGTACCTCCCTTCTATATAATTTGTTTTGCTAATTCTTTTAAGACTGATTTTTTATCTTCTTCTGTGAGCCCTAATTCATAAAGTAAAACTGCTCTTTTGTCTGCTAATTGTTTTACTCCTGTACCTTCTATTCTAGGAAATCCTCTACTATTAAATATTTCTCTTGCCGTGTTTTCTCCTACTCCCCTCCATTCCATATAATCTAATGGGGTTATGGTATCAGGTAGTTCGTTGTATGTTTTTGTTGATGTTTTTGTTTGCATTACTTCTTCCTCCAAAAATCATATTTGTTCTCTTTTAGTGAACTTTTAAACTAAAAAAATTTCATCTGTATTTGCTGTAGGAAATGCGTTTTTAAAATCTTTAACCTTTTGAATGCTTGGATTTTTTGCTCCACATTCTATTTGTTTGTAAAAAGATAATGTAATTCCCCATTTTGAAGCCATTTCCTCTTGTGTTTTATTAATTGAAAGTCTGTATTCTCTTAGCTTTTCTCTTGCCATTTATATTCCTCCTCTCTTCAGGTTCGCTCACAGTATAATATACTTTTAGTGAACTGTCAATAGTTTTTTTGAAAAAGTTTTTTAAATCTTTTGAAAGTCTTCTCGCTGTAAGCAAACTTTTTTTATTTTTTTCTTGCAAAGTACACTTGCAGTGTGCTATAATATGTGTAAATTTTATTAGGAGATTATTGTTATGAATAGAATAAAACAATTAAGAGAAGAAAATAATTTAACTCAACAAGAGTTGGCGGACAAATTAGATGGTGCAAAAAGTACTGTTGCTATGTATGAAAGTGGTACTAGAAAACCTAGTTTAGATGTTCTTGTAAAATTATCTGAAATTTTTAATTGTAGTATAGATTATATTTTATGTAAAAATACTAATTCTGACTCAAAAGACTTCTATATGACACCAGTATACGGTCAAATATCAGCAGGACAACCTAACTGGGCAGAAGAATGTTTAGAAGGATACTTGCCTGTAGATCCTAACCTTATGAATATCATTAATCCTGAAGAATGTTTCTTTTTAAAGGTAGATGGAGAGTCAATGAATAAAGTTATTAGAAATGGTGCTTATGCACTTATTAGAAAACAAGACTTTGTTGATGATGGAGAAATAGCGGTTGTACTTGTTAATGGAGATAATGCAACTATTAAAAAATTCACTAGACAAGGAGATTTTGTGTTCTTAGAACCAATGAGTACAGATGAAAGTTTTAAAAGGCAAATATACGATAGTAAAACACCTATTAAAATATTAGGAAAATACATAGGAAAATTTGAGATAAACTAAAGATAAGTTGAAATATACTTATCTTATTTTATAGGGAGGATATTATGTCTAAAAGAGGAAATGGAGAAGGAACTATATATTATAGTGAAAAACTAGACAGATGGGTTGGACAATTTGTTGCTGGTCGTAAAGATAATGGAAAAATTAATCGTAAATCTGTATATGGTAAAACTCGTAAAGAAGTAAAAGAAAAAATAAATCAAGCTTTATTAGAGGTTCAAGATGAAAAATTTATTGACAAAAATGATATTACTTTGCTTGAAGTTATTGATTTGTGTATTAACCAATTAAGAGATGCTAACAGAATAAAACAAGTTACTTATAATAGAGATATACAAACAAGAAAAATTATAGAAACAATAAATTTTGCACATATGCCAATTCAAAAAATAACCATAACAGATATTAATACTGGATTAAACACTTTAACTAATTATTCTAATTCTGTTATTCAAAAAACTTATGGATTAATCAGACAGAGCTACAATTTTGCAATGATCAATAATTTCATAAAGAATGATTTTTTCTCTATGAGAGGTGCTATTATTAAACCTATTTCAACAAGAGAAGATAAAAAAATAGAAGCATTAGATATTAATCAACAAAAAGATTTTTTAAATGAATTAGAAAATTCTAACGATGAATACAAAGATATTTTATATGTTGCTTTATATACTGGAATGAGAATAGGCGAAATTTTAGCACTTTCAAGAGATGATATTGACTTTGATAATTGTACTATTAATATAAGTAAAACACTTACAAGAGATGTAAATGATAAATTCACTTTAGGTAAAACAACAAAAACATATTCTGGGCAAAGAGAAATTCCTATTCTATCTGATTTAAAACCTATATTAGAAAAATATAAATCAAAAAAAAGCTTCTTATTTACTAAAAATGGTAACTTTATTAGTCCTTCTACTATTAATTCTCATTTTAAAAGAATATGCAAAAATGCTGATATAAATGTTTATACTACTAAAAAGAAAAAAGGAAATGATATTGTTAATTTAAAAACTTCTAAAGTAAATACTCATATGCTTAGACATACTTTTGCAACTAGATGTATTGAATCAGGGATTAATCCTGTTGTATTACAAAAAATATTAGGGCATAAAAATATAGAAATAACACTTAATACTTATACTTCTGTTTTTGATAAATATAGGGATAAAGAATTAGAAAAAGTCGAGAAATATTTTAGCCAGTTGCATTAAAATTGCATTAAAAAGCAAAATAAAAAACTCTGTAATACTGATTTTTCAATATTTACAGAGTTTTCTTGATTTGGAGCAGGTAATCATTTCTGTTCTTTTTATTGTGTTTTATATTTTCTTACATTTCTTTATATTGTAGTAAAATAAACCTTTTCAGCAAATCGTATTTATTTTACTTTTTATATTTTCTTATAACTTTTTATTGGCGTTGCATTAAAAATTGCATTAAAATTCACTTTATTGTTATATAGTATTAGTTCTTCATTACTAACATATTTTACCTCATCATTAGTATGATCTTTATATAAAAAATCATACATTAGATGAAGTTTCGCATACGAAACAAACAATAAAAAAATCCCTAAAATTAGCCAAAAATCGACCTTCGAGGATGCGTTTTAAGTCATTTTTATTTTTAGTTAGACAAGTTATATACCTTGATTTTACTGCATTTTTGCATAAAAAAAGAGGTAGGATAAATTTGATCTACCCTACCTCTTTAAAATTATAATCTTTAAATATCCATAACTATTTTACCACTATGTTTGTGAATAATTTGTCGAAACTTGTCATCAATTATATTTTTTTGCAATAATCTAAACAAATCCATCCACTTGCTGTATATCCCCAGTTGTTTTTTACTTTTGTAATATTGCATATTACACCTTTTCTATATCCGTTATATTCTCCCCCTAGTTTTCTGTTTTGCTGTCTTGCATTACTAGATAATTGTTTAGATGTTTTTCTTTTATAATTTGTTCCTGCTCCTGTTCTTACATTTATGTTTGTTGTTACTTTGTATTTTCCTGTTGCGTATTTCTTTCCTGATGTTGGTGTAGTATTTGTTGTGTTTGTTATAGAACTTACTAAGTATGTTGAACTCACCCATCCATCAGGAGATGTTATGTGTGACCAGTTTCCATTTGTTTCTGTTACTGTTACCATTGTTCCATTAGCTAATCCACCTATTCTTGATCCATTAGGTGCATTTCTTACATTTAATCCACCATTTGCTTTTACATATCTTATATAAGAATTTGTTACTACTGGTTGATTATTTTCAGGTACATTACCATCATGTTTGTATGCAAAAAATCTTGTGTAATTTGCATATTCTCTAAAGTTATCTATTGAGCAATAAACTGTATTACCATTTACTGTTACTTTTCCTCTTCTTGTAGATGTTTCAAATTTACCACTATATAAATATGGATCGTATATCTTTAATGTATCTCCATCTATTCCTACAATAGCAATTAAATGTCCTCCTGTTGTAAATAATCCATTTGCACAACTACAAGCTAAATAGTGATTGTTTCTTAATAATTCTACTGCTCTGTCTAATTTGTATGTTTCTTCATATTCTATGTTAAATTCATCTGCAACAGCTCTAAAAGCACTTAAATAAGTTCCATTGTTAGCACTTCTATATCCGTATTTTACAAATAAGTTTGACATCGTATCAGGTGTTATTGCTCCCTTTGTAGCTGTTACTATCATACTTGCTGTTGTTGGTGCACATCCACTTGATCCTATTGTTTGACTTGAATTTCCTGTACTTGTATATGGCAAGTTCGCCCATCTGCTATCTAATTGAGAATAATAAGTTAATCCTTTATAATCGCCTAGTTCTACATCCCATGTTGTAGCTCTGTCGCCTTCATATGCAATATTTCCTTGCAATTCAAATCCTTCGTTTTCTACTTCTTGCTCTACTGCATTTTCATCTTCTTCAGTCTTTGCTATTATCTCTGTTGATGGAAGTTCTTTTATTTGAGCTTCACTCATTCTATAAGTTTCAATTCCATCTATTACAGTTTCAACTGCTTTTTCTATTCTTTTTTCATTTACTTTTCCAGTTTCTCTGTATTCAAAAATAACACCAACTACTATTAGCATTGCTAATATAATTGATGTTACTAGTGCAACTATTCTATTTGATTTATTGTTCATAGTTTTCCCTCCTTTTTTAATTGTTCCCATTTTGTATGAATATATGAATTACCACCTAATTTAGAATATTCATCATAAATCTCACAAGCTCTCTTTTTTTGTATTTCTGTTTTAGGTTGTCCTTGTTCAATTTCTGATAAATAATCTGTTAGATATGTCTTATCATTTTCATACTTTAGAGAATTTATATTTTCTATTTTTTTATTTGTTCTAGTACTTATAATTGTATTAATTATTATTCCTCCGAGTAGTTATTAAAGCTATTATTATTTCAGGTTTCATTTGTTTATTTTCCTTTCTTTATTAATCTGTTGTTTTATTTCCATCTTCCTATAGTACACCAATTTAAACTTAATGTAGCTGAATTAGGGTCAGAAACATATATTTCAATTTTTGCTTGACTTGTTGTATCACTTATTCCTCTATCTATTGTTGAAGTCCAGTTAGTTCCCCCTGCTCTTTTGCTAATTAATACTATATAATTTGTATCTATATAGCTTTTTGGTAAAGAAATATTTTTTTGTGTCCAACCATTTGGATAAGTGTCGTTTTCAAGAACTCCATAACAAATTAATGTTCCATCAGGGAATTTTGTATATCCTGTACTACCTTCAACTACTCCGCTTATAGGTGTTGTTTCACTTACTTTTTTTATTCTCATAATTTACCTCCTTAATCTGCTGGGTAATAAAATACACCAATATATACTTGTGTTTGACCTGCAGAATGATTTGATTTTATTTGTGCTATTTTCATATTTGTAGATGAACCTAATGGCACTAAATAATTTATATTTGCATTTGATTGTGTATTAGCAGAACTTACTATAAAACTTGTTACTACTGTCCCTGGAATGCTTGAATAATCTACACCATAAGTTGTTCCAGAATTAGCACAAGTAACCATTATAGTTCTAAATTTTAAATCTTTAACAAATATTTCTTCTGTTCCACCAACTCCACCAGATATATAAGAAAAACCAGTTTTAGTATCATCTGTCTGTTCCCAACCTGCTGGAATAGTTGTATTATCAGCAACATCTATTTCACTTCCTACTGGTAATTCATCAGTAGCTCTTATTTTTAATTCTTTAAAATCTCCCGTTGTAGGGTCTTTATATTTCATATATTTTACCTCCTAATCAGTTGTTTTTGTGTATTCTAATATTAGATATATATAATTAGCTTCCCTAAATCCATTAATAACAGAAGAACCAAGTTCAAATGCAATATTTCTATCTTGATGTACCCATACTTGTCCGTTCCAGTTGGTATTTGCATAATATATTGATGGAAATTGTCTAAATTGTTCTCCCGCTCTTTTCCAAATAACTTTTTGGTCTGTTATCATATCAATATTTTGAATATCATGTCTATAATAAAATTTTTGTCCAGTCGTTGCAGTTCCTTCTCCAAATGTTGATATTGGAATATTTATTACTTTTCTATATAAAGGTTTCCCTAGCCATTCTCCTATAACTATTTCATCTGTTGAATACTTAAATCTATTTTTTACTACATTTACACTTGGTGCTTTTGTTGTTTCATTTCCATCTAAACTATTTACTACTTCTGAACTTTCTGGTAATAATTCATCTGTATCTATCCATAATTTTGCACTATTTGGAATATCTTGCTCATCTCCTATAAATACTTCATTTCCTTCTATTGATATATCTCCACTTCCTAATATAGAGTTATTATTTATTGTTTTTATATTAGTTCCACTCACTAAAGTATCTTGCTTTGATGCTATAGCGGTATTGATTAAGGTTTGAATTTGTGATTGTGTTAGAAAATTAGCTATTTGAGTATTTACCCATGTTTCTGTTGCATATCCTGTTAAATCTACCTCTGTTGAACCTACATGCTCCCAATTATTGCTTACATATATGTATTCGTCGTATACATCATCTTGAGAACTCGTTGTTTTTGGTAATAAGTATATAGTCGTTAGTGAAATATCTTCTGTTGGTAATGTCTGAACAACTAATATATTCATAGTTGTTATTGCATTTATCAAAGCATTTACTTCAAGCTGTGTATATGTTTCTGTCTTTTTATAATAATAAACTAAATTATTTACAGTATTTGTTATAAAATCGCTTACATCTGGTATTTCGCTTTTTTCTGCTTTATTTGTTTGTAAACTTGTTATATCTGATCTAATTTGAGTATCATCATAATTACTTAACCCTGCTAATTTAGTTTTTTCTATTGTCGTATAATCTTCTGTACTTAATCCTTTTCCTGTTTCTTTATCTACTTTATTAGCAATTAGTCCTCTAATTTCAGTATCATCGTATGATTCTCCTTTATCGCCTTTTTCTCCTTTTAAACTTGCTAACCATTGTTCTTCTGTTCCTATATATCCATTTTTTACTGCTATTGCATAAGCACTATAACCACGTAACATAGGAAGATCAATATCGTTAATTTCAACTGGTTCATCTTTTATTAATTCTAAATCATCCAATGTAATATTTGATATATCCATTATACTTCGTCCCTCCTATGTGTGATTTCTTCTGTTAATGTTATTGTTCCTTCGCCAACAGTTTTTACTATATCGTCTATTGTCTTAACTTCTATGTCATATTGATAATCTCCATATGCCATATTTGATGTGTCTTCTGAAGTAATTGTAAATACATAGTATCCATCATCATATGTAATATCATCTGGAAATTTTTTCTGTAATAATACTTTTGTTGAATTTGCGTCCGTCTTTACTGTGAAATACATTCTGTCTGTTAGATCAAGTTGCAAAGGCTCTCCTGATGCGTCTTTTAATTTAAATCTTATAAATTGTGTGTCGCCTCTTCTAAATTCAAAATCCATATTATCCCTCCCTTTTTTTACATAATAAAAGACACCTCTTTCGAAGTGTCTTTCAATATAAAAAGCACTATTTCTAGTGCTTTATTAACTATAATTCGTCTGGTTCTATCCCATGACTTTCTAATTGTTCTGTAAGAACATCTACTAACTCTTTTTCTTCATCATATTCTTTTTGCAATTCTTCTAATTGTGATTCAAGTTCAGATATTTTTTCTTCATACCCTTGTTTTTCTGTTTTTAATTCATCTATTTCAGATTGCAGTTCTTCTTGCTTTGTTATTTCAATTTTTTCGTCTTCAGTTTTTCTATAAAAACTAAAATATATAATTAACACTATTACAAATATTATCATTATGCATTTTATAATATCTTGTATTCTTTCTTTATCCATAAAAATACCCCCTTTAACGCATTATATTATACTAATACATATAATTTGTCAAAGGAGATAATTTCTATTTATAATACACTTTTCCGTTCTTTACTTCAAAGTTTTTGCTTAGATATTTATATACTTCTATTCTCTCATCATTTGATGTATATGTTTTATTTATATACTCACTTAAAGCTTTTTGTTCGTTAGATGAAAGTTTATATTGTGAAGCTAATAATGTTAATCTATTTTCATATCCTGAAATATTTGTGTTTATATAATTGTATACTTTACTTTTCTTTGATCCAGAAATAGATTTTCCGTTTGAGTCTTTGTCTGCTTCTAATTCAGTATTTTTATATTCCAAATATTGATTTATGTTTGTTGAGGTATTCTTTATAATTGTATTATATAGTTTATCATCTTTACCTATGCCATTTTCATATATAACCTTTTTTGTTGAATCTGAATAATCAGTACTTGCTAGATATGCCCTTTTATCTTTTTCTTTCTCCATTTCTTGTGTTTTAGCTGAATAATCTAAATATGCAGATTGTCCTCCTTTTATATGTACTAATGATTTCATCGTATTGTACAATGTTGAAGGTTTTACTTCTAGATTATTGTTTTTTGCATAATCTATTTTATTTGCTTCTTTAGCATAACTATATACATTTTCTATAGCTTTTTGTTTTTGCTCATTAGTTAGATTTTTGTAATCTTTAGTTTTTACTAAATTCTCTAATAACTTATATGAAGTCTTTCCGTAGTTATTTCTATATTTATTATATTCTTCATTAGTCATTCTATATTTTTGTCCATCTATAGTAAATGTTTTATCTAATGATGTTGTTGGTAATATTGAACTTTCTCCAGTTTTAGCATATAGGTTATTTAATTCTTTATCTACCACTGAATTATTAACATTCTTTACAGTAAATGGAACAACGCCATTTCTTATTGCTTTTGTTACTATATTTCCTTCTTGTTTTTGCTCTTTTCCCCATACATCAGTTCTTATAGGTAACTTTTGTCTTAATCCAGGTACTTTAGACATTACTTGTAATTTAGTTTGATCTACAGCTTTTGATAGTACTCCTGTTTTTGTTGATGTTGTACTTCTTTCATATTTGTCTGTTGTTTTTGCTATTTGTCCTAATGCTGTTGGTACATATTGATTAACATATGATTTAACTGCATTCGTTCCCATTTGTCCTAACATTTTTGTACTATCTTGATCATAACTTTTTAATGCACTTGTTAGTCCTGAAATCATTGACATTTCTGACATTGGAGACATAGAGTTTGACATAGCATTTGCCCAATTTTCTAATGAATCCATTATTTGTTTTGATTTTTTATCATCATCGTTGCTTATACTTGCCTTCTCATTTTTATCAGCATTATTAATATTATGTGCTTCAGCTCCAACGAATAAAGGTATTCCAGCTGGTGCTAACCAATCAAGAGAATATGTTTTATCTCCTATTTGAATTGCATATGCTTGTCTACCTAATGCTTCGTCATATTTTTCTTTTTTATCGTCATCTCCACCTGATGCTTTCAATATTCCTGCTTCTGCCATTGCATATCCTAATACTGCTATTCCAGTACCTGTTAAGCCTTTTGATAGATTGTCTATATATTTATTTATTGTTATATTGCCTTTTCTTAATTTTACTGTATCTGCTGTTAATGTTTTTATAAGTCCTGCTGGGTTATATTCTATACCTGCTTTTGCAACATTCATAGGTGTTTTAACAAATGGTAATACTGCATCAGTTACTCCTTTTGTTAATTTGTTCTTTCTTGAAAATTGATTTATTGCTGTAGCTATTGCATTTTGTGAATGGAATGTTGCTTCTTTTGCTTCTTCTATTGCATAGTTTCTTGCTTTTGCAAGTTGTTTATCTGTTATTGTATCAGGATTTAAATTGTTTGCTGTCATATATTCGCTCATTGCTTTTACATATCCTGATTTTAATCCCCATGCATCTTCTGCTTCCAATGCTTTTCCATTCAAATCAAATAGTTTTCCTAATGTTTTTTCCATTGCATCAGATTTAAATGTTCTCATACTTCCTTCAAGTCTTGATTTTGGATTATATTTATTGTCATTTAATTCTAGTCTGTCTGCTACATTTACTATATCATTTTTAGCAAATTGTTTTACTTTTTTACTTGCTGGTTTTAAAGTATGTGTTCTTTCCATTTCAGGGTTAAACTTAGCAACAGTTCCTTCTATTGCTCCTGCAACTTTATTTTTCAAACTTTGAGTTTTTCCCATTGTTAAGTTTCCTACTATGTTTCTTATATGAGTTCTAGGATTAGCTAACATTGAGAAATATCTCCATGAATCAAGTTGTCCTATTCTTGTTTTAGAAACTTGTTGTCCTAATTCTTCATAAACCTCATTTAAAACTTTGTTCATTTCTTCTTGATTTTTAGTTTCCATTATTTTTTGTTGCATCTCAGGAGTAAAATCAAATTGTTGCGAATCTTGTCCTCTTTTATTGACAAGTTCTCTATTCATTTTATCAACTGATCTCTGAATCCATGTAACTTGTCCTTGAGGTGTTTGATGGTTTAATAAGCTTAATGCTTGTACTGTTTGCCCTGCTTGTGTTCCTGCCATTGCTGTTGATTGTATTGCTTCTTGTAATTTTGCTTTATCTCCTATCTTAGAATAATACTCAATTAATCTTTCTCCAACTGCAATATCATTTGCTGTAATTTTTGAATCAAGTCTATCAGACAACATTGTTAAAGCTTTTAATTCATTATCAGCACCATTTTGTGATATCCTTCTATCTGCTTCATTTAATTGTTTTTTGTTGCTTTCAGGAACATAGGTATCCGTTCCCATTAATTCTTTTGCTATTGCTTTTGCTTCAGGTGTTGTATTAGAACTTTCTATTATACTTCTATAATGCTTTCTTATTTTTCCTTCTGGCCTTTCCATTTCCATATAATTTACTTCTTCGCCTTTTGATGGTAATTTAGGTTTTTGTTTTGTAGGCAAATTAATAGAGCCTTCGTTTGAAGTCTCTTTAGTTGGTAATTTTGGTTGTTGTTTTTTCCTTTTATTTAATTCTGCATAGATATCTTCTATTCTTTGTTCTTGTATTTCGCCTGTTCTTTGACTTGCAAGTGTTGTTGACCTTCCAGAAGCCTGGTTATTTGTCTTTAATAAAGAATATTCTTGTAATAATTTTGCAAATTCTTTATATTGAGATTGATTAAAATGATCGTCATACCATTTTGCTTCATAACCATATCTATTCCCTGTTGCTACGTTTCTAGTCCATTCTGTAAATCTTGCTACAAATCTTGCAAATACCTCATCTGAACTCATTTTGTATGAACTTCCTATATCAGAAGAGTTTTCAATGTCTTCTAAAAAGTTTGCAAAGTTCCTAATAAATTGTTTTTGTTCTTGTGTGAATGTTGTTCCATTCATCATATTATCTAAATTAGACCTACATAATCTTGTTATTCCTAAATTGTAACCATTCGCTAATTCTCTACCAATTAAATGATCTATATAATGTCCCATTTCATGAGATACTGTATTTTGTCCGTCTCTTTTTACTCTAATTACATCATAGTCTGGTTGATAATCTCCTAAAACTGAATCTCTCATATTGGTTGCATCTGGTGCAAAATCAAAAGTCAAATTCTTATAATTTAAGTGCGTATCTAATGCTAACATAGTATTAGAAATATATCTTCTTTGATAATCGTCTGATGTCCCTTTTATTTCTTTAACTAAAGAATCTAATTGTTCTTGACTAACACTTAATTCATTTACTACTGAACAATTTTCAATACCAGTCCATCTATTTTCTTTTGATACTCCTTTATTAATCTCCATAGATGTTTGAAGTGCATTTTTCGGATAACTTGTCCATGACCTTAATTTTTCATAAACTTCCCTACTGTTTAGACCAAGACTTTCTATATAACCATCATTGTGTGCGTTTATTATAAAGTCTGCTCTTGCTTTATATATTTCACTTCTGTTTTTGTTGGTAACCCTTTGACTTGCTAAATTGTATAGCTCTTTGCCTCCTGTTATATCTTTTGGCGCATAAAATCTATCGTCTTTATATCCTGTGTCTTTTGAAGTATCTAGTCTTTGCGTTTGATTTTCACTTGATCCTGTTAAAGTTCCGTTTTGGTATGCTTCAATTACATCATCTATTGTATATTCATCGTTAAGTATATCATTATTTGCGTTAACATATTTGTTTTGTAAATTAAAATCATTATCTATTACTAATGCTACATCACTTGCTCCAACTCCTGCTAACCATTCATCTCCATTTTTGTATTCTCCATCAAACCAGTCATAAATATTTCCTGTTACAAATGCTCTTTGTACCATGTCTTTTGCTTGTTCCATTGTCATACTTCTGTTGATTTTTCTTTGTATTTCATTTTCTGCTGTATTATCAGAATGGTCTTCTAATTCGTATCTTATATCTGGATTATCTGTAGGTGTTTTGTTGTCTATGTTTTTTGCTTGATTAGACTCAAATACCATAATAGATTTAACATCATTTCCTTCATTTACTTCTATGCTATCATAGCCTAAGTCTTTCATTATTTTTATTGATTCATCAAATGCGTTCTCGTCTATAGTTTGCCAATCAATACCATCTTCATCAATAAATCTTTTGTAAGTTGTTCCATCTTTTAAAATCGCATCATATTGTGCTTTGTTAATGTCTTGATTACTAAGCATTTCGTCAAGTAAAGGCTTAAATATTTTATTGAGATCATCAATATTGTTATCTAACTTCAAAATTTTTTTTGTGTTTAGATAATACTCTGAAACATCTCCAAAATCTTCTGCATATTGGTAATTGTCTGTAAAGAAAAATCCTTTTACATCTGCTTCGTACTCTGTACCAAAATTTGTATATCTTTTTGCTTTTTTATTCTTTTCAAATATATTTATTTTTTGATTGTCTCCCCTATACATTGTTTTAAGGGTATTGTTTTCATCTCTATTCTCGCTATCTTTAAAATATTCTTGCTGTTGCTTTGTAAGTTGTCTTCCTTGATTATCAACAATAGAAAAAGAACTCTTATTAGAGTTCTCTACATTTTTTCTGCTATTTCTATCATTTCCATATAATCCATCTGATTGTTCTGATTTTCTATCCAATTTAGAAAATTCTGAGCTTGTCTCTCGTTGTCTAATCTGTCTAATATCATTACCACTTTGTCTCTGTTTATATCTTTCATTTGATATAGAATGTCTGCTATTTTTATTAATATCTCTTTCATCAGCTACCTCCGTAGATATAGTTTTTGGTTTTCTAATTTCATTAATTTTGAATAAATTATCATTTGTTATTTCAAATGAATATTCTTTACCTTCATGTAATATTTTTCCACTTTTTTTGCCCTGTTCAAATCTTTTATTTGCTTCAGAAGAACATTTATTAGCAATAATATCCATAGTATCTACATCATTTTTATAATATTCTTCTAACTCTGAATATGGTATATATTTTAATTTTTCTTCATCTGCTGAAATATATGGTATTATAACATCATCTACATTATACACCTTTCCATTAGTCTTGTCTATAATTTTACCATTTTCGTTAACAATATCATGATACTGTATTCCGCTATTTGCGTTAGTTCTATTTTGTATATCACTAATTAAAGAATATAATTCTTTTTGCTCTACTGTCATATTCTCTTCGTTTTCTAATTCGATACTTGATGCCCATTCTACAAATTCATCTGTTGTCATATCTAAATTATTATTCTTGATATAATTTTGAACTTCATTCATAACCTCACTAGTACCTTTAGTTGTCGCTATGTTCTGCTCTGTATTTATAGTTTGAGTTAAATTATTGTTTCTTATTTCATTTACTGCATTATATATTGTATTTACCCAATCATCAGAAGTAAATTTTTGGAAAGGCACATTTGTTTTATTTCTGTTGTCATATCTTGTTATAGAATCTTTTGTATTAGGTTGTAAATCGTTCCAACTTCTATATGCAATTTGTTCTATTTCATCATTAGATTTATCAGCTAATTGTTGCCCTAATTTATCTGCAACTTCTAGCCATTGTTTTACTGTTCTTTTACCATTTCTATTTTCTTTTACAGAATCTAATGCTAAATCTAATGCTTGTGTATCATAATTAGAAGTATTATTTTTATACTTCATATATGTTCTTTTTCTGTTATTATCTGTTTTATATGTTGCTTCGCTGTCTAATTTACTTTCATCTGATATTATTTGTCTTATTTGTGATAAGCCTTCCTCGTTTATATCTATTCCATCTATTTCTTTGATTAAATTTTCTTTTTGATCAGATTTTAAATGACTATTTTCTATTTCTTTTATTGCTTGATTTTTATAATTATCTTGTGTTTGATTGCTTTGTGTCTGATTTTCTTGCTTATTCTCTCTTGCAACATTAGCTTCTACGGCATTTTGATTTTGTTGTTGAGGTAGTTGTTGAGTATTCTCTTGATTTACTATATCTCGTGCTTTATTTATCCAATTTTGTGCATTCTGATTTGCTATATTTTCTTTTATATAATTAGAGATTGTTTCTTTTGGATTTATTCTTTTATTTGCATCTTCTATAGCTGTTTTAAATTCTTGTTCAGTTATTTCTTGTCCTGAATTTGCTTTTTGTACAACTCCTACACAAGATTGAATACCTAAACTTGCTCCACCTGTTACCATTGCAAATAATCCACCTTTTACTCCACTTTCAAGCATTCTTTGTGCCATATCAGCCATACCATTCCAATTTGTTTTTTCTTTTCCTCCAACTGCAAAAGCTGTTATTTCTTGTATTGGTTCTATGATTGCTTCTTGTATTGCATTATCTGCTATATTTATCCCATAATCTTTGAATACTTGCTTTGCTGTGTTTACAGCAACTTCATTACTAATCGTTTTACTGCCTTTTACTAACGCTTTTACCTTTTTCCCTGCCTTTGAAAGTGGTTTTAATCCTACATATTCTGTTCCTGCTTCAGCTAATGCCATTGGTACTGCATACATTAATTGTTGCTCATCTGTCATTCCTCTTTGTTCTGCATCTTTAATATAACTTCCTCCAGCACTTCCAAAAGCAAATGCAGAACCTACTAATGGATTAAAAGCACCTATTGCCATACTTCCTGCATTACTTCCTAATTGCTCTCCTAATTCAGCAAGGCTTCCACCTTTTTGTATGTTCTTTTGTACTGCTTTGTTTAACATTTCATCATTTTGTTTAGAAGTCTTAACATCAAGTATTTTATCTTCGTATTGTTTTATTCCTTCATCACTTAATATTTTTCCAACTGTATCTGCTGTTTCTTTATTTATTCCTTTATTTTGTAATGTTTGACTAATCAATTTTTTGGTTGCAACTTGATTACCTTTTTCTGCAAATCTTTCTATATTATTTACTGATTCCAATACTCCTAATCCTATATTCCCTGCTGTTGCTCCTAATGTATCCATAGATTTTTGAAATTGTAATCTATTATCTACTTTTCCATTAGTTAATTCGTATAATTTTTCAGCTGTCGCTTTTTTTGCTTCTTCAATTTCTTCTTTAGAAGATAAACTATATTCTGCATTATTTTTACTTGGAATTTGTTTGTTATATCTATCTTTATTATCTGCTGTTGGTAATTTAGGGTTATTTTGACTTATCTTATTTTCTTGTTCTTCTAGTTGTTTCATTTGTTGTTGTAATTGATTTATTTGATCTTGTCTTCTTTGTTGTAATCCTATCTCAACTTGTTGTTTATTTTGATTTCTTGCATCTTTTACTCTTTGAAAGTTTGTGTAGCTTTGCATTCTTTCTTCTATAGAAGATGGTTGATGCACTTCAAAATTATTTCTTTTTATTTCTTGCACTCTATCCCATATTGACATTGATGTTTTAATAGGATTATATTTAAATTGACTACCATATTGTTTGAATTGATTAAAATTATCATTCATAAAATTA
>Ga0326511_10001769_pt1 | contig 17822 bp, 18 predicted proteins | sample 0_2496_0518_D_FD_203701 | JGI IMG/M metagenome (GOLD analysis project Ga0326511, IMG submission 203701) | Bovine rumen microbial communities from UC Davis, California, United States - 0_2496_0518 | ecosystem: Host-associated > Mammals > Digestive system > Stomach > Rumen | place: USA...
AGGGACGGGGGATGCACAATGAAGGGTTTTTGCCTCCGTGCAGCCTTAGTCATCATTTTGTACGCCTTGCAGACGTCACTTCTCCCGCTCATTGCATGGCACGGTCAAACAGCCGATCTTATGCTGCTTTTGACGTCATCGTTCGGCATTATGCGCGGGATGCGTCAGGGCAGTTTCATGGGATTCCTCGCGGGACTCCTTCAGGATCTTTCGACCGGAACGTTTTTCGGTATCCATACGTTCAGCCTGACACTCATCGGCACGATGTGCGGTTTCTTCTCGAACCGCGTCTTTAAGGAGCAGTTTTTCCTGCCGATTTTGGCAGCGGTGGCCTCTACCCTCGCAAACTATTTTATTTTAGTTCTGCTTATGGTATTATTAGGGTATCGCTTTAATCTGGTAAGCCATATGGAGTTCATGCTGGTGCCGATGCTCGTTTATCAGCTGGTGCTGGCCTATCCGGTTCATAGATTCGTCTATGCACTGGAGAAACACTCCGGGGAAAAAGCATAAGCAAGGTTAAGGCACCTCTACGGAAGGTGCCTTTATTCATATCAAAGCAGGGGGAGAATTTTGGGCGATCTAAATGATATGTTTCGTAAGAGACTGAAGATGCTCAGTATTGTCGTCATCCTGGTCATCGGGACACTCGTCGCGCGGGCCGGATATCTTCAGATCCTCGAAGGCGACCATTACAAGGAACTCGCGGACGGAAACCGTATCCGCATTGTCCCGTCGATGGCGCCGCGCGGGACGTTTTACGACCGCAACGGGGAACTGCTCGTCACCAACCGCCCGGGTTTCACGGTCTCGCTCGTACCGCTCACCGCGCCGATTTCAGAAGACGTCATCGCGCGTGTGTCCGAACTCGTCAATGTGCCGGTCGAGGAAATCCATGACAAAATCGCCGCACACAGCGGCTTTAATCCGATCCGCATTAAGACGGACGTAACGCCGGATATTGTCTCGATCATCGAGGAGCAGAAAGACTCGTATCCCGGTGTCACGATCGAAGTACAGCCGATCCGCGATTATATTTATAATGAAGCGGGCGCGCACATGTACGGCTACGTCAGCGAGATCAACGACGAAGAACTCAAGAAACTCAAAGACGAAGGCTATAAATCCGGTGACATCATCGGTAAATTCGGTCTCGAAAAAGTTTACGATAAAGAGCTGCGCGGCGAAAACGGCGGCGAGCAGGTCGAAGTTGACGTGTCGGGCAAACCGGTCAAGCTCATCGGGCGCAAGCCTCCGGTCGCGGGCGGTGACCTGATTTTGACGGTTGACAGTCATATTCAGGCGGCTGCCGAAAAAGCCGTTGACGAACAGCTCGGAATGATCGGCGCTCAGGGCGCCGCGGCTGTTGTCATGAATCCGCAGACCGGGGAAATTCTCGCGATGGTCAGCCGGCCGGCGTTCAATCCGAACCTCTTTTCGCGCGGTATTTCGACGAAAGACTGGAACGAACTGAACAACAACCCGTATCATCCGATGGATAACAAAACGATTTCGGGTGAATATCCGCCGGGTTCGACGTTTAAAATCGTCACGGGTACGGCGGCGCTCACCGAAGGTGTTGTCACGCCGGGAGAAATTATTTTCGACAGCGGTCATCACTGGATTATCCCGAAAGGCAATGCAGACGGGGAGGCACTCGGACCGATCGACTTCCGTGAAGCACTCGCGCATTCGGATAACGTCTATTTCTACGAAATGGGCAACCGACTCGGTATTGATCGGCTTGAAAAATATGCACGTATGTTCGGCCTCGGCGAACGCACGGGGATTGACCTGCCGTATGAGGCAAAAGGTCTCGTTGCAAACCGTCGTTATAAAGAGCTGAACTTTGAAGACGGCGACTGGTATCTCTCCGAGACCTTTGACGCGTCGATCGGTCAGGGCTTTAACCTCGTGACGCCGCTCCAGGCCGCGATGGTCATGGGCGAAATCGCGGCGGACGGCAAACGGTATCAGCCGCATCTCGTCCAGCGTATTATCGGCCCGGACGGCTCGGTCGTGAAGGAGTTTAACCCGGTCCTGTTGTCAAAAGTTGACGCGCCGGATGACGTCATTCAGCTCGTTCAGGCAGGACTCCACGACGTTACGCTTTACGGTACGGCGGCCAAAGTTTTCAAGGGGTTCCCGATCGAAATCGCCGGCAAGACCGGTACGGCCGAGAACTCGCAGGGACGCGATCACGGCTGGTTTGTCGCGTACGGACCGTTTGACAATCCGAACGTCGTCGTTGCCGTTATCGTCGAAAACGGCGGTTACGGTTCTCAGTCGGCCGTCCCGATCGGGCGCAAAATCCTCGAAGCGGCTTTCGGACTTGACCAAAAGCCGACCGGGGAGGCCGATGGTAAAAATAAAGAAAGCAATTAATATACGGATGAAACAACAGCGGTAAAGTGAGGTAGCTATGAAGGACGAGATAGTCAAAATCAAGGGCAGTAAAAACGGCCTGCAGATGAGTTTTTCGCCGACGGCTTCATTTCCGGAGATCGTGCAGACGATCCGGGAAAAGCTTTCGTCCGGCTCGGCGTTCTTCCTGAAAGGAACGACGGTGCAGATCCCGCGTGAGCCGTTTACGGACGAGGAGCGCGAAACACTGCGGAAGCTTTTCTACAGTCACGGACTGATCTGTCAATCCGTGCGTCAACAGGCGTCAAATCCACAGCCGGCTTCGTCAAACCCGGCGCCTGCAGCGTCAAATCCGCAGCAGCCGGCGGAAAATGTACAGCAGATGGTTGTCATTGACCGGACGCTTCGCGGCGGACAGGAAGTCCGCACCCAGAGTTCCGTACTCGTTTGCGGCAATGTCAATCCCGGCGCGCAGATCATCGCGGGAGGCAGCATTGACATTCGCGGAACGTGCCGCGGGATTGTACACGCGGGCGCACTCGGTGACACGAAGGCATTTATTGTCGCCGATCACCTGATGCCGACGCAGATCCGCATCGCGAATCTGATCGCAAGATCCCCGGACCCGTCTCCGGCCGCGGCTTACGCGGAAAAGACGAAACGCGCCGAGCGCGCTTCCATTAAAGACGGACAAATTGTAATCGAACCGATAGAAAGATGAGGGCATAAAACATGAGTGAAGTATTCGTAATTACCTCGGGTAAAGGCGGCGTCGGCAAAACGACGACGACGGCAAATCTCGGCGTCGGCCTCGCAATGCGCGGCAAAAAAGTCGTTCTCGTTGACACGGACACGGGCCTGCGCAATCTCGATTTGCTGCTGGGCCTCGAAAACCGCATTATGTACACGCTGATTGACGTCGTCGAAGGACGCGTCCCGTACAAAAAGGCGCTCGTTCGTCATAAGAAACACGAGACGCTGTATTTGCTTCCGACTTCTCAGGTCAAAGATAAGTCAGCCGTCAACCCGGAGCAGCTCGCAAAACTCTGCGAAGAACTCCGCAAAGACTTTGATTATGTCCTCATTGACTGCCCGGCAGGTATTGAACAGGGCTTTAAAACGGCGATTGCCGCCGCTGACGTCGCCATCGTGGTCACGATGCCGGAAATTTCGGCCGTCCGCGATGCCGACAAGATCATCGGCGAACTCGCACGCGCCGAAAAAACCGATATCCGCCTGATTGTCAACCGTATCCGTCCGCAGATGGTCGAAAAGGGCGACATGATGTCGATGGAAGACATTGACGACATTCTTTCCGTCAAATGCATCGGTCAGGTTCCGGATGACGAACTCGTTGTTACGAGCACAAACCGCGGCGAACCGTGCATCACGATTGACAAATCGCTCGCCGGCCAGGCGTACCGCAACATCGTCGGCCGTCTCTGCGGCGAAGACATCCCGTTCATGACGTTCCCGAAGGAAGGTTTCTTCGCACGCCTGAAACACGCACTCGGCATGTAAGGAGGGGATTTCGATGCTGGAAGCATTACTGAAACTGTTCGGCAAAAAAGAACCGTCGGGCAAGGTGGCCCATAACCGCCTCAAAGTCGTTCTCATCCATGACCGTGCCAACGTTTCGCCGGAAATGATGGAAAACCTCCGCAATGACATCATCGAGGTCATTTCCAAATATATGGATATCAACAAAAAAGAAATGAAAATCTCGCTCGCCGACGATGACGATTCCGTCGCACTCGTCGCGAACATCCCGGTCAGCAACATGCGTCACGAAAAACGCAAAGATGACGAACCGGCTTCGAAAAACTGATTAAGAAAGACAGAATACGATTATGACAAAGAATATCTGGCGGCGAACCGATTGGCCGCTGATTCTGGCTACGGCAGCCATCATCATCATGAGTCTTGTCATCATCGGCAGTGCCACGCACATCAACACGCCGAGTGAAGAACGCTATTGGTACGTTCAGCGTCAGGGCATGTTCGCCCTCGTCAACGTCGCCATCGCGTTCTTCCTGATGAACTTTGACTACAAGATCCTGCAGGGATACGGCAACAAACTCTACATCTTCAACCTGATTCTGCTGCTGGCCGTCATGATCTTCGGGCATTCCGCCCTCGGCGCCCAGCGTTGGATCATGATCGGCCCGATCAGTATCCAGCCGTCCGAGTTCTCCAAACTCATCATGATAGTTTCGATCGCCGCGATTCTCAACGACCGCGTCGGCAAACTCAACAGCCTGCGGGATCTTTTGCCCGTCGCCCTATACGTCGGCATCCCGTTCATCCTCGTCCTCAAACAGCCGGACCTCGGAACATCGCTCGTCTTCATGGCCATCTTCTTCGGCATGGTCTTCGTCAGCGGCATCAACATGAAACTCCTCGGCGGAATCTTCGCCGCCGTCATCGCCGCAATGCCTGTCCTATGGCATTTCCTCAAAGACTACCAAAAAATGCGCATCATGGTCTTCATGGATCCGAACGTCGACCCGCTCGGCTCCGGCTACCACATCATCCAGTCAAAAATTGCCATCGGATCCGGCATGCTTTACGGCAAAGGACTCTTCGCCGGCACGCAAAGTCAGCTCAACTTCCTGCCGGAAAACCACACCGACTTCATCTTCGCCGTCGTCGGAGAAGAACTCGGCTTCGTCGGCGTCTGCTTCCTGCTTTTCCTGTACCTCGTCGTACTCCTGCGCGGACTTCAGATCGCACGCGACGCCGGAGACACCTTCGGTCGTCTTCTCGCCGTCGGCATCACATCCATGCTGGCATTCCACGTTCTCGTCAACGTCGGCATGACCATGGGAATCATGCCGGTCACCGGCATCCCGCTGCCGCTCATGAGCTACGGCGTCAGCTCCCTGACCACAAACATCTTGTCCATCGCCATACTCCTCAACATCGAACGGCGAAGACAAAAACTGCTGTTTTAAAATCAAGTGGCAGGCAGTCCGAATCACTGACTGCCTGCCATACTTTTATGTCCTTAATGGAACGAGTAAGAAAACGTAAGGGAAACGGTTCCGCTTCCGTTATCATCGCTGCAAAAGGGCATTAGTGGCAAAACGTTTTAAAGAAAACGTAAGGGGAAAGGATGTGAGCCACGCTGTCCTCGTTGCAAAAAGGCGTTAAGAACGTCAGACGATTTCACACGGAGCCCTGAATTGTTTAAGCGAAGCGGTTTGATTCGGGGCGACTATATTCAGTGAAATCGTCTGACGTTTAGCCTGCAACATGGCAGCGGGGATCACATCCTTTCCCCGTCGGGTTATCCGTAAACAACCAATCAACGCATTATGACATCAAATTTTGGAGGAACCCTAATGGTACGACTTGAACCCGAAGTTCTGCAGACCGTCCTGAAACCGTCGCGTTACACCGGCGGCGAATGGAACGCCGTCATCAAAAACCGGCAAAACATCGACTGCACCTTCGCACTCGCCCTGCCCGACGTCTACGAAGTCGGCATGAGCAACCTCGGCCTCGCCATCCTGTACGAAATCCTGAACCGCCGCGAAAACATCGCCGCCGAACGCGTCTACGCCCCGTGGACCGACATGGAAACGGAAATGCGCACGCGCGGCATCCCGCTCTACTCCCTCGAAACCAAAGAAGAAATCCGTCACTTCGACTTCCTCGGCTTCTCCTTGCAGTACGAAATGATCTACTCCAACGTACTCAACATGCTCGACCTCGCCGGCATCCCGCTCCACGCGTCAGAACGTGACGACACATTCCCGTTCGTCGTCGGCGGCGGACCGTGCGTCTACAACGTCGAACCGGTCGCCGACTTCTTTGACTTCTTCATCATCGGTGAAGGTGAAGAAGTCATCGTCGAAGTCTGCGACGCCTTCATCGCCTGGAAAAACGAGGGACGCCCGGGCGGACGACGCGGCTTCCTCAAACGCCTGCTCGCGATTGACGGCATCTATGTTCCGTCCTTTTACGAGCCGCAGTACGACAAAAACGGGGACTATACGGGACTGACGTCACTGGACGCCGCGGCGCGTCCCGTCATCAACAAACGCATCGTCAAAGACATGGACAAAGCGATCTCCGTCGAGCACCCGATCGTACCGTACATGGATATCGTCCACAACCGCCTCATGCTCGAACTCTTCCGCGGTTGTTCGCGCGGCTGCCGGTTCTGTCAGGCCGGCATCTGCTACCGCCCGGTCCGCGAACGCACCGAAGAAAAACTTCGTTCGATGGCGCGCGGGCTCGTTGACGCGACGGGCTACAGCGAAATGAGTTTGACGTCACTTTCGTCGGCCGATTATTCCTGCCTCGGTCACCTCGTCGACGACCTCATGCACGATTTCCACGACGAAAAAGTCAGTGTTTCGCTGCCGTCCCTGCGTATTGACAGTTTCTCCGTCGGCCTCGCGCAGAAAGTTCAGCAGGTCCGCAAATCGGGCCTGACCTTCGCACCGGAAGCCGGGACCCAGCGCCTGCGTGACGTCATCAACAAAGGCGTCACCGAGGAAGACCTCTTAAACGCCTGCGGCGCCGCGTTCCGTCAGGGTTGGAAACAGGTCAAACTCTACTTCATGATGGGGCTGCCGACCGAAACGGACGACGACGTCATCGGCATCGCCGAACTCGCGAAAAAAGTCGTTGACCTCTATACCGAGATCAAAGGGCGCCGCGGCGTCAAAGTCACGATTTCCGTCGCATGCTTCGTCCCGAAACCGTACACGCCGTTCCAGTGGTTCGGTCAGCTCCCGATCGCGGAATTTGAGCGACGCCAGCATCTCCTCAAAGAACACATCACGGATCGCGCGATCACGTTCAACTACCATGACGCGAGACTTTCCGTCATCGAAGGCATTTTCGCGCGCGGCGACCGCCGTCTCGCGCCGGCACTCGAAGCCGCGTGGCGCAAAGGGGCAAAATTTGACGGCTGGACCGACCTCTTCCGCGAAGATCTCTGGTACGAAGCGTTCCGCGACTGCGGCATTGACCCGAAATATTACAACGAACGCACGCGCGCGTTTGACGAGCCGCTGCCGTGGCTCGTGACGTCACCGGGTGTCAGTCAGCGATTCCTCAAGCGCGAGTGGGACAAAGCCATGGAAGGTCAGCTGACCCACGATTGCCGACGCAGTACCTGCACGGGATGTGCGATTTGTCAAACGCTTGACACGGGCGTCATCGACTACGCCGAGACGGAAACGGCGAAAACGGACGGGGAGCAGACCCCGCAGGAAAAACGCGATCCGCGCGGGCCGGGGAAACCGCAGACACTCTATTATTACCGCGCCGAGATCACGAAGGGCGAGGAACTGCGCTATGTGTCACATCTTGATTATGCGAACCTCTTCCTGCGCGCGTTTGACCGCGCCAAACTGCCGATGGCATATTCGTCGGGATTCAACCCGCATATGAAAGTCTCGTTTGCCTCGGCGCTTTCGCTCGGCGTCATCAGCGAAGCCGAGTATATGGATTTCGAGCTCACGAAACCGCTCTGTCAGCCGGAAGTCTTTGACCGCCTGCGCGCGCAATTGCCGCCGGGCGTAGAACTCCGCCGTTTACGTGTCCTCGATAAAAAGCCGAAAGCACTCATGGCGCAGACGGACGAAGCAATGTATACGCTCCGTGTACCGTTTACCGGTGACGTCAAGTCTGCAGAAGACGCCGTACGCCTCTACAACCGCGCGCCCGAGGCCGTTTTCGAGCGCGTGACGCCGAAAAAACGCCGCACGATCGAAACGAAACAGTACATGAAAGCGCCCGTGACGGTCAAAGCGGACGAAACGCTTCTGCGCCTCACGATGGATATTCATGTCACGTCATCCGGCAGTGTCAAACCGCTCGAGATTCTGCAGCTCCTCGCGGAGAAGTTCGGACTTGCGGTCAAGCCGGAACAGGCACTCATCATTCGCACGGGACTGTTCGGCAAAGGAAAACGCCTCATTGACCTGGATTAACGAAAAAGAAGGGAAACCGAAACCATGAAGACGATTGTTGTCAATATCGTGCCGGAGGAAACGCGCGCCGCCGTTCTCGAAGACGGCGAACTCGAGCGCCTCGAAGTCGAGCGCGCTTCCCAATGCCACCTTGTCGGCAACATTTATAAAGGCAGGGTGCAAAACGTCCTGCCGGGTATGCAGGCCGCCTTTGTCGACATCGGCACGGGGAAAAACGCGTTCCTGTATATCGGTGACGGCATGCCGCAGGATCTCAAGCACGCGCCGGTGACGGACGTTCATATCCATACGGGTCAATATCTCCCCGTGCAGATTTTAAAGGATCCCATCGGCTCGAAAGGTCCGCGCGCGACGACGCATATTTCCCTGCCGGGGCGCAATGTCGTCCTTATGCCGACAGCGGCGTATATCGCCATGTCGCGTCAAATCGAGGACGAAAACGAGCGAAACCGCCTGCACGCGATCGCGGAACGTATCTGCCCCGAGGACATGGGACTCATCATCCGTACGGCGGCTGTGGGGCAAAGCGAAGAAGATCTGCGCGAAGACGTCGAAAGTCTGCTGCGGCTTTGGCAAATCGTGCAGTCGCGGTTCAAACTGCGCTCGAAGGGACCGGCGCTCCTTTACCGCGACGCCGATCTCATCATTCGTACCGTGCGCGATCTTTTTACGGAGGACATCGAAAAACTCATCGTCGACGACCGTGAGGGATTCCAGCGCGTCAAAGAACTCGTGGAATATCTGTCGCCGACGCTTGCGGGCCGCGTCGAACTCTATGAAGGACGTAAACCGATCTTTTCGCAGTACCGCATCGACGAAGAAATTGAGAAAATCGGCAGCCGGCGTGTTGACCTGAAATCCGGCGGGTTCCTTGTCATCGACAAGACGGAGGCGTTGACCGTCATTGATGTCAACACGGGGCGCTACGTCGGCAAATCGCACCTCGGCGACACCGTTTACCAGACGAATCTCGAGGCGGCGTCGGAGATCATGCGTCAGATCCGCCTGCGCGATATCGGCGGCATCATCGTCATTGACTTCATTGACATGGAAAAAGACGAGCAGAAGGAGCATCTGCTCACCATCCTGCGCGAGGCGGCAAAACGCGACCGCACAAAGACAAAAGTCGTTGACATCACGCCGCTCGGCCTTGTCGAGATCACGCGCCGCAAAACACGTCAAAACCTCGAAAGCATCGTCTACAGCGAATGTCCCGTCTGCCACGGACGCGGGCGCATCGAATCGCCGGAAACCGTGAGCATCCGCATCAGCCGCGCGATCCGCCGCATGGAAAAGTCCTCGCATGCAAGTGAGGGCTACGAGATCGAGGTACATGAGTCCGTCGCGGAGGAACTGCAGCAGAGCCAGCTCATGATGAACCTCGCCGCGGAGTTCGGCACGGATATCAAAGTGACGGTCAAGCCGGGCATGCATCCGGAACAGTATTCGATTTTGCAGCAGAGCTGACACGTCAAGTTGACACGTCAGAACGGTGTCACCGCGCGGCGGTCGGCACCGTTTTTTATTTAAGGAGAATCACATGACCGATATTGTCGTCGAAAAACTGAAACTGCTGCCGGATTCGCCCGGCGTCTACATCATGAAGGATGCGCAGGGGACGATCATCTACGTCGGCAAGGCCATTGTCCTCAAAAACCGCGTACGGCAGTATTTTCAGCACAACAAAAACCATTCGCCGAAGGTGCGCGCGATGGTTTCGCATATCGCGGATTTCGAGTTTATCATGACGCATTCCGAGGTCGAGGCGCTGATCCTCGAGTGCAATCTCATCAAAAAACACCGGCCGCATTACAACATCAGCCTCAAGGATGACAAAAGCTACCCGTATGTCAAAGTGACGGTGAACGAGGAATATCCGCGCGTTTTTATGACGCGGCGGATCCTAAAGGACGGCGCGCGGTATTTCGGGCCGTATACGGATGTGACGGCACTCCATCGGAGCCTGAGTCTGCTCCGCAAGCTTTTCCCGCTGCGGACCTGTCGTCAGCTGCAGAAACGTCCGTGCCTCGAATATCATATCAGGCGCTGCCTCGCGCCCTGTGCGGGGAAGGTAACGCCCGAGGATTATGACGTCATGGTGCGCTCCGTGCTGCTGTTCCTCGAAGGGCGGACGGAGCAGATCGAAAAGGAATTGCGAACGCGCATGGAGCAGGCGGCGGAGGCATTTCATTTCGAAACGGCGGCACGACTGCGCGATCAACTCCTCGCCGTGCGTAAAGTCGCGGAAAAACAGAATATCGTCACGGGATCCGGGGATCAGGATGCGATCGGACTCGCGCGTTCGGATCTCGGCGTCTGCATCGAGCTCTTTTTCGTGCGCGGCGGCAAACTCCTCGGGCGCGATCATTTCCTGCTTGACGGCAGCGAGGAGGAGAGTGACAGTGCGGTACTCACGGCATTTTTACAGCAGTATTATCACCGTGCGACGTTTGTGCCGCGCGAGATTCTGCTCCCCGTTGCGATTGACGCGTCAGAATCGGAGCTTTTGACAAGCTGGCTTGTCGAGAAAAAGGGCGGCGGGAAAATCCTCCTGCACACGCCGCAGCGCGGGACGAAACGCGATCTTGTCGTCATGGCGAACGGCAATGCGGAAAAGTTCCTGAATGACGAGGCGACGCGGCGCGAGCAGAGTGACGCGCAGACGTTGGGAGCCGTGCGCGAACTCGGCGAATATCTCGGCCTTCCGAAACCGCCGCGGCGTATGGAGTGCTTCGATATTTCGCATATTCAGGGGTCGGAGACGGTCGCCTCAATGGTTGTCTTCGAGGACGGGCGGCCGAAAAAGTCGGATTACCGGCGGTTTAAGATCGAGAGTACGGAAGGGAAGCCGGATGACTTTCTTTCGATGCGCGAGGTGACGACGCGGCGCTATGTGGGACTGCCGGAGGAGGAACTGCCGGATCTGATCGTTATCGACGGCGGCAAAGGTCAGCTTTCGTCGGCTCTCTCGATTATCCGCGGTCAGGCGCATCATTTGACGGTTCCGGTTGTCGGGCTCGCGAAGCAGTTTGAGCTTGTGTTTAAGGAAAATGAGGAGGAGCCGGTCGTGCTTCCGCGTCACAGTCAGGCGCTTTATCTCATTGAGCGGATCCGCGATGAGGCGCACCGGTTTGCGATTACGTATCACCGCAGTCTGCGGCGCAAGCGTAATCTCGTTTCGGTGATCGATCATATTGACGGGATCGGTCCGAAACGACGGCAGGCGCTGTTTCAGGCGTTTGGGACGCTCGCGAAGATTAAATCGGCGGGCGTTGAGGAGCTTGCGGCTGTTCCCGGGATGAATCGGGCGGCCGCGGAGGCTGTGTGGCGGTTTTTTGCGGCGCAGGAGGAGTTTCGAGGACGTCGCGAATAAATTACTTTGACACGACGGCAGCAGGCAGGACAGTCTGACTTGGCGAGTGGACGGATGCGAGACAGGACAGCAGGTCCGCAATTGCCTAAAAGCTGCCGCTAAAAAAATTGCACTTTCGCTTAATCCAGTCGCCTGTTTCAAACCGCTGCGCTTAAAAGAAACAGGCTTCGTGCGAAAGTGCAATTTTTTCTTCACGCTTCCTGCAGCAAAACGGCAATTGCAAACCCACTGTCCTTTACGTTTTCCTTTTTTAGTCAGACTGACCTATATTAACCGTCAGATGGCGATTATGGACTATAATACGAATGTTGCGTATGCGAGGGAAGAAGGGCGGCAAGATGAAAAAGAACGTATGGTTTTCTCATGTAAACTGATTTCATAAAATCTAAGTTTATACATAATAAATATGTCGATAAAGCAGTTGACAAAATCAGGTTCATAACGCAGAGCAACATTGAAAAATATTCACCGTTAAAGGACAAATGTACGGAACCTTTATATGATTTATTCAACAATCAATAAAAAGAATCATTAAATGTAACTTTTATTACTGCCTTCATGAGCGTTTTTATATTATAATTTTTTGCGTGACTTGAAGGATTAGACAGATAATTTTGTTTAGTCACAGTCGCAAATAAAATTATACGGGAGATGTTTATGAAAAAATCAGACGTAAAAATGCATTTTTATGAGAACAACAGAGCACAGGGAGGAGATTGCAGCTTGGGAGAAAACCGGGAACTGATCTGTTTAAACGGAGAACGAATCAAAAATATCGCGAAGTACATTGCCGCGCACCAAAACCGCCTGTCGGAGGAACGGGAGGCGTTTAAGGAGCGGCTGAAGAAATTCCCGCTTTCGACGCAAGAGATTTTATTATGGAAGCATCTCTTTCAGAAGGCGCATGAGGTCTGCTTTGATTTTCCGATCCGTTTTGACAACGATAAACTGGCTGCGGAACTCGACATGACGACGGAAGAACTCAAGAAAGCACGCCGCGTCTTGGATGAGAAGCGCTATATCATCTGTGATGAGGATTGGTTTGACTTTAAAACCAATTATTGGCTGATTTCCCCGAAGCACCGGTTTCGCATTCTCACGTTACACGGAGAAGTCCTGAAAGCTGCTACGGTACGCCGCCGGATTCGGGGCGTCACGATTCACGAGAAACCTGCCCATTACCTTTAATTCTATTTATATCATGCGGATTCAAGGACTTGCGGAGAGTTTTGCTTTTTCACGAGTTCCTGAGGCTGCGTAATATCCGGCCGGCGCAGTGAATTGACATGAACCCTTGCGGTTATGTACAGTATATTGTACAATAATAATTGAAGGAGGGAGGCCGTATGTTAGCTGTCAATTACACCACATACCGTAACCATTTAAAAGATTACTGCGACCGGGCAGTTGACGACGCGGAAACGGTTATCATCACGCGTAAAAACGAGCGCAACGTCGTCATGATGGGGCTCGACGAATACAACAACATCATGGAAAATCTATTCCTTACAAGCAACCGTACCAATTATCAGCACATCATGAAAGGGATTCATCAGCTGGAAAAAGGTCGGTCGGTGTCAAAATCCTCCGATGATCTGGAGGAACTTCTGAATGAATAAAATCTTCTCGGAAGTTGCATGGGATGATTTTATGGAATGGGTGCGCGAGGACCGCAAAACGGCCCGTAAAATCAACAACTTGCTGAAGGATATTGAGCGGAACGGCCACGAAGGTATCGGCAAGCCGGAGCCGCTGCGTCATAATATGTCCGGCTATTGGAGCCGCCGCATCACGGATAAAGATCGCCTGATTTACCGTTTTGACGACACGGCGATTTATATTGCCGCCTGCAAGGGGCATTATGACGATAGATGACTTGCCGAGAGAAGGAGGAACCGGCGATGAGCGAAGCTGCGATCAAAGACGCTTATGACGCGACCAAAGTATTCCTCATGAAACCAGAGGAGCGTCTTGCGTATATTAATCGTCAGATGGCGATCATGGATTATAATTCGGATGTTGCGTATGCGAGGGAGGAAGGGCGGCAAGAGGGACGCCAGGAAGGTCGCGAAGAAGGCGAGGGACGTACGGTAGATTTAATTCGACGCCTAAAGGCTCAAAATCGCGACGACGACCTTAATCGTATCCTTGTTGACACTGCCTATCGCAAGCAGCTTTTTAAGGAATTCGGCTTGTAATCAGCAAAACAGCATAAGATAAAGAGAAGCGCCCGCTATCGGAAAACGATAGCGGGCGCTTTTGACGTCAAAATGATCGTCCGGTTTTTGACGTCAATGTCAATATGAGAATCGAAGCAAATGGGATCACCCCCGCCCCGTCAACTTCCCGTCAAAACCCCGCAGAAAAACTTTGACGCGTCAATGTCAATATGGTATAATCGATAACGGTGTAAAAATTAAGCACGCGTCCGCGATATCTGCCCTGTGCTCGGGAGACCGAGTGGTGCAGAAGATGAGTGGCGCGGAAGAACAAAAAACAGGAGGTACACCATCATGGCAGTTATTTCAATGAAACAGTTACTCGAAGCCGGTGTTCATTTCGGACATCAGACCCGCCGCTGGAACCCGAAGATGGCTCGTTACATCTTTACGGAACGCAACGGTATCTACATCATCGACCTGCAGAAGACCGTCAAAAAAGTTGACGAGGCTTATGCATTCCTGCGCAGCGTTGCCGAAGAAGGCAAATCCGTTCTCTTCGTCGGCACGAAGAAACAGGCTCAGGAAGCTATCAAAGACGAAGCTACGCGCGCAAACATGTTCTATGTCAACGAGCGTTGGCTCGGCGGTATGCTGACGAACTTCCGCACGATCAAAAACCGTATTGCCCGTCTGAAGGAACTCGAGGCAATGGAAGAAGACGGCACGTTCGAAGTCCTCACGAAGAAAGAGGTTCAGGTTCTCCGTCATGAGATGGAAAAACTCGAGAAAAACCTCGGCGGCATCAAAGAGATGGACAAACTGCCGGGCGCTCTGTTCGTCGTTGACCCGCGCAAAGAACGCATCGCTGTTTCGGAAGCTCGCAAACTCAACATTCCGATCGTTGCTATCGTTGACACGAACTGCGATCCGGACGAGATCGACTATGTAATCCCGGGCAATGACGATGCAATCCGCGCCGTCAAACTGCTGACGGGCCGCATGGCTGACGCTGTTCTCGAAGGCCGCCAGGGCCAGGACGGCGAAGCTGCTGCTGAAGACGAAGCAAAAGCGGAGTAATCCGATCGCATAACAACAGGAAGAGGGGTAAGGGAATGTTATCCCTGCCCCTCCTTTTTTATCATCTTCTTTAGGAGGAAACACGAATGGCAAAGATTAGTGCTGCAATGGTAAAAGATCTGCGTGAGAAAACGGGCGCAGGCATGATGGACTGCAAAAAAGCCCTCGTTGCAACGGACGGCGATGTTGCAAAAGCAATCGACTATCTGCGTGAAAAAGGCATCGCAAAGGCTGAGAAGAAAGCCAGCCGCGTCGCTGCAGAAGGCGCTGTTGTCGCATACGTCAGCGAAGACGCAAAAGTCGGCGCACTCGTTGAAGTCAACTGCGAGACGGACTTTGCCGCAAGCAACGAACAGTTCCGTACGCTTGCCAACAGCATTGCAAAACATGTCGTTGACACGAATCCGGCTGACCTTGACGCGCTGAATGACAGCGAGATCAACGGCGAGAAAGTTTCTGCTATGGTTACGGGCGCAACGGCTACGATCGGCGAAAAGATTTCGCTCCGTCGTTTTGTCCGTTATGAATCCGCAGGCCGTGTTGCCAGCTACATCCACATGGGCGGCAAAATCGGTGTCCTCGTTGACCTGACGGGCGGCGACGAAGAACTCGGCAAAGATGTTGCCATGCAGATCGCAGCAGCAAATCCGGTTGCGATCGACCGCAGCGGTGTTGCCGCTGAGCAGCTCGAGCATGAGAAAGAAGTTCTCCGCGCTCAGGCTCTCGAGGAAGGCAAACCGGAAAAGATCGTCGAGAAGATGGTCATCGGCCGTATCAACAAGTTCTACAAAGAAGTCTGCCTGAACGAGCAGATCTTCATCAAAGATTCGGACAAGACGGTCAAAGACGTACTCGGTGACGTCAAAGTCAATGCGTTCACGCGCTTCCAGCTCGGCGAAGGCATTGAGAAGAAACAGGAAGATTTCGCCGCTGAAGTTGCAGCGCAGATGAAATAAGCCTCTTCGGGCACCGGAAAGGGAAGAGAACACATAGGGATTGTGTTCTCTTTTTTTTCAGAGATTTTTCCCGGTAAACAGGAAATAGGGCTCTTGTCGTCGAACTAGTAGAAGAATAGGAAAACGACAGGAAGACGGTATATGGAGGGTAATGCTTTGAATACGAAATATAAACGTGTTGTCCTGAAACTGAGCGGCGAGTCGCTGGCAGGCGATCAGCGCTTTGGTATCAATCCGGAAGTTGTCGAGGATATCGCCGTACAGATCCGCGAGATCCGCAAACACGGCATTGACGTTGCGATTGTTGTCGGTGGCGGCAATATCTGGCGTGGACTTTCGGGAAGTGCCAAGGGCATGGACCGCGCAACGGCGGACTACATGGGCATGATGGCAACGGTCATGAATGCGCTGTCTCTGCAGGATGCACTCGAGAAACTTGACGTTGACACGCGCGTGCAGACGGCAATCGAGATGCGTCAGGTCGCCGAGCCGTACATTCGCCGCAAGGCAATCCGTCATATGGAGAAAGGCCGCGTTGTCATTTTCGGCGCCGGTACGGGCAATCCGTACTTCTCGACGGATACGACGGCAGCACTCCGCGCAGCCGAGATCGAGGCTGACGTCATTCTCATGGCGAAAAAGGGCACGGACGGCATTTACGATTCCGATCCGAACAAGAACCCGAATGCCAAGAAATTCGATACCCTGACATATATTGATATCCTGAACCGGGGCCTTGCCGTTATGGATTCGACGGCGACAAGCCTCTGCATGGATAACAAAATCCCTCTCGTCGTCTTCAATATCGATGACCACACGAACATCGTCCGTGCCGCTCTCGGTGAAACGATCGGTACGACGGTCGGAACGAATGATTAAAGGAGAGATTGGGTAATGGTAAAGGATATTCTCAAATCGCATGAGGATCGCATGAAAAAGTCGATTGACGCGCTGAAACATGAGTTCGGTTCGCTTCGCGCCGGCCGTGCTACGCCGTCACTTCTTGACAAAGTCATGGTCAATTATTACGGTGCTCCGACGCCGGTAAATCAGGTCGCGAAAGTTTCCGTTCCGGAGCCGCGCATGATTATGATCCAGCCGTGGGAAAAGTCCATCCTGCACGAGATCGAAGTGGCGATTATGAAGTCGGATCTCGGACTTTCGCCGAACTCGGACGGTACGGCCATCCGCCTGACGATCCCGCAGCTTACGCAGGAACGCCGTCAGGAACTCGTCAAAACGGTCAACAAAAAGGCCGAGGAAGCGAAGATCGCTCTGCGCAATGTCCGTCGTGACGGCAATGACGCGATCAAGAAGCTTGAGAAAGACAAGGAAATCACGGAAGATGAGATGAAGCGCGGACAGGAATCCATGCAGAAACTCGTCGATAAATACGTTAAGCTCGTCGATACGGCCAAAGCAACGAAAGAAAAAGAGGTTATGGAGGTCTGATGACACCTGATCTTGTCGGCCGTCCTTTCGAGGAAGCAGAAGCGATTGCGAAAACGGCGGGTTTGTCGGTCAAAACGGAAATGACGCATCCCGAACGCGACTTTTTTCCGGTCGATGAACGATGCCTTTACGTCGTCCGTCAGCGTCAGCTCGCGGACGAAACTATACTTCTGACTTTAGCAGCCAGACTGCGAAAGGAGGTGTCCTGAGTATGGCTTATAAAATTGGTGACGACTGCATTTCCTGCGGTTCGTGTGCTTCCGTCTGCCCGGTTGAAGCAATCAGCGAAGGCGACGAGCACTACGAAATCGATCCGGATACGTGCATTGAATGCGGTGCCTGCGCTGCCGGATGTCCGGTAGCTGCAATCGAAGCACCCTGACGGGATGGCCCCTCTTGCGTACTTGTTGAGAGGGGCTTTTCCTTATTTAACAGCTTCAATTGACTTCAGTGGTGAAATCAAATGTGGAAGAAAATATTTCGCAGC
>Ga0326511_10001770_pt1 | contig 17815 bp, 8 predicted proteins | sample 0_2496_0518_D_FD_203701 | JGI IMG/M metagenome (GOLD analysis project Ga0326511, IMG submission 203701) | Bovine rumen microbial communities from UC Davis, California, United States - 0_2496_0518 | ecosystem: Host-associated > Mammals > Digestive system > Stomach > Rumen | place: USA: California...
GCTGATGCCCATGGCGGTGGCAATCTGCTCCTGTATTTCGGCTATTCGCTCGGCTGTAATAGGCTCATCGTGTACCTCGACCTTGAAGATACGACGGTCCAGCATGTCGGTAGCCAGCGTGGACAGAATTTTGTCGTCAGCGTGTTTCCATGCCTTCATGGCACTCCAGATGTCGGAGTCGTCGAGTTCCTCATACATCTGCAACGCTTCTTCATGCTCAGCAAACCATTCTGCATCAATGTCGTTGTGGAGGAAGTAGGCCAAGGCCGGCGAAGCAAATACCGTCTTGCCCTCTCGCACCAGGTCCTTGGCACGAGTCAGCATGTTGACCAATACCTTCTCATAGGATACTGCCGTCTTGTGCAGATAGACCTGCCAGTACATCAGGCGGCGCGAAGTGAGGTAGTTCTCGATGGAATAGATGCCTTTTTGGTCAACCACCAACTGGTCGTCGACCACATTGAGCATCTTGATGATGCGTGCCGAGCCGATATTGCCCTCGGTGACTCCTGTGAAGAATGAATCGCGACGCAGGTAGTCAAGACGGTCCATGTCCAACTGCGAGCTAATGAGCTGATGCAGAAAGCGTTTAGGATATTCATCCTTATAGATGGCGATGGCCAGGTTGAGCAGTCCGCCCAGGTCGCGATTGATCTGCTCCATCATCAGCAGCGAGATGTCTTCATGTGAAATGCCACTTATCAAGGTGTGTTCCAGCACATGAGAGAAGGGGCCGTGGCCGATGTCGTGCATCAAGATGGCAGCTTCAACGGCCTCGGCTTCGGAATCAAAGATGAAAAGCCCTTTCTGCTGAAGCGAGGTGATGGCTTCGCTCATGAGATGAAAGGCTCCTAACGAATGCTGGAATCGGGTATGGCGTGCACCGGGATAGACCACCGAGGCAAGCCCAAGCTGGTTGATGCGATTCAGCCGTTGGAACAGCGGGTGTTTAACAATGTCGTTAAGCAACCCACGAGGCATCTTGATGAAGCCGAAAACGGGGTCGTTGATTACTTTATAGTCATTCATTATAGAACGCCGGCCTTGATAAGTTCCTGCTCCATTTCCTGTTGCAGCTCACGGGCCTTGTTGCCTGCTATTTCGGCAAAATGCTCATCGCTGGAGGCGAAGATGATGCCTCGGCTGGAATTGACCAGCAGTCCGCAGTCCTTAATCATGCCATACTTGCACACTTCCTGCAGGCTTCCACCCTGTGCACCTACGCCAGGCACAAGCAGGAAATGGTTAGGAGCCACACGGCGGATGTCTTCGAACATGCGTCCCTGGGTGGCACCCACCACGTACATCATGTTCTCCTCGTTGCCCCATTCCTGGCTCTTCTTGATCACCCGTTCAAACAGTCTCGGCGATGCCTCGTCTGCTCCCTTGCCGTCCTGCTGTTCTACAGTTGTCAGCATCTGGAAGTCGTGGCTTCCCTTGTTGGATGTCAAGGCCAGCAGGATGACCCACTTTCCTTCGTATTGCAGGAAGGGGGTCACCGAGTCCTCGCCCATATAGGGTGCAACGGTCAGCGAATCAACATCATATTCCTCGAAGAAGGTACGGGCATACATCTGGCTGGTGTTGCCAATGTCGCCACGCTTTGCATCGGCGATGATGAAATGATGAGGATATTTCTCCTTGAGGTATTGCACGGTTTTCACAAACGACTCCATTCCTTTCAGTCCGTAAGCCTCGTAGAAAGCCAAGTTAGGCTTATAGGCTACGCAATAGGAAGCCGTAGCATCGATAATGGCCTTGTTGAATTCAAATACTGGGTCGTACAGGTCAAGTACGCACTGTGGCATTTTCTTCGGGTCGGTATCGAGTCCCACGCAGAGGAAACTGCGCTTCTGCTTGATTTGCTCGATGAGCTCTTGTCTTGTCATAATCGTGATGTTGGTTGCGACGTGGCCGCAACATGCTTGTTTACAGTTCTGATTCTTTCATGCGTTCGGCATTCTCGGCAACGGTCAGCGCATCGATCATCGGCTGGATGTCGCCGCCAAGGAAGCCTTGTAGGTCGTGGGTAGTGTAGCCGATACGGTGGTCGGTGACACGTCCCTGAGGGAAGTTGTAGGTGCGTATCTTGGCAGAGCGGTCGCCAGTACTGACGAGCGTCTTGCGACGGGAGGCGATGTCGTCCATGTATTTCTGGTGCTCCTTATCATATATAAATGTGTAGAGGCGTGAGAGGGCACGTTCCTTGTTCTTCGGCTGGTCGCGAGTCTCCGTACACTCGATAAGGATTTCCTCCGTCTCTCCCGTATTGGGGTTCTTCCACATATAGCGCAGACGTACGCCCGATTCCACTTTGTTCACGTTCTGACCGCCGGCACCACTGCTGCGGAAGGTGTCCCACTTGATTTCACCTTCGTTGATGTGTACCTCGAACTTATCGGCTTCGGGCAGAACGGCGACGGTGGCAGCACTGGTATGCATGCGTCCCTGGGTCTCGGTAGCAGGAACACGCTGTACACGATGGACGCCGCTCTCATACTTCAAGACGCCATAGACATCGGTACCGCTGACTGCAAAGTCTATTTCCTTATAGCCACCAACAGCACCCTCGCTGATGCTGGTAATAGAGAGTTGCCAGCCCTTTGAGTCGCAGAAGTTCTTGTACATCTTGAAAAGGTCGCCTGCAAAGAGACAGGCTTCGTCGCCACCGGTACCGGCACGAATCTCCATCTGTACGTTCTTTGCATCCTCCGGATCCTTGGGGATCAGGGCTATCTTGATTTCCTCTTCCAGCTTGGGTTGCAGCTCTTCGTTCATCGCAAGTTCCTCACGAGCCATCTCCTTCATCTCGGGGTCATCCTCGTTGGCCAGGATGTCCTTGGCCTCACGGATGCCGTCGAGACAGGCAATGTAACGCTTGCGGGCGTCCATGATGTCGCTTAGGTCCTTGTATTCCTTGGTCAGCTTGACGAAACGCTGTTGGTCACCAATGACGTTGGGGTCGGTAATTAGGGTGGATACTTCTTCGAAACGGCTCTCCAGACCGTCGAGTTTCTCTAAAATACTGTTATTGTCCATTATTGATTGTATGCGTTTTGGGCTTTGGGGTCTAATGGCCCTTAATACTCAAATTTTCCGTACTCGCTCATGATGGTCAATGAGCGGGGACCTTCCTCGATGTGACCCACCACCTGAGCGTCGATGTTGAACGACTTTGAGAGATCGATGACCTCCTGGGCCTTCTCGGGACGGACGTAGATTTCCATGCGATGTCCCATGTTGAAGACTTGGTACATCTCCTTCCAGTCAGTGCCTGAGCATTCATGGATGGCTCGGAACAGTGGGGGTACGGGGAACATGTTGTCCTTGACGACACGGCAGTTGTCACCTACGAAATGGAGCACCTTGGTCTGGGCTCCGCCCGTACAATGCACCATACCGTGAATCTCAGGACGCAGTTCGTCGAGCAGACGCTTGATGACAGGGGCGTAGGTGCGGGTGGGGGAGAGGACCAGTTGTCCCATCGTCAGCCCCTCAACGCTATCAAGCTTCTCGTCCAACAGGTACTTTCCGCTATAGACCAGTTCGTCGGGTACGGCGTGGTCGTAGCTCTCCGGGTATTTCTCTGCGAGATATTTGGCAAAGACGTCGTGGCGGGCACTTGTGAGTCAGTTGGACCCCATACCTCCGTTGTAGCTGTGTTCATAGGTGGCCTGACCTGTGGAGGAAAGACCCACGATGACGTCTCCAGGACGAATGTTGGCATTGTTGATGACGTCGCTGCGTTTCATGCGGCAAGTCACGGTAGAGTCCACGATGATGGTGCGTACCAAGTCGCCCACGTCGGCAGTCTCGCCACCTGTGGGATAGATGCCAATACCCATTTCGCGCAGTTCTGCCAGCAACTCGTCGGTACCATTAATGATGGCGGAAATGACGTCGCCGGGAATGAGCATCTTATTGCGGCCGATGGTACTGGAGACAAGGATGTTGTCCACGGCACCCACGCAAAGGAGGTCATCGGTATTCATCACGATGGCGTCCTGGGCGATGCCCTTCCATACACTCATGTCGCCCGTCTCCTTCCAATACATATAGGCCAGGCTCGACTTGGTGCCTGCGCCGTCGGCATGCATGATATTGCAATACTCCGGGTCACCGCCCAGGATGTCGGGGATAATCTTGCAGAAAGCCTGCGGGTAAAGACCTTTGTCAATGTTCTTGATGGCGGCATGCACGTCTTCCTTGGCTGCACTGACGCCACGCATCATATAGCGGTTGTCCATGATTCTCTGTTTAGAACTTAACTTGTGGGGCCTTCTCAGCACCAGCCTCTGCCTCGAATTTCGTCATGCGGTCAAAGCCGAACAGACCCGAAAGGAGGGAGTTGGGGAAGCGGCGAATCTTCATGTTATAGTTTTGTACGGCTTTGTTGTAGGCATTGCGAGCCTCGTTGATGCGGTTTTCCGTACCTTCGAGTTGCACCTGCAAGTCGCGGAAGTTCTCGTTGGCCTTCAGGTCGGGATAGTTCTCCTGAATGGCAATGAGGCGTCCTAATGCGGTGCTCAGTTCGCCCTGTGCCTGCTGGAACTCCTTCAGTTTCTCGGGAGTCATGTTCTCTGGATCCAGGTTGATGCTCGTAGCCTTGGAACGGGCAGCAACGACACCTTCCAAGGTCTCTTTCTCATGTGAGGCATAGCCTTTCACCGTCTCAACGAGATTGGGAATCAGGTCAGCACGACGCTGATAGGTCGACTGCACATTGGCCATAGCCGTGGTGGCTTCCTCCTGTACGCCCACCATTCCGTTGTAAGCACTCACTGCCCATGCGCCAATGATGACGACCGCAGCGATGATTCCGATAAGGGTTTTATTCATTTTCATACGCTAAATATTTGATTTTCAATTTTTTTCTCATTTTGTTCATTCTGTAGCACTCACCATCTTGTCGTGGCGCCGCCGCCACCGAAGCTTCCGCCACTGTAGCCGCCACCAAAGCTGCCACCGCCGAAGCTTCCGCCACCACCGCCTCTGAAGCCTCCTCCACCGCCAAAGCCACCGCCGCCGAATACGACTTCTGGTTCTTTCACGAACGGATTGGCTGCGAAAAGATGGCTACCTGTGGTGCCTCTGTAGCGGTTGAGCAGATAGATGATGAGCACGATCCATCCGCTGAAAAGTAATAGATAGAGGGAGATAATGCCGAACTGCTCGTCGCCTTCCGAGTCAGCTTGGCTCTCAGCTACCGACATCTCCGGCAACGCTTTCTTCTGCAAGGTGTTGTAGATGGCTTCTGCCAGATAGAGCATACCACTGTCGGGCTGCTCAGCCTTCATGCTGGGAACCACATACTGGCGACTCAGTTGTCCGCACTCGGCATCGGTGAGGTCGGCTTCCAGCGCCCGGCCCGGCGAGATGTTAAGGCTGTGGTCCTGATAGCCAAGGACGATGATGAGTCCACGGTCATTTTTGCCTACACCATATTTATTACCTATATCTTGCGCCATGCGGAACGGGTCATCGTTGGCCACATGGTTGACCAGGATTACGGCCGATTCTATCTGCAGGGAGTCTTCGAGTTTGCGGAACCACTGGTTCAGTAGCATCTCGGTGTTTTCTGATACCACCTTGTCTGGGTTGGACACATAGCGTGAGCCGTCAGTCAAGTGGGGGAGGGTGATATTGTCTGCACTCCAGGGTTGTGTATCTTCTGGCGTCGTGGCAACCACAGGCTGGCTTCCTTCAGGCTCCGTATTGATGCCGAGTGTATAGCTGCAAGCCATCAACTGTGTCAGCAGTCCAATACTCACCACCCATTTCCAATAGCTGCTGAATCGTTTACCGGTTTCTGTCTGGGCGCTGTTATCGCGCAGATAGGCCAGTCGCTCTCGGTCGAAGGCCTCTTTGTTCTGGAAGTATTTTTTTTCATACTGCTTTCTCAGCGCCTCCTTGCTATTGCGTCCAAGTCCTCGTTTCTCTTCCTTGAACGACTGTTCCAGCAAGCTGGTCACGTCGTTATATTTCTGGGCAATCTTTGTCAGGTCGTTACGCCTCACCAAAAGGTTGGCCTTCATTTGTCGGTTGCGCTTGCTATCGGCTATCAGGCCGCCGACGCATAAGGGGATGAAAACAGTACAGAATAATGACAGCAGTGACCAAGCCTCTTCCAGGGTGCCTGTAGTACCCATAGAGATTCCAGCCACCGAACCGCCGATTCCTGCCAGCGATCCCAGCATGACCTTCGTTACTGTATGATTATTCTGTTGAGCCACCAATAATTTTTTTGATAACTATGGAAAAAAAAGTCTGTAGTTACTCCTTACCATTCCAGAACTCCCAGGAGGCAAAAGCCTGTAGCAACAGCATCTCAAGACCGTTTTTCACTTCGGCCCCGTACTTTTTCCCTTGTTTCATGAAGAGCGTCTCGTCTGGATTGTAGATGAGGTCATACAGAATGTTGCGTTCATTCATTGCCTCATAGGGCAGCGGGGGGCATTCTTCGGTCTTGGGATACATGCCAATAGGCGTGCAGTTGACAATGACGTTATACTCACGAACCACTTCCGGAGTAATCTTGTCGTACTGAATAGTGTCGGGGCGCTCATAGCGACTCACGTAGACGGTCTCCAGTCCTAACGAACGCAGTCCGTAGGTGATGGCCTTTGAGGCACCGCCCGTTCCCAACACAAGAGCCCGCTTGTGGTATTCCTCCAGCATGGGTTCGATGCTTTGTGTAAAGCCAATGACATCGCTGTTGTATCCCTTCAACACGATTTTCTTGCCTTGATGCTCCACACGGATGACGTTCACGGCACCTATGGCACGAGCCTCAGGGCTTACGTAGTCCAGGAATTGCATGACTTTCTCCTTGTAGGGGATCGTCACGTTGAGCCCTTTCAGTTCAGGATTCATACTGAGCACTTCGGGCAGGTCATCGATACTCGCTATCTCAAAGTTCATATACTTGGCATTGATACCCTCGTCAGCAAAGCGCTGGTTGTGATAGCTGATAGAGAAAGAATGGCCGAGAGGATAGCCAATAAGTCCGTACTTGTCCATCGTTGTCGTTGTTTTATTTTGTTGCGAAATACATTGTGCAGATACCAAAAGTGAGTCGGCGGAACGAGGCTTCGCTGAAGCCTGCCTGCTGCAGAATACCCACCATGCGCTCTCCTTGTGGGAAAGCCTCGATGGTTTTGGTCAAATAGCTGTAAGCACTCTGGTCCTTGGAGATAAGACGTCCGTAAATGGGGAGTACTGTATGCGAATAGATATGGAAGAGCTGCTTCATGGGGAATGACACAGGAGTGGTCAGTTCCACGATGCTCAGGTGGCCGCCCTTACGGAGTACACGGCACATCTCGCTCAGTCCCTTGTCAAGGTCGGCAAAGTTTCTGATGCCAAAGGCCGCCGTTACGGCGTCGAAAGATTCATCAGGGTAGGAGAGGCTCAGGCAATCCTCTTTGGCAAACGAGATGACATCTTGCAAGCCAAGTTTCCTGACCTTTTCGGCTCCGATAGCCATCATGCCCTCGCTGATGTCGGCACCTACCAGCCTTTTCGGTTGCAGCATCTGTGCTGCGAGAATGGCAAAGTCGCCTGTTCCCGTAGCGATGTCAAGCATCGTCTGCGGATGGAAGGGCATCAACAGCCTGATAGCTTTCTTTCGCCATCCGCGGTCAATGTCCCACGAAAGGCGATGGTTCAGCTTGTCGTAGGTGGGGGCGATGTTGTCAAACATCGTCTCCACCTGCTTTGCCTTCTCGCCTTCGTGGTAGGGCTTTATCTCTTCCTGCCGGTAGTTCATTATCTATTAACTTACGTTTTCAGAAGTTCTTCTAACTTCTTCACCTTATCTCACCATCACCTGTTCTTCAGCCACTCAGAGACATTGCGCTCAATGCGGCGGGCAATGTCGTCGGTCTCGACAGCTCGGTCGAATTTCTCTCCGACGATGTGCTCGTATAGCTCGATGTAACGCTCTGAAACGCTCTCAGCATATTCGTCGGTAATCTCAGGCATCACCTGGCCAGGCTCATTCATGAAATCGTGCTCTATCAGCCATTGGCGCACAAACTCCTTCGAGAGCTGGCGTTGAGGCTCGCCCTTGGCAAACTTCTCCTCGTAACCATCGGCATAGAAATAGCGCGACGAGTCGGGTGTGTGGATTTCGTCAATCAGATACACCTTGCCATCACGCTTGCCAAACTCATACTTCGTGTCCACCAGTATCAATCCGCGCTTGGCGGCTATCTCCTGTCCACGAGCAAAGATCTTACGGGTGTAGTCCTCCATCACGGCGTAGTCCTCTGCGGAGACGATGCCTTGGGCTATTATCTCCTCTTTCGAGATATTCATGTCATGTCCTTCGTCGGCTTTTGTCGTCGGGGTGATGATGGGTTCGGGGAAGCGTTCGTTCTCTCTCATGCCTTCGGGCAGCTTCACGCCACACAAGGTCCTCACACCTTTCTTATATTCGCGCCAGGCAGAACCAGTGAGTATGGAACGAATAATCATTTCCACACGGAAGCCCTCACATTTCAGGCCAACGGTCACCATGGGGTCGGGTGTTGCTAACTTCCAGTTGGGGCAGATGTCGGTCGTGGCATCCAGAAACTTCGCGGCAATCTGGTTGAGCACTTGGCCTTTGAAGGGGATGCCCTTCGGCAGCACGACGTCGAATGCCGAGATACGGTCGGTGGCCACCATCACCATCAGGTCATCGTTGATGTTATACACGTCGCGTACCTTTCCGTGGTACACGTTCTTTTGTCCCTCAAAATGGAAATCTGTCTTTGTTAATGCATTAGCCATAAACAATAATTCTTTGTAAGATTGCAATTTGGTTGCAAAATTACAAAGAATTATTGAGAACAGGAAATACTTTTCAAAAAAACTGTGTCTGAGTCGTAAAGAAGACTTATTCTATCTTCTTTCCAATCTGCACATTCGTGTTACCTTCCACCTCGGCATTGTTGCTTCCTCCGTAGATGTTATCACGGATGTCGACACGCTTCACCGTCTTCAGATAGTAGGTGGTACCTGCATCTGCAGTGCCTGAAGCTGCTGTATAGGTGTATGGATCGGCAGTCCCGCTGCGGGTGTAGATGTTCTGTGGCAGATTTGTACCTGCGTCGATTTTCACTACAGCATATACCTCATCGCCAGCCTCATTACCGATGTTCACAGACGGGTTGCCAATCACTTTGGCTTCGTTGCCGCCACCGAAGACAGTATTGATAGCACCTATATTTCCCTTTTCGTGATTTGGAATGGCAATGCCAGTGTCATAGCCGTCTCCAGAATATTTCACTGATGACCCGACCACTTTTGCATTCTCATTGATAAGAGATTTGCTATCATTGTAATACTTACCCTCGTACACATTGATGTTCACCTGAGGATTGCCAACCATTGTGGCATTAACACCATAACCACCGCCAAAGATGGTGCCGATACTGGTAAACGAGTTGACGTTCACCTGCGGGTCGCGCACAGGTGTTGGGTTTGATCCTGCTTCACCTTCCTTTAGCGGTTTGTTCTCCGAGTCATAGCCATAGACCGAGTAGGCAGCCTGGTTACCACCGCCATAGAGTTGTCCGATGATGATGGGTCGGCAACCTGTCTCCTCGATGTTCACCGTGATGGAACCGCGGATGGCACCACCCAAGTCGTTTCCACCGAACACCCGTTCATAGGTGCCGTTGGTGATGTTGAGTTCCACGTCACCGTTGACGTCGGCATTAGCAGCACCGCCACAGGCCTTGGCAAGACCACTGATACAGCCAATCTCCAAGACGGCATCGCCGTCCATCTCAGCGTTTCTGCCACCGCCGTAAGCCTCTCCGACGTCATAAGGTGAACATTGCTCGAGATCCTCCAGCGTGGTACGTGCTTCTACACGCACGTTTCCTCGGCGGTTCGAGCCGCCATAGACATCATGGACAGTACCGCCGTAGATGGTGGCATGAGTCTTGCCGAGGCCGTAGGCGTAGTAGGCACGCTTTTCCTTGGTCGAGGCATCTTTATTCTCAGCATTTGCCGCTTCATCGGCAGCGGTGTTCTCAACTGCCAAGATGGGGTCGGACTCCGTGCCAGTTCCAGATCCTAAGTGTGTATAGTTCTTGTAGCCTACGTTGGCACCCGGATTCTGATACCACTTACCATCCTGCTGGTAGTTGTCAAAGCCGTTACCACCGCCAAACACCTGTCCAATCTCATAGGTGCCATTGACTGTCACCTCCGTGGCCGGCACCGAGGCAGCGTTACCACCGCCATAGACCGTTCCAATACTTGTCTTCTCGCATCCGTCGATGATGACGCGCACCACGGCAGTGTCGGCCGTTACCGAATAGTCGGGAATGAAGGCAGCGAGGTTACCACCACCATAGACGGCATTCACCTCGTAGGTATTGGTTCCCTTGGTAGGCTTGGCTGTCACTGCTCCTTGCTCATTTTTCTTCACTGTCTCATAGATATGCACAGTGACGGCGCTCTGCGGACATCCGTTCAGGTTGTTGCAGCCGAAGATGTTGCCCTTGACCGCACAACCGACATCGTTGGCTTTCGTCTCATTCAGCTTCACTAACACTTCGCCATAGACCTTGGCCGGTACTGCGTCTTGGGCGGATACGGCGGGAACATAGCCATCCTCGCCTTCCGTGCCCTGTGCCGGCTGAGCAGCCTTGGCCAGCTGACCCAAACCACCACCATAGACACTGCCCTCCACCATGCCGCCGGTGAGGTTGACGTTGGTGGTGTAGTGTGCATAATAGTGATCACCAGTATGGAATACTGCATTCTGGTCGGTTACCGGTGTATATACATTACCGTTCTTTGTATAATAGCCTTTTACGGGCGCTCCTTCTTCAAGGCCAGAAACTTCGGCGTAGATATATAATTGGCCGTCACTCCACATAGCGGTGTTGCTGTCAGCGAGAGAACCGCCACCATAGACATCCTTCTTTACGGTGCCGCCGACCATGTTGACATCCACACCACCTAAGGTGATGCCCCTCTCGCCGCCGCCATAGACGGAGCCATAGACTTCAGCACTTTCGTCGATGGTCACATGGGTATTGCTGGTCAAGGCCAACGTCTTCAGGAACGAAAGATAATCTGCTTCCGTTTCATAATATACCTTAATATATTCGTGTCCTTCATCATAATAATCCCAATAAGTGTGTTCTGCTTTAGGCTGTTTGTTCGCATCTTTGGGAATATTTGCAACGAGCTGCACGCTATATACGCTCTTATCGCTAAAAGAAGTAGATGTATATTCAGGTGTGACACCCTTGCAGGCGCCAAAGACGTGGTGACTGGTGCCATCTGAACCAATTTTGGCTTCGCCCTTGACCTTAACGGTGCAAGTTCCGCCGCTTTGCGGAGCTTTCGGCAGTCCGCCCACGACACTGAACCTACCCACTGAGGCTATCTCACCTCCACCATAGACGCTACCTCCGACGGTGGCTTTGCCTTGTACGACAACGTCACTATTACCACGCACCAATGCCGAGTAGCCATGTGTCGCCAGGCCTGCTCCGGCACCGAATACACTACCTGTGATAGCGGGTGCATCACTTCCGGAGGCAGGACCGATGGTCACCTTCGTGTCATCTCCCACACGGCCTACCTCACCGCCGCCATATACGTTACCGGTCACGGTTCCCTTGCTGATGCTGACATCCGTGGCGAATACTATGGCCTTCTCACACCACCAGGTGTTGTAGGAACCCTTGCCCGCACCGAACACGTTGCCCTTGCCGGGTGTACCGTCACCAATCGTGCCGCCAGATACTGTCACCGTGCAGATACCCGTGTTCTGGTTGTTCTCCGGGGCAATGTCGTTGTTGCCGCCAGTATTAGCTGTGCGGCCGTCTCTGCCTGTCCATACATAATTGTATTTGACAAACTCCTTCGTGATGGTACCCACATCGCCGAGGTTTCCGCCGCCATAGACGTTGCCATCGATATTGCCGCCACTGACAGCGACCTTGGTGTTTCTGCCCACACGTCCGGCTTCTGCGAATGACTCCAAGCCACGGCCACCACCATAGACATTGCGCTTGACCACACCACCCAGAATCTTCAAGTCAGTATCGCGATAGACAAAGCCGCTCTCGCTGCCGCCAAGGACTGCTCCCCAGATGGTGGGATTGCCTGAAGCAGTGATTTCACCGGTCGTCTCATTCCTTGTTCCGCCAATGACCACATCGGACTCAGCGGAGATTCCCAAGGTCTCAATATACTTGAGATAAGAGGACTTATCGGCAAAATACTCCCATACATATTTGCCAGAAGTGCCATTAGCATCTGAATACCAAACCCACGATTTACCCAACTCATCCGGATTATGGCCTTGCTGAGTTTCCGCATCATAGTAAGTGTGCATCACCATACGTTTGGGCTTATGATCATCCAGTTTGTAACCGTTTTCTCCATCCGTTCCAACAGCATAATCATAATCCGCAGGCGTGACTCCCTGACCGGCGCCATAGACGCGGCCTTTATTGGTATCGGCAACTGTTTCTGCTTTTCCGATGACGGCATTACCTTTGATAGTAACTATTCCAGTACCACCGGCTTTCAAGCCGTATGGCATACCTATTGCCACATTATTGGCAGCAGCGATTGTCGGCGTTGTAGCCACCCAATACCTGCCCACTGAGGCCATCTCTCCACCGCCATAGACGTTTTCCCACACCTGGGCACTGCCCTGAACGGTGACAGTACTGGTACCACGCACCAGAGCCGAGTAGCCATGTGTCTCCAAGCCTGCGCCGGCAGCAAATACGCTGCCTTCGATGATGGGCGCACTGCTACCTGTCGCAGCTCCAATCTCCACCAGGGTGTTCCTTTCCACACGGGCTATTTCACCGCCGCCATAGACGTGGCCTGTTCCCTCCTTGAGTATTCCGTTGACAAGGGTTCCCACCGTGCCGTTATAGATTCTGACAGCCGTTCCGCCATCTTTCAGCGCGTATGTTTCATTGGGGCTTTCACCAGTAATAGTTACGCCATCGCCTTCAACTCCCACCATAGCTTTCGCACAAGTAAAGGAGTTGGCAGCACCCTTGCCGCCGCCGTAAACATTACCACCAATGGTTGGAGTTCCTGAAGACGCCACATAATTGCCATTAGAATGCTCGGCACAGACATTCACCTCTGTATTTTCCATCACGTCGCCTGTCTCGCCACCGCCATAGACGTTGCCCTTGACAATGCCATTTGACTTGATGTTCACACTGGTATTCTTAACCAGTGCGACGTCTGTCTGAATGGAAACTGAATCACCGCGGGCTGCACCAAATACGTTACCGTCACCAACAGTACCGCTGACACCGACCGTACCGCCTGAGATGTTAATCGTCGTCTGACCACCACTGGTGATAGATGTAACACCGTCGGTAGTAACAGTTTTACCTACCGAGCCCATGGCACCAGCACCATAGACATTGTGTACCACTGTGCCGCCGTTGATGTTGATGGTGGTATTGCCATAGACTATACCCGACAAGGGGTTGTAGGTATCACCTTCACCATCATTGAGCGTATGCCCCGCAGGGGCGGTCCCAGATAAATAATACTTGTCAGTACCACAACCGCCGCCATAGACATTGCCACGGTAGGGGTAAGCGGCGCCAGAGTAAGAACCAATGGTTCCACCCTCAGCAATGCCGATGGTACCGCCATTAATGGTAACCACCGTATTGTTAAAGGTATGTCCGTTCTCACCACTGCCATAGACAGAGCCTTTGATGGAGGGGCCACTGGCAGCGACATATCCCTCTTCACCTTCAGTTCCAGAAGCAGGTGTGCCAATTGTGATATTGGTGTCATATACCCATGCCGCATGGTCGTCGCGATTGTCAGGTGGAGCGATGTCGCCTCGCGACGAGCCGAACACCATTCCGTTCTCGTTGCCATCGACACCGATGGTGCCGCCAGTGATGGTGACCGTAGCCACACCGGTGCCGGAAGTTTCGAGGCCATCAACGCCAACAACCTTCAAAGTTCCCCATTCATTGGTAGAGTTGGTCTTGTAATTGAAATCGCCAACCGTACCGTAGGCACCACCACCATATACATTATGGTAGATTATAGGCGAACCGCTAATAGTGACGTTGGAGTTCTTGAAAATCTTACCGCAACGCACGATGTTGGGATGGCCGCTACCGCCGCCATAGACGTTGCCCATCTTGGCACCGCCGAAACCAGAAACGCCTACAGTACTTGTGCCGTTGACCCTTACGTCGGTGCTGCCTTCTACACTGGCCACCTCGCCACCACCATAGATGCTGGCCTTCACGGCACCGCCCTGCATGTCAATCTTCGTGTCGCCATGAAGCAGACCGGCAGTAAACTTAGGATTGGTCTCTGTACCTGTGGGGTTTTCTGTAGTCTTGTTCACCATGATTTTCTCAATGGTGCTACCGTAGCCGCCGCCGAAGACACTACCAAAGGTGTAGCGGGTGTGGTCCGTCGAGACCTCTGTCGTGTCACCATTACCGTCATCTTGGGGCTCGGTAATCGTCTCTGTGATCTCAGTACCGATAGTGCCGCCGGTGATGGTAATGTCCGTTCCGCCCTTCAGGGTATTAACGGTAGCCCCTCCTTCACCAGTTGTGCTGACAACCTCGCCCACGGTGCCTAACTCTGCACCGCCATAGACGCAGCTCTTGATGGTACCGCCGCTGATGGTCAGCTTCGTGCTGCGCGCCTTGCCCAAATCGGTCCAGTGGTCAAGGTAAGTGCCTGCGGCCAGACCAGTGAGACGTCCCATACAGCCGGCAAAGACGTTGCCGCCCTTGGTGTGTGCCAGCCGGTTTTCGGCATCGTGTTCAGTATTAGGCATGTTGACTTTGGCTGCAGTCAAGGCATCTCCCGTCACAGTCGGAGCAATATAGTCATACTCCCACTTATTGCCGATGGTACCACCGCTGATGTCGATGGAAATCTGACCATGCTTTGCGTTCGAGTCATCGGCAAGAGTAACGTCACCATTGCCAATGGTCTGTTTCTTGCCGTCGGGAATCAGCTTTCCATAGTTGGCATCGTCAGAAGGCACGAGATAGGTTCCCACAGAACCGAGGCGTCCTCCACCGTAGATGGAGCCGAGCATCTTGCCACCATCAATCTTGATGCCCACATTGCCGCTCACGACACCAGCCGTCAGGGCATCGCCACCGAAGCCACGACCACCGCCGAAGACATTGCCATCGACGTAGGAGGTGCCCCAGGTACAGATGATGGGGTCATCGCCATTATCCTTTTTCGAAATGTGAATAAACACATCGCCCAACACGTGGCCATCTTCGCCACCGCCAAAGATAGAGCCGTAGATGATAGGCCGGCTGATGGAGTCGTTGATTTCCACGCGGACGTTACCCACGTTCGTCCATTGGTTGAAGTGGGTACGCTGGTCACCCTTACCGGCTCCGAAGAGGTAGCAGGTGACGGGGTGGGCTGATATCTGCGTTAGTGTACGTGGCACGCCAAGCGTACCGCCGCTCATCTTTACGAAGCACTTGCCCTTACCTTCCTCTACGCTCACGCCATTGCCCACGTCGGTCAACTCGCAGCCGCCATAGACGCTCGTCAGAATATGACCACCAGTAATCTCCACATTGGTGTTGCCATATACACGACCGGCAGAGCGCAGCCATTCGTATTGGTCAGGATCAGTAGAGTTTGCTTTCTCCTTTATGTACGGGTAGAGGCCAGAACCACCGCCAAACACATTGCCGAAGAACGTGTGGCCGTCGGAGGCGGTAGTGGTACCCTCCTCATTGGTAACATACTTATCGTAAGGCAAGAACGTATCCAGTTTTCCGTCGTTGTTTGAGGCCTTTCCGAAATCCCAATGGGCACATTCATGGAGCGAAGCTGCCGCATTATTAATTTGTTCAGCCTTTGCCGTTGTCGGGTCGATGAACAGTGATTCATCGTAGCGTGCATTCACGCCGCCGCCAGCTCCAGAGTTTGCAGTCTTGTCCCATCCGTTACCTATCTGGCAGTTGTCTTTGATGTACACGTAGGTATCGTGCTGCACGTGACCGTTCTCACTGCCGCCATAGATGGAACCCTTGACAAAGGCATGTCCGTTGATGGTCACGTATGTCTGGGTGGTTAGAGACAGGGTTTCAATATACTTCAGGTAATCTTTTTCCTTACCAATATAAGATTCCCATTTATTATCCAGGAAAATACGTCCGGGCTCGCCGCCTGTATCTTCGTAAGGCAGGATTCCCTTTCCGGCGCCAAACACATAGCCAGTATCATCGGGGCCGCCGGTCTTTTTCATCTGCATGTCGTTGGGACCGATTTCGGCATATCCTCCAACGGTTACATAGCAATAGCCGCTTTCAGGATAGAGGGAGTCATCCAAGGCATACGGCATTCCCTTCTCTACTCCATACGTTGCTACTTCACCATCCGTCTGGGCTACTTTATATCTGCCTACCGAAGCTATCTCACCGCCGCCATAGACGCTTTGTGCCACCTGGGCATTACCCTTCACGGTGACGTTGGTCTTACCACGCACCAGTGCAGAGTAGCCATGGGTATTGACGCCCTTGCCGGCACCAAACACGTTGCCCCTGACGACGGGGGCACTTGTGGGAGTACCTGAAGCCACACCGTCGCCGACACCTATCATCACGGCCGTATTTCCTTCCACACGGCCTAACTCGCCACCGCCATAGACGGAGCCTCCCGTCGTGCCGTTGCCGATGGTACCGCTACCGATGCAGATATTCGTACCGCCCGTCACCATGGCCTTTCCACAACGGAATGCACCAGCCAGGGCAGTAGTTGTAGTCTTATCACCTGCTGCTTCACCCATACCGCCGCCATACACATTGCCACCAATAGTGATGCCTTGATAGTCTGTTTGAGTATAGTTTACAGCGTTAAAGGTATAATCTCCTGTTGGATTACTGTCGTTGTCAAGAACCGGTGTCACATTGTTGGCGCCGATGTTTACATACGTGTTACCTACAATATCGATTACATCGCTCGTTACACCGTCATCAGTAACTTCGTGATAGGCTCCCACATTAGCCAGCTTACCGCCACCATAGACGTTGCCAGTGATGTAGGCACCCTCGACATTGGCAGTACCTGCAGTATAAGTATCAGTCTCAGCATCGTAAGTCATTGACTTCACGGTAACGGTCTCTGCTGTACCGATATTCACCGTGGTGTTACCATAGACGGCAGCGGCATCGCCACCACCGTAAACATCGCCGATGGCACCCAAATCATGGGCATTGGCACTTCCATTGCGCTTAATATTTGAGGCATTGTTACCAGGAATCATGTTGATGTTCACCGTCGGATTGCCATAAATAATGGCAGTTGAGCCAAGACCTCCACCGAACACCTGGCCAATGCTGGTGCAGGAGATGATGTTCAGTTCGGGCTGGGCGAATGGGAATGTGTGAGTAGCATCTGTAGTTGGATTGCCTACAGCCGCCTTGTATCCTTCAGCTTCCGGATCAGTAATACTATGCATTTCAGCCGTTCTTGGTTGCAATTTGTTGTTACTGTCCAGATAATAGCCATAGACCGAGTAGGCTGCCTCATTACCGCCAAGGTAAAGCTCGTCAATAGTGATTGGCGTGCCGCAGTCGCCAGTCTCCTCGATGTTCAGCTTGATGTGTCCTCTGATGACGCCACCCTCGTTGTTGCCACCGAACACCTTGCCGAAGTTACCACTGGTGATGGTCAGCTCCACGTTGCCATTCACGTTGGCATCGTCTGCGCCTGCGAAGAGCAAAGGAATCTTTGTATTGGGCTTACAACCCATGATGACGATGAGATCGCCGTTGACATCGGCATTCTTACCGGCACC
>Ga0326511_10001771_pt1 | contig 17808 bp, 18 predicted proteins | sample 0_2496_0518_D_FD_203701 | JGI IMG/M metagenome (GOLD analysis project Ga0326511, IMG submission 203701) | Bovine rumen microbial communities from UC Davis, California, United States - 0_2496_0518 | ecosystem: Host-associated > Mammals > Digestive system > Stomach > Rumen | place: USA...
AGATGGTATCTTAAATAAGGATTTTCCTTACGGCAAATATCCTTCTGAAGAAGAAAAACAGAAAATAGTATCTCAATTCAAGGAGGACATTCTGACAGAATTAAATAAGAAACTTTAATAGCATTTTCTTCTTCATCGTCTTTATAAATCCGTATTAATGAAACTATCAATAATCACGATAAACTACAATAACCTTGAGGGACTGAAGAGGAGATTGATATTCGTAAGCAAAATGGAGAGCATGTAATAGTATGACAGAACTATCAAAAAAAGAACATAGCGAACAAATGGCGGACATGAAGTCGTTTGACGAGCAGATGCCGTGCGTCGGGATATTTTGGTATGACCTTGATGAGCAAGTGCTCTTTGGGGTACGTAAGAAGGAACTTACTCCTCAGATGGTGGAGGAAGCCGCAGAAAAGGGCAAACCTTTCATCAACTATCCACAACTGCACAGGCATGTGTGGGCAAGGGAATATTTCCGTGCGCAAGCTAAACATCTGGATACAAAGTTCAAGGGAGATTACACGCAAGTGCCCCGTGGACGAGTGGCATGGACCATCGACAAGTTTATCGTGTTAGTAGGTAGGTGGGCAGAGCCTATCCAAGAGCAGTTGACGGAGTTGTTAGAGCAGGAATTTTCCTTACCTTACTTCGAATTTGTCTATGATGAGCATTGGGATTTAGGACATGGCTGGAGTGGAGATATGCCAAAATAAGGGCATCGAGAACTATGAATTAACTACAACAAGGACAACAGAGGATATATGGTAACTCCTAAAGTTTCTGTAATAATACCGAATTATAATCATGCGAAATATCTGGATCAGCGCATACAGAGTGTGTTGAACCAGACGTATCAGGATTTTGAGGTTATAATATTGGATGACTGTTCGCCAGATAATGGGGCGAGTAGGACGGCGATAGAGAAATACCGTTATAATCCTCATGTCAGCCATATAGTGTATAATGAGAAAAATTCGGGTTCTACATTCATTCAGTGGCAAAAGGGTTTCTCGCTTGCAAAGGGTGAGATAATATGGATAGCTGAGAGTGATGACTGGTGTGAATTGAATTTTCTGGAGGTTGTAGTACCATGTTTTGATGATTATTCAAACGTGGTTGTGGCGCAGAGTTCGGGATATTTTGCACATAGGGACAAGAAGAGTATGCTTGATAATATGGGAGAGCCTGATACTTTGCAGTGTTATGATGGTATAGAATATATAAAAAAATTCTTGGTTAAGAGCAATTACTATATTCCCAACGCAAGTGGTGTATTATTCCGCAAGGATGTTGCTATGTCTCTTTCAAAAGATTACATGCAGTATAAGGCTTCAGGTGACAGATTGTTTTGGATTTATATGTTAGAACATGGAAGTATATGTCAGGTTAATAAACCATTGAATTATTTCCGTCAACATGACAATAAGGTTTCGCCCCAAAAGGAGCTGAATGGTACTCAGGCATGTGAAAATTATAGAATAAATAGGTATCTCCATAAACAGGGGTATATAGATTTTGGGCTTTCTGCTGAAGAATTTGTCTTTTATTATAACTATTTCCACCAGCATCCATTTGCATCAGAAAAGGTTCGTAATAAGGTGCTCAGATTATGGTTCCCGTGGTGGAAGCGTAATCCGATATATCATAGGTTAATGAAAGGCATCTTAAAAATAATAAACAGCAAAATATGAACATACTGTTAAGTACAGATAACAAATATGTTATGCCAACAGGAGTCTTGATGACTTCTATCGGTTTTAATAATGGGAGCGATGTAAATTACTATATCTTGGTGAATGAAGAATTTACTGAGGAAAGTCGAATGGCTCTAACCCGTGTGGCTCAAAGATTCAAGAACGGAATATCTTTTTATACGATATTACCAGAAATGACAAAAGATTTTCCTTTTGGGCGTCCTGACCAGCCAACACTTGTTTCTATAGTCACATACTATCGCTTATTTATCACAAGCTTCCTACCAAAGGATGTAGAGAAAATAATATATCTTGATGGTGATATTATTGTAAGAAAATCTCTTGCAGAATTGTGGAAAACGGACATAGAAGAATATGCTATAGGGGTAGTAAATGATATGGATGAAATGAAGCATATAAAGTCTGGACGTTTGCCATATGATATGAATATGGGGTATTTTAATGCTGGAGTGTTGCTTATCAATGTAAAGTTTTGGCGTGAGAATAATTGCTTGAAATCGTTTCTTGAAATAATTGAGAAATACTCTGATATGCTTAAACTCCATGACCAGGATGTACTAAATATAGCATTTCATGACAAAAAGAAATGGCTGCCTGTAACGTATAATTTCCAGAACGGATTCATATACAAATCTTTTGAGCCTCTGTACAATCCACAAATAGACAAAGAACTCAATGTAGTGAAATACGACCCTGCAGTCGTACATTTTTCTGCATGGGATAAGCCTTGGAAATTAGAGTGCTTTCATCCTTATTGTAAGGATTGGCGAAAGTATTTCTTTCGTTCTGCATGGAAAAATGAGAAGTTAGTAGGAGAGGAGGAACACCCAACATTAAAAAGAAGAATACGTAACTGGTTGGTTAGACATTGTCTGTATGTACCAGCGTCATATTATCAAAAGTTGTAGTAGGATGGCTCAAAGATTAGAATATATTGATATGGGAAAAGCAATAGCCATTATTAGTGTGGTTATTGGACATATATTGTTGTTTGATTTATACGGAGCAGATAATGTAAGGCGTTCGGATCTAATGAGTTTCGTTAGTAGTTACGAAAACAATTTGTTTATATTCCTTTCTGGTATAGTATCTGTGACATTTATACAGAAGGAGAATATTTTATTCGATTTGTACAAAAGGTTTAGATGCCTGATAATTCCTGCTTTGGTTATAGGAATACCTTATGCATATTATATAGGCTCGGATATAGAGCGCTTTTTACTAAATGTTTCAAAGTTGGGATATTGGTATTTATTTGTGTTATTTGCATTATATATATTGAACTATCCGTTTGCTTTATTACAATCAAAATACCTCAAATATGTTTATGTTTTGATAATTCCGTTATGGCTATTTATTTATAGGCATACATATATTATTCCGACAAAAGTAAATGATTTGCTTGCTATTGATTCAATTGTAGGCTATTTCCCTTATTTCTTTGTTGGAGCCATAATAAAAAGACACAAGTTACATGAAAAGGTTTTCTCAAAACCTGTGTTGCTTGTTTGTATATTAATAATAGCTTTTCGGTGTCAAATAGAATATTATACAAGAAATTATTTGTTTCTCTTACACCATAATACATTCGTGCATTTTGCTGAGGTGATATCAATTGTAACATTATGTAAACTTGGGGGGGGCAGCATTCCTACAGCTATACATAATAGCCTGACATTCATAGGACGAAATACTATCTTTATATACTTATTTCATTATTATATTATTCATAGCATAATGATGCCAACCATGTATGATTGGTATGGAGAAAATGGTAATATAGGAATAGATATACTTTCAGTAATCATTCCTGTTATTGTAGCAGTGGCATTTTCATTACTGATAAAACGTGTGTTGGAGTACTCTCCACGACTAATGAGAATAGTATTCTACAAAACATAAATAAAAGGGAAAATGTCTTCAATCTCGATCATCATACCAGTATATAATGCAGAGCGCTATTTGCGCCAGTGCATTGAGAGCGTGATAGCTCAGACCTTTAAGGACTGGGAGGCAATGCTGGTGAATGATGGTAGCAAGGATGGTTCGCTTGCTATCTGTCAGGAGTATGCGTCAAAGGATGATAGAATCAGGGTGATAGACAAGCCGAATGGAGGAGTGAGTTCGGCTCGTAACAAAGGGTTGGAAGTGGCTCAAGGAGAATGGATAACCTTTATGGATGCCGACGATTGGCTTGATCCCGATGCCTTTGAGATATATCATGATGCTGCTCAGCGCACGGGCGCAGACATCATAAAGACTGGGTATAGGAGGGTCTATGATAACGGGAACGTTAACGGGAACGATAACAATAACAATAAAAAAAATGATGGCTATGTTTGGCGAGAGGTGACTGTGGTTGATAAGAGTGATGCTTTGGCTAAGTTACAGGAAACAGGCTATTACGCCTTTGTTTGTAATATGATAGTATCAGCGAGCATAGCAAAAACACTACGTTTTGACGAAACCACCCCTTGGCTTGAAGACCAGTTCTTTGGTTACGAGTGCTTGCTGAGAGCAAATAAAGTGACGTTGCTTCCCAAGATGGTATATAACTATCGCATACATGAAAGCGGAAGTCTGTCTGGTGTTACGAATCCCTTTGTTATAGCCTATTCTGCTCGCAAGGATATGGAATATAAGCTGAGGATATTTGGCAACAAACATCAGGAGAAAGTAGAAAAATGCTGGAATACGTATCACCAGTGGCAGGCACAAGCGATAGATTCTTTGTATAAAAACTATGGTTATGCTGACAGGAAGAGATTCTTACGTGAATATTCACCCATAGATGGTAAATGCGTTTACGCAGAAGAAAGTAAATTCTTTGAGGGCATAAAGCCTTTCTGGCTAAATGATGCCATAGAGAGACTGAAAAGATTTATAAAACGTTGAAGACAATCCTTTGGCTATACAGCAAACCGTTGAATCCTGAGGCTGGTGGCACAGAACGTATTACCAGTCTGGTGCAGCGTGGATTGACTAAGGCAGGGTATCGTTGCATGGATATCCTTGAACTCGATGTAAGCAAGCGTAAGGCTGTATATCATGCGAAAGAGGTTAAGGACATTGATGGCTTCCTCAAAGATAATAACGTAGATGTGGTTATAAATCAATGGGGACAACTGCCAGATTTCCTGCGCTATTTCCTCGATAACGGTGGCAAGCGTTGGCACGAGGAAGGAGGAAGGATAATCTCTTGTCTGCATTTCCATCCTGCACCACCTTCATTATATCACAATTTTGCTATAAAGCCAGTAAAGACCTGGCATGATTACTATGTTATGGCGAAGGCGAGGTTGTTTGCAGACTACTTCGCTAAGCAAGACCAAAAACGCGTAGGGCAAGCATATCGTTGGGTTTATGACCACTCTGATGCTTTTGTCATGCTCTCAGAAAGTTATAGAGAGTATATAGTAAAGGCGATGGGAGTCAAGGATGAATCAAAACTTGTTGCTATTAATAATCCTTTGACTTTTGAAAGTGTTTCAGACGAGAGCATATTTCAACAAAAAGAAAATGTGATACTTGTAGTCAGCAGGATGTATGAATGGCATAAGCGCATCTCCATCTGTCTCAAGGCATGGAAGGAACTATCAATAAAGGCATCGATGCAAGGCTGGCGCTTGGTTATAGTGGGTAAAGGCGAAGATTTGCCTATGTATAAGCGATACGTGGAGCAGCATAACATAAAGAATATCTCGTTCGAAGGCCAGCAAAGTCCAGAGCCATATTATACGAAAGCAAAAATATTCCTTATGACATCTGAACGAGAAGGGTGGGGACTGACCATTACAGAGGCGATGCAGCGAGGAGTAGTACCTGTAGCGTTTGACACCAGTTCAGCCTTTCATGACATTATAACTGATGGTGAGAATGGTTTCCTCGTCAAAGAGGGAGCAATAAAAACTTTTGCATCCAAGATAGAGCAATTAGCACAAGATAAGCAGTTATGGCAAAGTATGGCAGAAAAAGCTCTTGCCTCAGCCAATCGTTTCTGCTTAGATAAAATTACAAAAGACTGGGAAAAGATTCTATGATAATAGTACAACCACTTGGCGGACTATGTAACCGAATGCGTGTTATCGTTGGTGTTATCTCTCTTGCTCAGAAGACGAGGAAGCAATTGACGATAATATGGACGCAAGATACCACACTCAATGCCAAGTTCTCAGATTTGTTTGAGCCGATACCATACAAGATGATAGAATGTCCACTTGATTCATGGAGGTATAAAGCCCTGTATCATTGGTATAAAGATGTAAAGCATTGCATGATACTTGATGACCAATGGATATCCGCCAATGCGAGGGGTAGAGACTATGTGGAATGGAAAGATAAGATAGAAGGTCGAAATCTATTCTTGCAGACCAACCTCGACATACTTTTTGATGGAGATTATTCTCTTTTAAAGCCACGAATGTCAGTAATAAAGGCATTGAATAATTTAAAGTGCGACAAGAACACAATAGGATTGCATATACGCAGGACAGATAACGCAAATGCTGTGAAATACTCACCAACGAGCCTGTTCTTTGCTAAAGTAGAAGAGGAACTAAAGACTAATCCTCAAATAAAGTTCTATCTTGCCACAGATGACCCCAATGAAGAAAAAACTTTTATTGATAGGTTTGGAGAGAGCATTATCATATATCAAAAGCATAGCCTTGACCGCAATAATCCTATTGCAATAAAGGATGCTTTGGTAGATTTATATAATCTCTCTCATTGTGAGAAGATATACGGCAGTTATTGGTCCTCATTCTCTGACACAGCAGCCCTGTGGAGTGGGATAGAGAAAATAGAATTGAAAGTAAGTGAATAAGATTTGTATTAATTGATAATATGTTATTTAACTCAGTAGAATATCTTTTCTTTTTACCAATAGTATTTCTGTTGTATTGGTTTGTATTCCGCAAACTGCAGTGGCAGAACCTATTTGTGGTAGTAGCCAGCTATGTATTCTATGGCTGGTGGAACTGGACGTTCCTGCTATTGATAGCGTTTACCTCAACTTGTAGTTATGCTTCAGGACTGTTAATAGAGGAAGACAGGAAACGTAGCGGAAAGTATGCTAAACTTTATGCGACGTTGAATATATGTATAAATTTGTTTATACTTGGCGTGTATAAATACTACAACTTCTTTGCTGACAGTCTTGTTGAGGCATTTTCTTCTTTGGGTGTTACATTGAGTATAAACTCTCTAAACCTTGTACTCCCTGTAGGTATAAGTTTCTACACATTCCAGGCATTGAGTTATACCATAGATGTCTATAGAAGGAAACTTGAACCAACCCATAATCCAGTTGAGTTCTTTGCCTTTATAAGTTTCTTCCCTCAGCTTGTGGCTGGTCCTATTGAAAGGGCTACCAATCTTCTTCCACAGTTTCAGAAACCAAGAAATTTTCAGTATGAAACTGCTGTCGACGGAACACGTCAGATTTTGTGGGGGTTATTCAAGAAGATGGTGATTGCAGACAATTGTGCTGTAGTTGCGAATGAGATATTTGATAGTTACCAGTCACAGAGTTCTTTGGCTTTGTTGTATGGTGCTATAATGTTTACCTTCCAGATATATGGTGATTTCTCCGGATATAGTGATATCGCAATAGGTACTGCGCGTTTGTTTGGCATTAACCTGATGCGCAATTTCAATTATCCTTATTTTTCAAGGTCAATACCAGAATTTTGGCGTAGGTGGCACATCTCCTTAAATACCTGGTTCGTTGATTATGTTTATATTCCTTTAGGCGGTAGCAGATGTGTACGCTGGAAGGTTATTCGTAATACGTTGATAGTATTCTTTGTGAGTGGCTTGTGGCATGGAGCTAACTGGACATTTATATGTTGGGGATTGTATCATGGTTTGTTGTTTTTGCCTTATCTCTTATTGAAAAAGAAGACTAAATTTGAACATGATATAGCAGAAAACAAGATATTACCATCCATGAAGGAATTTGGGCAAATAATTGTTACATTCTGTCTTGTCGTTTTAGGTTGGATATTATTCCGAGCTCAAAGCATACAGGAAGCATATACGTACATTTATAGAATGTGCACAGATTTGTCATTCAATATCCCTCAACAAGTGCAGGATAAAAAGACCATGTTATTTATAGCCCTGATGCTGTTGTTTGAGTGGACTCATCGAAACAAACAGTTTGGAATACAGATATCATTACAACGCTGGAAACCTTTCTATAGGTATTCTCTGTACGTATTACTGATGTTTGCAATCGTGCTGTTCTCTTCAGGTAGAGCGACCCAGTTCATTTATTTCCAATTTTAAGATAAGATGAAGATGTATAGCGACATACGAAAATATATAAAGAAACTAATCATAATTTCGATACCATTCTGGTGCTTTTTCGGATGGTATATTATACTTGATCCTTTTGAAGTGATATGGCATTACGATGATTACTACAAGCAAAGAGGTACACGTCTGTCTTTAAATCAGGGATATGTAGGTATAAGCAATTTTGAAAATCACTACGACCAGTATAAGTGGGACTCTTTCATATTTGGCAATTCACGTTCCAGATATTGGGAAATAAAGGATTGGGAAAGTGTATTACCTGCAGGATGTAAAGGCTATCATTTGGATGCACATGGTGAGACAATGGTAGGATTGTTGAAGAGATTTGAATGGTTGGATAAAAAGAATATTCCTATCAAGAATGCTTTAATCTGCCTGGATACTGATATACTGACAACTCTGGAATTATCAGAAGATCATATTTTTATGCTTGCTCCTCAATTGGTGGATAACAGGAATATGTTTGAGTTCCAACTCAATCATTTCAAGGTGTTTTGTAATTTTGAGTTCCTGAAAACTTGTTTTCAAATGTGGTTTACTCCTGATTTGAAAATTGATATTGCAGATTTGGTGACAGGCGAGATTTTTGACTATGACTATACAAGAAACCAAATATCCCTTACTCCAACAGAGCAAAAGATACAGAGAGGGGAATACTATACCCCTGAACTGGTAAATAAATTCTTTGTTAATAAGCAACATCCTGATTCTATATATTCAGTCAGTATAGATGCTCCTCAAAGGGGAATGTTACAGGAAATTGCGAATATTGCAAAGAAAAGAAATATAGATTGTAGGATTGTTATAAATCCAAGATATAATCAAATAAAGGTAAATCCACACGATATAGCGGAATTGAAACATATCTTTGGTGCAGATAAGGTTTATGATTACTCAGGAGTGAATGAAATAACAAGTGATTATCATAATTACTACGAATATTCACATTATCGCTCAGATGTAGCAAAGAGAATAATGACTGATATCTATAAAAAGAAATAGACAGATGAAGCACTACGATTACTTAATAGTGGGTTCAGGACTATATGGAGCCACATTTGCATATTTTGCCAGAAAGGCAGGAAAGAGCTGCCTCGTGATAGACAAGCGTCCCCATCTCGGAGGTAATGTGTATTGTGAGGAGGTAGAGGGCATCAATGTGCACAAGTATGGAGCGCATATATTCCATACGAGTAATAAGAAGGTGTGGGATTTTGTAAACTCCATTGTAGAGTTTAACCGTTATACCAACTGTCCTGTAGCAAACTATAAGGGAGAGTTGTATAACCTGCCTTTCAACATGAACACATTTAGTAAGATGTGGAGTGATGTCCATACCCCTGCAGAGGCACAAGCGAGGATTGCCGCTCAACGAGCTCAGGCGTTGAGCGAATTAAAAAGTAAAAATGAAAAATTAAAAAATGATGGGGAGTATGTGCCTCAGAATTTGGAGGAGCAGGCTCTGATGCTGGTAGGAAAGGATATATTTGAGAAGTTGATAAAGGACTATACAGAGAAACAATGGGGTAGGGATTGTAAGGAACTGCCAGCTTTCATCATCAAGCGTCTGCCCGTTCGTCTGGTGTTCGACAACAATTATTTCAACGATAAGTATCAAGGCATTCCTATAGGAGGTTATAACAAGCTTATTGAAGGACTTTTGGAAGGAGTTGATAGTAAGACAAATTTTGACTTCTTTAAAGATTCGTTGGATTCGTCAGATTCGTGTTCACTAAAAGAAAACTGGCATAAATATTCAGATAGGCTCGTTTACTGTGGTCCAATAGACCAATATTTCGATTACAAATGTGGTAAACTGAATTGGCGTACTGTAAGTTTTAAGACGAGAGTAGAGGATACACCTAACTATCAGGGTAATGCTGTAGTAAACTATACCAGTCATGATGTGCCCTATACAAGGGTGATAGAGCATAAGCATTTCGAGATGTTCGGTCAGGAAGTATATGACTGCCCTAAGACTGTGGTTAGCGAGGAGTATTCCACTGAGTATAAACCTGGTATGGAGCCATACTATCCTGTTAATGACGAGCGCAACAACCAATTGGCGGAAGCCTATAGAGAACTGGCAAAGAAAGAAAAAGACGTAATCTTTGGCGGTCGTTTGGCACAGTATAAGTATTATGATATGGCACCAGTGATAGAAGAGGTGATGAAAATAGAAAAGTTTTAGGATATGAGCATTGTTAGACGAGTATATTATAAGTTTCGCAACCTTATTCTGTATGGAATAATAGGTAGTTTTACCAGTTTCCTTGACTTCTGTGTATTCACACTTTTAGCGAGTTATGCAGGCATACACTATTTAGTAGCTAACTGCATATCTGTGCTTGTTGGTATCACGACAAGTTTCTTGCTTAACAGGTCATATAATTTCAGGGTAAAAGATAAAACCAAACAACGCTTTGCGATATTCCTGACAGTAGGACTTTGTGGACTTATGTTGAGCAACCTGATACTATACATAGGTATAGATATGCTACATGGAGAAGATGTTATTGTGAAACTTGCATCAATAGTATTAGTTGTTGGTTTCCAATTCCTGATGAACAAATTTGTAACGTTTCGTGTTAGAAAGTAATATAAAGATAAAAAATGGAAAAGTTTTATTTTGTAATGCCGGCATATAACGAGTCGGAGAATATCAAAGAGACAGTACACCAGTGGTATCCCATAGTGGAGACGATAAATAAGACTGTTGGTTGTGAGGCGGTGTTGGCAATTGCCAATGATGGCAGTAAAGACGATACAGGTGATGTTATGCGTCGCATGAAGGAGGAAGAAGATCTGAAATACTTCGAACCAATAGACAAATCCAATGGAGGACACGGTCAGACAGTATTGTATCTATATCGTCATGCATTGGAGAATGGTGCAGACTATGTTTTTCAAACGGATTCAGACGGCCAGACAAATCCTGATGAGTTCTGGCAGATGTTTGAACATAGGCATGACTATGATTTCCAGATAGGTTATCGTAAGGGTCGTGAAGACGGTGCCAGTCGCGTGTTTGTAACGAAAGTGCTGAGGCTTGTGGTATGGCTTATGTTCCATGAGTGGGTAACTGATGCTAATACTCCATTCCGTCTAATGCAGAAAGATAAGCTTAAGGCAATAATGGAAGTTATACCTAAGGATTACTTCCTATGTAATGTTGCTATCAGTGCTATAGCAGTAAAGTGGCATTACAAGATAAAGTTCTACGAGATAACATTCCGTCCTCGTCAGGGTGGTGTTAATTCAATCAATATGAAACGCATTTTTAAGATTGGTTGGAAGGCACTTGGTGACTTTAAGAAGATAAATGCTAATCTGAAGAAACAATTATAGCATGGTCAAGATAATAAGAGGCGCAGGTCTTGTAGGTGCATACACTGTTGCATTATTTCTATTTGTATGTTTGCTGATAGGACAGGTAAAGTATGCTATGCCACAGACTCCAATGGTTTTGGTTTTTGCAACCATTGTTGCAGGTGCTTTGCTATATATAAGAAAATATCATTTATCAGCAATATCAGATAAGAAATTTTGGATAAGCGTTGCTTTCTTATTGATTTCAGCATATTGCGTGGAAGCATATATAGTGGTTAATCATCCGTTTGAGTGGGCTACGGACCCAAGGCTATGTAAAGAACAGGCAGAGTATATGTTGACCACGTGGGGGATGAGTCCCAAACTGTATGGATATTTTGCTATGTATCCTCATAATATAAATATCCTTATCGTTGTGGGTGCTTTGTATAGGTTGTTTGGCGACTACACCTATGTAGTGTGTTTTTTCTTATTGTTAGTAAACCTGTCTTCCCTATTCGCATGCCTTACAATCAAGAATATTACAAAGAATAACTTCGTAAGTATTGTATCTCTTTTGTTGTTGCAGGTGTTCTGTATATTTACAACACGTACCTATATGCCATATACATCAAATCTGGCTTTGTTGTTTCCAATATTGATGGTTTATGTATATACAACGAAATTGAGTACAACAAAGAAAGCTATACTTATCCCACTGATTGCAGCTATAGGATATCAGGCGAAGCTGACAGCCCTGATTGCCTTTATTGCGATAGCAGGTATAGAAGCCGTTCGTTATGTGATAAATAGGAAACTATATACCAAGAAAGATGTAGGAATTGCGATAGCTTCGACAATAGTATCATTCGCACTTTGTGCAGGACTGAAAACTATATGCTGGAATGAATTTGGTTATCAGGAGGATGATAACAGGGTAAAAGGATTCACTTATTTCGTATATCTTGGTCAGAACACCCAGTCAGGTGGACAATGGGATGCGGAATATGTAAAGAATAGTGAGTATATAGCCCCTAAGGCAGAGCGTGATGCCTATTATGCCTCTGTTATAAGGAGAGACGTTAAGGAAAGAGGGCTGATAGGTAATGTTAAGTTCTATGTTGCCAAAACAGCGATATGTTGGGGGTGCACCTATCAGGACTATGTTAAGTTTGATAATATAGACAAAAAGTGGGTGTTTACTTTCCGTCATTGTATTTGGTTCTTTATCTTTGCTTGTGCTATGCTGTCAGTATTTATATGTCGCAATAGATATAACCTTGCTATGATATTGACACTGACGGGTGTAATGATATATCTTTTCTTGTCAGAGGGCTCCTTTACTTATGTTATAATGTTCTCACCAATTGTTTTCGCAATGGCTGGAATAACAATGAGTAAGTTGTGTAGAAGATGAATGTTTCCATAATCATTCCTGTATATAATGCGAGTGCATTCATAAAGCATTGCATAGATTCAGTCAGGTCGCAGACTATGACAGAAGGGGTGGAGTGCATTCTGATAGATGATTGTTCGATAGATAATACTTTGGAGATAATTCAAAGTATTATCAACGGGGACGTTAACGGGAACGTAAAAATATCTTTGTTGCGTCAGGAGAGGAATCAGGGACCATCCGCAGCAAGAAATAGGGGAATACGTGAGGCAAAAGGGGAATATGTATTTTTCCTTGATGCTGATGATACTATTACGCCTGATTGCGTAGAGTTGCTGTATGGATTAGCAAAGCAGCATGATGCGGATTATGTGCAGGGGAAGTACCAATCTTCGTGTCTGCACGAAGGTTGGGAGGTTCAAAAAGTTCAAGAGGTTCAAGACGCTTCGCTAGTTCAAAAGAGGGAATTACCTTCGGCCCTGAGTGATAGGAGAGAGATAAAAAGGCTGTTGTTGAATCACAATAAGATACAGTTTACTCCGCATAACAGGCTGGTGAGGAGGCAGATGATAATAGATAACAACCTGTTCTTCAATGAACAGATAAAGGTGAGGGAGGATTTCCTCTGGATGACATTCGTGGCGAAGTGTGTCAAAAGGTTTGCTTCATGTGATAAGCCAACATACAACAGAGGATACAATGAGGATTCTCTAACTAATAATATCAATAGTGAACGTGAGATTGCAGGCTATCGAGTGTTAATAGAGCAGATGGTGGCGAATTATGATTCCTTTCAATTAGGCTACCAAAAGGAACTGGCACTTGAGGCATTGACGATGACGCTTAGAGCTAGATATTATCATAATGAGGCAGAACGTAAGCATCTTATAGACGTAGTTAGGTCGAAGAATAAAGGTATAGAAAATGTGCTTTTGTGGATATTCTTAAAGACAGAGAACTCAAAGATATTACATTTGCTGGTAAGATTATACAAGAATAAAGATTGAATTATGCAGTACGCACCAATAGCATTGTTTACATATAATAGGGCGGACCATACCCAGCAGGCAGTGGAGTCGTTAATGAAGAATGCAGAGGCGAAGGATTCAGACCTATTCATCTTCTCAGATGGACCTAAGAACGAGAAGGCTAAGAAAGGAGTGGAAGAGAATCGCAAGTACATCAAGACCCTAAAAGACGGGAACGTTCTTGCGCCCTGTATGTGCTCAGGCGAGCGCAGCTCGGAGTACGGGAACTTTAAATCGGTAACGGTAATAGAACGTGAGAAGAACTGGGGACTTGCCAATAGTCTTATCGCTGGTATTACGGAGATAGTGAATAAGTATGGTAGGGTGATAGTAGTTGAAGATGATTTGATTCTCTCTCCTTATTTCCTTCAGTTTATGAATGAGGCTCTGGAAAAGTATAAGGATGAGGATAAGGTAGCAAGTATCTCTGCTTTCCTAAATCCTATAGACTGCGAGGCACCAGAAACATTTTTCTTGCGTTATTTCGCTTGTTGGGGATGGGCTACGTGGAAGCGTGGCTGGGATATCCTCATCAATGATGACAGGGTGTTGTTAAAACGCTTGCGTTGGAAGAAGAATGACTTTAACATTGGTGGTACAGGTCCATTCTATGGTATATTGTATTGCGATAAAATAGGCTTGAATGATTCGTGGGCAGTAAGATTCTATGCCTCACAGTTCCTTGCTGGTAAGATACAACTCTTTCCTGGTAGGACTATGGCAATACAGTCAGGAATGGATGGTACAGGAACGCATTGTGGCGCAGGAGATACTGTCTATGATTACATGTCTCTTAGTGATAGACCAATAGAATTGCCTAATATTCCAATAGAGGAAAACATGGAGATGTATAATGCATATTCTCGATTTTACGGAAATGGGAAAAAGAGAACCTTTAAAACAGAATGGGAACGTGTCAAGTCTTTTATCCGAAGATTAATAGGTATAGATTATAGATAGTTATGCGTGTACTTTGGTTTACAAATACTCCTTGTAATTATATTGCATCAGGAGGGTATCACGGAGGAGGATGGATGACTGCTCTGCAAGGAGTGATATTGAAAAATTCTTATGAAAATATAGAGTTGGGCATATCTTTCTGTATGGATGAGCAGCCATCAAAGGTTGTACAGGAAGGTGTTACATACTATCCTGTGCCACAACATATTAAGCCTGTAAAAGATAAGATTGTTGATATAATATATCACAAAGATGAAAGACGTGATGAGATACTGTGGCAACATTATATCAACCATTTCAAAAAGGTGATAGAAGACTTCAAACCTGATGTCGTTGAGGTTTTTGGTTCTGAACTATATATGGGGTTAGGAACTTTGGCAGCAAAAGAACTAAATGTTCCATGTGTGTTGCATTTGCAAGGAATACTCTCTCTCTATATATATACATTCCTGCCGACAGGCATCTCCAGAAGTAGCTTTATAATGAAGGATGGTCTGAAAGGAACTTACTCAAACTTTCAATTGTTGACCTACTGGAAGCGCAGTTGTCACAGAGAGAAAGCAATATTGAATGCAGTAAACCATGTTATAGGAAGAACTGATTGGGATAAGCACGCATTAGAGATACTTAATCCTCAGGCTAAATATCACTGGGGAGGAGAGATATTACGTCCTTGCTTTTATGAAGAAGGCAAACGTACAATTCCCACCAGACCTATTATAACGACCACGAGTTCTGGCGCGTCATATAAGGGTTTTGATATCGTATTGAAAACTGCAAATATATTAAAGAATGAATGTGGCTTGGATTTCGAATGGAATGTATATGGAAATGTAGAACCAGTATTCTTTGAAAAATTAACAGGGATAAAGCATAAGGATGTCAACGTAAATCTCAAAGGAGTAGCCTCTGCTGAGCAACTGTGCGAGGCGATGTTACAGAGTACATTGTATTTTCAACCATCATATATTGAAAATAGTCCGAATAGTGTGGCGGAGGCTCAAATGTTAGGCTTGCCTGTTGTTGCAACTAATGTTGGTGGTACTTCGTCGATGGTAGAACATGGTGAGACGGGTTTCCTGTTTCCTGCTACGGACCCATATATGGCAGCATATTATGTAAATAGTCTGACGAAAAATAAAAGTCAGAATATTGCTATGGGAGAAAAAGGACAAGCCGTAGCAAAACAACGTCATGATAGGGATACCATTGTGAAAGAACTGATAGAAACATACAAAAAAGTAATGACGGATGCTAAATAAGCTATTACTTAAAATACTTAATCTTCCAATAATAATAAGGACGAGATTCTATCCTCGCTTCAATCGCCTGTTGTTTCGTTTGAAAGGTGTTACTTTTGGACGAAATATGATGATAATGGGTAAGGTAAGTGTGATAGGAGAGGGCAGTATTACAATAGGAGATAATTTCTATATGACGAGTGGTGACCACGTGAATCCTATCAGTAGCAATCAGCAGGGTGCTTTCTTTACGGATAATCCTGAAGCAAAGATAAGCATAGGTAACAATGTGGGGATGAGTTCTACGAGAATGTGGATTTCTAAAGGATTAACTATTGGTGACAACGTGAAGATAGGTGCTTGTGTGTTGTTGATAGATACTGACTCCCATCCTATAGACTATAAGGCGAGAAAGGGTTCCAATGAAGGGACACAGAGTGCTCCCATTACGATAGAAGATGACGTTTGGATAGGTGCTCATAGTATAGTGCTAAAGGGAGTTACGATAGGAGCACACAGTATTATCGGTGCAGGTAGTGTAGTTACGAAATCAATCCCTGCAGACTGTGTCGCAGCAGGAAATCCGTGTAGGGTGATAAAAAGTTTAATATAGGTAAAATAAGATTATGCGCGAGAGATATGTTGATGTTGCGAAGGGAATAGCAATGTTACTTGTGGTGAGAAACCACACAGAGATATTCGGTGACCTTCATTTTCCATACCCAGTTATAGCTGTACCATTATTTTTTTTTCTGAGTGGTTTTTATGATAAAACAGAACGACCGATAAGACAGTGGATAAAGAAAGATTTCTGTATTCTTGTAGGCACATCGTTTATATGGTCGGTTATCAATTTCTTGTGGGTTTCGTTCCTGCATATATTAAGGACGAGAAGTATTGCAGATATTGAATTGCCTATAAGCTGGGATGCTCCCATAATAGGAGGTGGGGTTTCATGGTTCTTATTGGCTTTGTTCTGGACTAAGGTGTTTGCGCATTTCTTCTCAAAGATAGAAATTAACAATATGCTGAAAATTCTTTTACTTGTTATAATAGGAACAGTAATAACGCAATGTAATTTGCCTTTTAGGGTAGATGAGGGATTTTCGGCATTAACATTCTATTATATAGGTAAGATTGTACATCCTCATATAGAAAATATTCTGTCTCATTACTCCCTCGTAGTAGGAGGTGGTATATGCCTTATGTTGATGCCATGCTGTTGGTTTCCTTATGAATTAGTAAATTTGAGTGTAGGTCATCCTATGTATTTATATCCTGTATATTTGGCAATGTCGTTCTTGTCGTTTATAACCGTTATGTGGATATGCAAAAAGATAGAAAATTGGGCATGGCTTTCAAAATATGGACAGCAGACGTTAGGGATATTAGTGCTTCATCCTATAATGTTGCACACTATCGCAGTGGTTCTAAAGCGTGTGTTTGAACCAATGTCGGAAATATACATTGTGTGTTTTCTGATAGGTTATGTTGCAGTATGTGTAGGAGCATACTATATAAGTTTGTATATATCACGACACCTACCATTTTTGTTTGGAAGGTTTAAGTCGATATAATTGCTAACATGAAAATCGTTAAGGCAGTAGCACCATATATATATCCTGGAGGGATAAACTTCAAGCATAAGCCGTATGAGGCATGGATGAGGTTAGGGGGACAGGTGGCTCCTGCTCACTATCCACCTCGCTGGTTGCATGGTCTGGCTTTTCGGTATGAAATACCGGAATGGGTTCAAAAGGGTTCAAGTCGCTTCGCTAGTTTAAGTAAGTTCAAGTCGCTTTGCTGGAGTAGATTTTTCAATTGTCAATTCT
>Ga0326511_10001772_pt1 | contig 17805 bp, 15 predicted proteins | sample 0_2496_0518_D_FD_203701 | JGI IMG/M metagenome (GOLD analysis project Ga0326511, IMG submission 203701) | Bovine rumen microbial communities from UC Davis, California, United States - 0_2496_0518 | ecosystem: Host-associated > Mammals > Digestive system > Stomach > Rumen | place: USA...
CCAGTGTTTTATCCTGAGCCTTCTTTTCTTTACTGCTCATAAACAAGCCTCCTATAACAGCTATATATACATAGTATAGGAGTCTATTAATTATTGGTCAATATCGGAGATTTATAGGTGCACCCAACTAGGTATACTTTTAGATAAAAAGTTGAATATCTAGCGTGAGCTGTCTACCTCCTGCTAAGTGGTCATTATTTTTTTAATTTGTTTTCAATAAATATAAATAGGTTTGGAGTGACTAGGATGGGGGAGTGAATGTTGACAAGAACTGTGCAACATGAAGATGGAAATGAAATTAGACCAAGTATAGGGATCCTTTTGTTCTAGCAAGAGGATAATGTCAAATCTGCATAGAAAATTCTCAAGGGAGATTTTTATGAATATTAAAACAATGAAATTGCCTATTATGGCAGTAGCCTGTTTTTTTTCCTCAATAGCTCTATCCGCTAATACGGAGGAAGTAGTCAGTTATTCTAAGAATATGAGTACTATGACTATGGCACAGAAAACCAATCCTCTTGCCATGAATGGTATAGTTACTTCTCCTAACTATCTAGCAACCCAGGCTGGTATAGATGTACTCAGACGAGGTGGTACAGCAGTTGATGCTGCCATTGCTACTGCAGCAACCTTAACTGTAGTTTATCCTCAGATGTGCACTCTCGGTGGGGATAATTTCTGGCTTATCTATAATGCTAAAACGGGAAATATTAAGGCGCTGAATGCTAGCGGCAGAGCCGGGGAAAAAGCCACCATTGATTTTTATAAAAACCTAGGGTACGAAAAAATTCCTGCGCGTGGCTATTTGGCTGCCAATACAGTTCCTGGTGTAGTCTCGGGGTTTGACGAGGCCTACGGGATGTCAAAAAAAGAGTTAGGTTCCTCATACAGGTGGGAAGAGCTTTTTTCGCAGGCCATAGATTATGCCGAACATGGTTTTCCTGTTAATACTTCATTAAGTTATTGGTCAAAAATCAATATTGATCCTAATGACAAAGAATTTAGAGATCTGCAGCGCTTCCCTGAATTTGCAAGGGTTTTTCTCAAAAATAATCATGAAGCATACGAAATTGGAGAGATTTTTAAACAGCCTGATTTGGCAAACACTTTAAAAACTCTTGCACAAAAGGGGGCCAAGGAGTTTTATGAAGGGGAAATTGCTCAAAAGATTGTGGCGGATTTAAAGGAAAATGAGGGTATGCTGTCTTTAGATGATTTCAAAAGACATCATGCCGACTGGGTTGAACCAATATTTGTGAAGTATCGCGATAAGATTGCGTACAATTTTCCGCCTAACACCCAGGGAATGGCTTCACTAGAAATTTTGAATATTCTCAATAATTTTGACGTGAAGTCTTATGGAGAAGGAACCGCCGACTATTATCATTTAATCATTGAGGCTACAAAACAGGCTTTTGCAGACCGTGATCAGTATTTAACAGATCCGGCGTTTTCAGAAATTCCTCTAAATAAATTGCTTTCTTCAAGTCATGGTAAGGCTCAGGCAGAAAGAATCGATATGCAAAAGGCTGCAGCCAAAGTTGAACCGCTGGATCCTAAGGGTGACACCATCTGGCTTGGGGTTGTCGACAAAGAGGGCAATGCGGTATCTTTAATTCAGAGTATTTATCATGATTTTGGTTCTGCTATTGTTCCCAAAGGAACCGGCATTATTTTACAGAACCGAGGCTCTTTCTTTAGTCTTAATAAAGAACACGTTAACGCTTTAAAACCTCATAAACGCACCTTCCATACACTAAATCCTGCAATGATGCTTGAAGATGGAAAACCTTATCTTGTATATGGAACTATGGGTGGAGAAGGTCAGCCTCAAACTCAGGCGGCAATAGTGACTCGGATCGTTGACTTTGGCATGACGCCTCAGGAAGCCATTGATGCGCCTCGCTGGTTATTCGGCAGAACATGGGGCAAGGCTTCTAATGATCTTAAAATGGAGGGAAGAATTCCTGATGAAGTTTTACAGGAACTTTTGAGGCGAGGACATCCGGTCAACAAGGTAGACGCATATACAGATACTATGGGACATGCAGGGGCAATTTTGATTAATCAAGCCACACATGTTTATCAAGGTGGAACTGATCCTCGAGGAGACGGGTTGGCATCAGGATACTAACTATGAAATTGGCATAATTGTACAAACCAATGATTTTCAATATGCCATAATTTTGCGCTTGATATATTTTTCTTCTAGGTCAGAGCATTACCGGAGAGAAAACAAAACCTAAGGCTACGGTAAAACTAATGGCAAGGATCCCAGGCACCATAAAAGGATGATTGAAGATATACTTGCCAATATATGTGGTGCCGGTATCATCCATTTGTACAGCCCCCAACAGTGTCGGATAGGTAGGAATGACGAAAAGTGCAGAGGTGGCAGCAAAGGAGGCCACCAGAATATAGGCATCTCCATTGTTGGTTGCTGTCATATCTAGTGCAGTGATAATGGATGGGATTAATGCCTTTGCCGTTCCTGCCTGTGAATATAAAAGCATGCTGGCCAAAAACAGTCCTAAGACTAATATAGGCGGATAGGCGAGCACAAAATTTATAGCCATTTCCTGAATTTTTGCGGTATGGTTTGAGACAAAGGTATTTCCAAGCCATGCTACTCCAAGTACACACACGCAGGCAGTCATTCCATTCTTAAAAGTATTGGTGGCAGTTATGTTATTTACATTCACTTTACACGTGATTACTATAAGTATTGCAATCAGCATCATTAATGAAATGATTGTGTTATTGCGGGATAGGGAAAGGTCAAATTTTTGGAGAGTATTTGAATACGTATTGGTATTGCTGTTTTTTATTTCGATAAGAGGTTCGATGTTGATTTTAGAAGATAACTCAGATTTTTTATTTTCATAAACCTTTTCATAAGCCGCAGACTCGGTGTGTTGGTTGAAACTGCTTTTATGAGTATCGACAGAAACAAAGAAAAACACTCCTATAAGTCCCATAAGGAAGATTAAAACCGAACGTTTGGCATGTGGTTTTAAAGTGGTTGTGGGGAGAGGACGTACTTTTTTTACAAGGCCCTTTTCTAGCCTTTTAATGTAATTGGGATCATTGCTGAGGTCCATATCACAGAAAATATTCATGACAAAGGCGGTAAGCATGCAGCCTGCAAAGGTTGTTGGAATCCAAATGAGAAGAAGATCGGTATAGCCAAAGCCTAAACCGCCTAAGGCTAAATCAGATGCCATAAATACAACCGCAGCGCTGACCGGTGAGGCAGTAATGGCAATCTGTGAGGAGATAACGGCAATTGACAAGGGCACACAGGGACGAATGTTTTGTCTTTTGGCAACCTCAGTTATAACCGGTATGATGGAAAAAACCGTATAACTAGAACCGGCAAAGACAGTAAGCAACCAGGTAACAGCAGGCGCTAAAAAGTTAATTAGTTTGGGATTTTTATTGAGGATCTTTGATGCCAGCTGGACAAGATAATCAATGCCTCCTGCTTCCTGCATGGCACTTATGGCAGAGATTACGGTCATGATGATAAAAATTGTTTCCCAGGGAATATTTCCAATCTTAAGACCGCACAGAATAAGACCGATAACACCTAAACCGCCTGTGAAGCCAATTGCAAGCCCTCCAAGTCTTATGCCTAAAAAAATAGCTGCGAGTAAAATAGTTATTTCAACAAAAATCATACTGATATTTTGACCTCTTGCGGCAATTTGATATTATTTTTATTATTTTGTATGATGTATGAGGTTCTGGAAAGTTCTGCAGTTTCCACGCTTGTTTTACCTTGCTTGATAATTCATAATAACTGTTAAATTTTATTACAAAATTCAAGGGTTAGTGATTTTTTTTTGTTTATTTTAGTTTAATCTTTCAAAAATTAAACCAAATTTAGCCTTGTCATAAATTAGCATGCTTCTAGGCTATAAATATTGTTTATCCTTTTTTAACAAGGTCTTATTGATGAAAGTCTTTTATATATTTGTATCCCTGCTTTTATTATCTCAGCCTGTCTGTGCTTTTAATCCTTCTGCCTCAGATGTTAAAAATCATATTGCAGGCTGCAGCAGGCATGATGGTTTTGACTGCATGCTTTTAGGAGAGATTTATGAGAACGGTACTGAGGCAATATCAAAAGATACCAGCAAGGCTTTTATGTATTACCAAAAAGGCTGTAATTTTGGTGAAAATGATGCCTGCAGTGCACTTGGCTATCTTTATGAGATGGGGGTAGGCACGGACGCAGATCCTAAAAAGGCTTTAAAACTATATACTAAGTCCTGTGAAAAGGATGGAGTTAAAGGCTGCTTTTTACTTGCAAAAGCCTTTGATGCGGGAGCCTTAGGTTTGAATACAGATCCTAGAAAAGCCCTCGAATATTTTGATAAAGCCTGTGGTAATGATTATGCTGATGCCTGCAAATATGCGGCCTCCCATTATGAGACAGGTACAGGAACTCAAAAGGATTTGGAGAAGGCAAAGATTTTATATGAGTCAGGTTGCCTTTTAGGTGATGATGAGGCTTGCCAGAAATTAAGCAAAGATGATCTCAAGAAACTTTTGAACGAATCTAACTGATGACAGGTTTTAGTCTCGGAACCTAAAACCTCGCCATTTTCACCCTCATAGCAATGGTAGAGTTGGTGTACTGCATTCTTAGCGTTGATAGTGTATGAGCGTCTTGCAAGAGGATGCTTGACTGCCGTTATTTGTCGACATTGCTTTGAGCGATTTTGATGGTATTACGTCCACTCTTTTTGGCATCGTAAAGTCCATTATCAGCATTTTTTAGTAAATGTATTGCCGGCTCTGAAATACTTAAGGCGTCATCCCCGTGAAGAATCGCTATACCGGCACTAATCGTTACAACTCCGTAGGGACTGTCATTATGAGGTATATTGAGATTTCGTACCGCCACGCGTAATTTCTCGGCCACAATTTTCGCATCTTCTACTGAGACTGATGGGAGTAAAACGGCAAATTCTTCGCCTCCATATCGAAACAGCAGATCTGTTTTTCTTTTTAAGACGCCTAGCATTGCCTCAGAAACCTTGATAAGACATTTGTCTCCTGCGTAATGCCCGTACAGATCATTAAACTGTTTGAAATAATCGACATCTATCATGATAAGAGCAAGTTCTCTGCCAACCTGCATGAGATTACTGACACAGCGTTGAAGTTCTTTATCAAAATTGCGTCGATTCAAAACTTTTGTTAAATGATCTTTGTCGGTGAGCTGTGAACGGTTATTGTGTTCTTCTGTAATATCTCTTATGAGAACATAAAAGACATCTCCGTATTCAACTGTTCTGACAAGGCGTCCGTAATCGTCTATCCAGCGAATTTCACCATCCCTGCGGCAGATCCTGTATTCAACATAATCTAAATTATTACTGTCATTCTCAACCTGTTTATATATGGATTGTTCAACACGCTCGAGATCTTTTTCATGCACCATTCCTTGAAAGGAATTATGGGTCAGCTCTTTGAATTCTTCAAGATCCTTACAGCCGAAGATCTTAAGCACGATGTCGTTAAGATAAAGGATTTCCTCGCTGCCATAGGCTTTATAAACCAAAAAGCCGCCAGGCATGTTTTTCCCAAATTCAACCAGCGAGGAAAAGGATAAATGCTGTCCTTTAGGTGCAGTTTTCGGAACTTGAAATGAGGCGGGGTTATTTGAAGATTCATTAATAGGAGCTGATGCAGGAAATTTCATAGTATTATATCCACCTTGTTGCAGTTTCTAATTATTCATGAGATGGAAGATAGGATACTTATCCATTAACCATTATAATAAAAAAAAGGTGGCAGAGGCCACCTTACTGTAAAAACTATATTTACTGCTGTACAACTGAGAACACAGAGTTTTCCTCACCGAAAGGATTTGAAACGTAGGCTTCGGCATCCCAGTCGTTATCATATTTGATGGAATTGTCTTCAAAAGTGTACTTGAAACGGTATTGGTAAGAAGGCTGCTCGTCAGCAGGGATGGTAATAGCACCCTTGAAAGTACCATTCTTCTGTTTCTTCATGGCAACAGCCTGCCAGCCATTGTGCTCACATAACAGATCAATCTTGGTAGCACCTTGAGCAGCATTTTTCTTAATTGTAAAAGTTACGGTAACTTTTGAATCTTTACCATATTTTTTAGTAACGCTCATTCAAATTTCCTCATTGATAAATATAAAAGCACCGTCTTATACTTTTCAAATGACGCTCGCTTACGCACAATAAACGGTACTTTTCACAAAAAATAAGTTATATGAATTCTCAATAATTGCGATGTAAATCATAAAAATCAAAAATAATTAAAATTTACCTTGCAAAATTTAATTCTATAACCTTGGTGGATATTATATAGCTTGCAAATCCAATTTGCAAAATTGAATCCCCAAAATTATAAAATTTCTTTTTTGGTGCATTCTCAGTTTAAATTTATTTAATTCCATAAGATGGATTTATTTTGAATCCACGACTGCAAGAAAAAGGGTAGACAAGGGAAAAGACTGGCTTTGCTACATCGCTTTCTTTTGAAGATAACGCTCAATGAGCTCTGCTGTAAAGGTACGACGCAGATAAAATCCTCGTGGTCTTGTCTGAATATTTTTGCCGTCAGGACCAATACAGCGGGTCAGATCCCTGCCGTTTGAACACTTGGGTCTTAACTGCACAATGGTGCCGTATTTGGCGCTGATTTGTTCAATATTGCCGGTGGTAATCTGTTCATAGATTTCCTCGTAGTCTCCCTTTATCTGTGATAAATCCTGAGGTTCTGGGGTATAAAAAAAGTATCCCAGCACTTTACGTTCGGCATAATTTAACTCCCGTGTGGCTAGTATCACGACAAAGAGCATTCGCTTTAATTTTGCATACAGAGAGGATCTCTCGAAAGTTAAAAAGCGAATATTGTCTAAAGGAGCATAGGTAATGAAGGTTGACTCTAGTGGCTTGAGACAGCTGTCTACCGGCAGGGTTTTTAATTCAAGGCCAAGGTCCGGGAAATCGGGAATGGATTTGTTTTTGGCGGTGGCCCCAAGACAGATCTCCATGAGTTCTCCGACAAAGCCCTTTCCATGTAAGGGAGAGACCGGAACGGTTAGACTATAGTTTTTTGCAAGGGTCTCAATGCTTTTTCCAACTATGGCGTTTAGCCTTAATATTAGCTCTTCAAAGTTTTGCGGAGCCTTGGGGATTTCTTTGGTCATAGCCTTTTGGTTCATGTAGTTTTGGACAATCCTTTTATGGTTTTTATGCTTTTTTAAAAGTGTTTTCTGTGATCTTGAAAAACACAAGTAAATAGCCTTTCTGTTATAATGATACAGGGTATTTTTGGGTATTTGCAAAATTTTTTTAGGCGGTGGTTGTGATTGATGTGGATGGTTTCAGACCGAATGTGGGTATTGTTATCTGCAACCGCTTAGGTCAGGTTTTGTGGGCACGGCGCATCAGACAGAATTCCTGGCAGTTTCCCCAAGGCGGTGTGGATAATGGGGAGACCCCTGAGGATGCTATGTATCGTGAATTGTACGAGGAGCTGGGACTTTCGCGCAGTGATGTCAAACTTATGGGGGTGACGAAGTTCTGGTTAAAGTACCGTTTACCCAAAAGACTTATCCGCTGGAATGAAGAACCGGTGTGTGTGGGACAAAAACAGAAATGGTACCTTCTGTCTTTGAATAAGGAACATTCTGAGCATATAGAATTCAACCGCCAGGGACATCCTGAATTTGATGACTGGCGCTGGGTATCCTATTGGTATCCGGTCAGACAGGTGGTGTCCTTTAAAAGAGACGTTTACCGTCAGGTCCTAACCTATTTTGCTCACATTGCACTTTTTGGCGATGCCTTTGACCGACACAAAAAGAGAATTTATGGCAGGAGAACAAAGTAATATGACAGAGCACTCGAATTCAATTCTGTTAGCCTTGCGCAAAATCATTGAAAAAGTTTCAGCAAAACGTACTTTTGAAGAAGCGGTTAATTCTCTTGTTGAGGAAATCAGAATTGCCACTGGAGCAGACTGCTGTTCCCTGTATATTAAGGTGGCGCATCGCAAGGTGTTAAAACTCTCGGCGACGGATGGTTTGCAAAAGGACTCTATCGGAAAGGCGACTCTTGAAATCGGAGAGGGCCTGGTGGGGTTAGTGGCCAAAAAACAGGAGCTAATCAATCTTGCCGATGCTCCGTCCCATCCTAATTTTAAATATATGCCGGATGTCGGAGAGGATGAATTTTCATCCTTTTTGGGAGTTCCCATTCTAAATCAGGGGGAGATTTTAGGCGTATTAGTTATCCAGTGCAAGGAAAAACGTGTCTTTGGGGAACAGGAGGAAACGCTTTTAATTACTCTTTCTGCTCAGATAGCCTCAACCATTTCTCTTAACCGTTCCATTAAGGTTAATGAGGAACTCAAGGTCATGCGCTACAAGGGCAAAAAAGGCTCAGGGGCGATTGCCATTGCGCAGGCGGTGGTATATAAACCTCCGGTTACCTTTGAAAATATTCAGATTATGTATGCCGATGACAAGGATATACAGTCTGAACTGTTTCATCAGACCATGTTTCAGCTGCAGATGGAAATGGATAAGGCTAACCTCTATCTGCAGGAGAACCGGCACGATATGGCAGCCTCAGGCTATATGTCAGGGTATGGCAGCATGCTTGATGATCCTGAATTTGAAGAAGAGGTGGATGCGGAAATCTTCAATAAGGGCTATGCGGCCACTTCGGCAGTCAAGATTGTGGCTATGCACCGGATAGAAGATGCCCTGCATCAGGGAGATGATGATAAAGCCCGGGATATGCGTGATTTTATCTCGATTCTGATTTCAAGACTGGTGCATCTTGCTCCTAAGGAGACGGATTTATCCTCGCCGGTGGTGGTAGTGGTGCAGAGTATGCCTGCCGCGCTGGTTGCCGAAATGACCAAGGATAAAATTGCAGGTTTTGTCTGTCTTGACAGTTCTACATCGGCACATACCTCTATACTGGCCAGGGATTTAGGTATCCCGGCGGTTATTGGCGTGAATCTCGATATTGCCGATATCGACGGCCATACTATTATTGTGGACGGTCAAAATTCCGAGGTCCTGGTAGATCCGCCATCCAGTCTCCTTGATGAGTACACGCAGCTTATAGCCATCAACAAAAAAGAGAACAATCTTTTTGAAAAAGGCAAAACAGATCCTGCGGTTACACTTGACGGCAAACGCATCACGGTGCAGTTAAATGCCGGACTTGATCATAAGGATACAGATTTTTCAGGACAGATAGACGGTATTGGTCTTTACCGTACCGAAATTTCGTTTATGCTCTGTGATAAATTCCCCTCAGAAGAGCAGCAGACTTTTTGGTATAAGAATCTGTTGTCAAGATTCAAGGGAATTCAGGTATGTATGCGTACTCTTGATGTGGGCGGCGACAAATCACTTTCCTATCTGCCGATTGAAGAGAACAATCCGGCTTTAGGCTGGAGAGGTATTCGCGTACTCATTGATCAGCCCAATATTTTTAAGACACAGCTGCGGGCCATGATTGCCGCTCAGAAGGATTTTGGCAATCTTGAAGTGATGGTGCCCATGGTTTCAAGACTTGAGGAGGTACTCATTACCAAGCGTATTCTCAATGAGGCTATAGGCGAACTTGAAAAGGAATATGACACTCCTATCAAGCGCCCTCGTTTTGGTGTTATGATTGAGGTTCCATGTGTGGGGCTTATGATGGATGAACTTGCATCAGAATGTGATTTTTTCTCCATCGGTTCTAATGATCTTATCTCATATATGTTTGCCGCAGACAGAAACAATCCTAAGGTTTCCAAACTTTTTGATGCTTTCAATCCGGCTGCGGTAAGATATTTCAAATATTTGTCAGCAAGAGCCAAATCCCTGCAGCGCCCGATTTCGGTATGCGGGGAAATTGCCGGTTCTCCATTAGGCTGTTTACTGCTTTTATCCTTGGGATATACCACGCTGTCCATGAATTATTCACAGATTGCGATGGTCAAGTACATCATTCGCAATGTCGACCTGGCAGAGCTCATCGCCTTAGGTAAACGCGCCCTGGCATTAAATTCAAGTGTCAAGATTAAACAGTTGTATATTGAATATATGAAAGAAAAGGGACTTTACTGGATAGTTCAGAGTAAGTCTGTAGGTTAAAAAAAGGATTATATTGTGCAGGTTTATTTAGATTTATTGAAGAAAATCATGGATGAAGGGGCAGACAGAGACGATAGAACCGGAACTGGCACCCGTTCTCTTTTTGGTACGCAGATGCGCTTTGATCTTACTAAGGGTTTTCCCCTGGTAACTACCAAAAAATGTCATTTAAAATCAATTATTCACGAGTTGTTATGGTTTATCTCAGGCTCCACGAATATTGGCTATCTCAAGGAAAACGGAGTTAGGATCTGGAATGAGTGGGCTGATGAAAACGGTGATTTGGGGCCAGTGTACGGAAAACAGTGGCGCGATTTTGAGACTCAGGACGGCCGCCATATCGATCAGCTAAAAAATGCCATCGATGAGATTAAGCATAATCCTGATTCAAGACGCATCATCGTCTGTGCCTGGAATCCTGGCGATGTCGACAAGATGGCTCTGCCGCCTTGCCATACGCTCTATCAGTTTTATGTGCAGAAAGGAACTTTGTCCTGTCAGCTATATCAGCGCTCTGCTGATATGTTCCTAGGGGTGCCTTTTAACATAGCAAGTTACGCTCTTTTAACCATGATTGTGGCTTACGACTGTGGACTTACACCTAAGGATTTTGTGTGGACGGGAGGAGATACTCATATCTACAAAAATCATTTTGAACAGGTAAAACTGCAGTTAACAAGAACCCCAAGGCCTCTGCCGCGTATGCTTATCAAACGCCGGGCGGAAAGTGTTTTTGATTACAAGTATGAGGATTTTGAGCTTGTGGATTACGATCCATATCCTGCAATCAAGGGTGAGGTTTCAGTGTAATTATGGTTAATGTGAGTGGCAAGATAAAATGGCAGTCGCGTCGGGGTATGCGTGAACTTGACCTGATGCTGCTGCCTTTTGTGGAGGAAGATCTGTCCCATACGGATGAACAGTTTCTCAAGGATTATGAAGATCTGCTTTTAGCCTCAGATCTTGAACTTGTGCACTGGTTTAACGGTACTAAAACCCCTGATAGTAAATCACGGCAGAAAGTGGTGGACTACATTAAGGCATGCCATGCAAAACGCATGGGTAAAGAGGGCGTGTAATGGATTTTAGCGAATTTCTGCTGCCTGATTTTCTCAAGGATAACATCAGGGCACTGGGCTGGGAAAAGCCGACCCCCATTCAGTATCTGTGCATAAAGGATGCGCTGTTGGGTAAGGATATTCTGGGAGGATCTCCTACCGGTTCTGGAAAGTCAGGGGCTTTTCTCATTCCGCTTATTGCCAGACTTTTTGCCAAAAAGTCACAGGGCATAGGGGCGCTCATCCTTGAACCTACCCGCGAACTTGCCCTGCAGGTAGAGGCTGTGCTTTTAAAACTTTTACAGGGACAGTCGCTTCTGCGCGCAGGTACGATTATCGGCGGGGGCTCCCGTGAGGTGGAACGCGATGATCCCAGTGACATAATCTGTGCAACGCCGGGAAGACTTGGTGAATACCTCAAAAAAGGCTGGATTAGTACCGATGAAGTACAGGTCTATGTGATTGATGAGGCAGACCGCATGCTGGATATGGGCTTTAAGGATGAAGTCAACAGTATTACCGCAGCCTTAAAAAAGCGCAGTCTGACCATGCTTTTTTCTGCTACTCTAGAAGGGCGCGGCATTAGAGATTTTGCTGAAGTTTCCCTCCATAATCCCGTAGAGGTGCGTCTTACGGCAGGGGAGGAAACAGCTGAAAAGATGCCGGAAAATCTGTCAGCCCGCGCTTATTATGCAGCCGGGGAGCCTCAGAAAATCAGAATTTTAAGTCATCTTCTAACTACAGTCCCCGAGCGCGCCATTGTCTTTGTAAAACAGAAGGAAAAGGTCGGAAAAGTCGAAAGCGCTTTGCGACGTTTAAGGTTTTCCTGTGCCACCTTGCATGGCGATCTGTCGATGAATGAACGCAAGGCTGCCATCAGAAATTTTACTGAAGGAAATAAAAGCATCCTGATTGCGACGGATGTGGCCGCGAGGGGACTTGATCTGCCGCAGGTAGGCTATGTCTATAATTATGATATGCCGCCTAATGCTGCAGTTTACGTGCATAGAGCCGGCAGAACCGCGCGTGCCGGACAGAAGGGTGTGGTAGTTAGCCTGGTGATGGGCAATGAAATGGAATTTTTGACAAAACTTGAGAATTACACCAAGGTGCCTATTGAAAAGCGTGCCATAGCCAATGTCTGTGCGGCGTTTCCAAGTTCGTCAAAGGAAGGAGGCAGCCTAGGAAAACGCGTCTCCAGAGCCTCGACAGGCGGACACGGGGGCTTTGATAAAAAGCATGAGGATAAAGATAAGGCGCGCAAGATAAAACTGCGTTTGCGGGACAAGAAGAATAAGGGAAAACCTGATTTTGCGGCGAAAAGAGCCAAAAAGGCTCTACGTAAGCAGAATGCGGAGTGACGTCAGTGATGAGAGACTATGAACTCTGTACGCCATTTTATAAGTTCGGCGACTGTGACCGCGCATAACTTATTATGTTGTGGTGTGATATTTTGTTTAAGGCTTGGAATTTAACCTGTATGCGGCATGGCGCTGTGTTGTCAGCATATGAATTTTCCCGTGATGGCAAGTAAGTTTTGACTATTCTTTTTTTCTGATAAATTCCACCTTGAAAAAACATTATTTTCTTGAATAAAAAAGGGGGCGGCAGGCAATCCCTCACACGGCCATGGCCACGGAGATTGTCTCTATATACTATGACAGTTACTGTAATTAAAAATGTACAACTGCATGTGACTTCAGAAGAGTTTGTCGACATGGATTCCGTTGCCATTATGGAACACCGCATTGTCCCGGTGACAGATGCGATTTTGGAAGATGGCTCAGCTGAGGAAATTGATGGCGGAGGGTGTCATCTGTGTCCTGGTTTTATTGATCTTCTGGTGAATGGCTGCGGGGGAGTTTCCTTTGCGCAGACACCTTCGGTTGAAACTCTTGATACCATGCGCCGCTGGCTTACTGCCCACGGTACTACCGTTTTTGTGCCGACCATGATTTCAGGACCGCGTGAAAACCTCTCCAAAGGTCTTGCGGCAGTTGCCGAATTTAAGGAAAAGCATCCTACCATGTGTCCCGGTATGCATATGGAAGGACCTTTTATTTCTACAAATCATTCTGGTTTCCAGCCTACGGGCTATATCAGAGCCTTTGCTCAGCAGGATTTGGAGTTTCTTGCAGAATTCCGTGATGCTATTGCCTATATGACTATTGCCCCTGAAATTGTAAGGCCTAAGGGAATTATGGATTTACTGGCACTGCATATCCGCCTTTCCTTGGGACATACTGCGATTACCTACCAGGAGGCAATGCATTCTTTTAAGGCTGGTATCAATAATGTTACCCATCTTTTCAACGGCATGAAACCGATTATCGGTCGTGAACCGGGGCTTGCCGGTGCAACGCTGCAGAGTGAGAAGGCCTTTGCCTCAGTTATTGCCGATGGCCGTCATGTTCATCCTTCACTTATTCAGTTTGCACATAAAATGCTCAATGATCGTTTTTACATCGTGTCAGATTCACAGGCTGTGGCCGGCATGAGTAAGGCTCCGGCCTCCTTTGTGCTAGGAGGTACGGAAATCTTTGTAGATCATAAGCGTGGACTTATTGATGGCAAGGGAGCCTATGCCGGCACCACCATGACAATGTTTGACGGCGTGCGTTATCTGGTACAGCACTGTGGTTTTGAACTTGAGGATGCGTTAACCGCCGCCACCTATACTCCGGCTCGGGTCCTTGGTTTAACTGATCGTGGCCGTATTGAAGGTGGTTTTATTGCGGATATGGTACTGTTTGACGATGAGTTTAAGATTATTCGCGTCTTCCAAAACGGTTATATGAAACAGTCTATAGAGTTATTCTAGAATGCCAAATATATTAGAAAGAATTGCCCAGGAAAAGGATTTAACCAAATCAGAGCATAAACTTGCAAGTCTGGTGTTAAAAGATCCTGCGGCTATTTTAAATGAGAACATTAAGCAGTTAGCCCAAAGAGCAGGGGTCAGTGAACCTACGGTATTCAGATTCTGCAAGCGTTTCGGTGCTGACGGTTTTCCATCCTTTAAACTGGTTTTAAGCGGACTCGTTGCCAAGGAAAAGGGAGCTAAGGTTGAGTCTGTAAGACAGGGCGATACGGTTGAAGACATTGTTTTCAAAGTTCTGGGAGCGGCTCGTTCTTCTATCAGTGAAACTGAAAAACAGTTGGATGTTAATGCGGTCGCCAGGGCTATTGATCTTGTGAGTCAGGCGCGTCGGATTGTGCTTTTCTCTCAGGGAATGTCCGTATTTGCCACTGATGATTTTGAGACTAGGATGCTTAATCTTGGGTTTGTCTGTCATTCCTATCATGACCGACAGTCCATGTGTCTTTGTACCCCGGGTTTAAGAAGTGAGGATGTAGTGATTGCCTTATCAGCAACCGGCAGAAATCTGGACATTCTTGAGGCCTCAAAACTGGTACGCAATTACAGTGCCTTTCTTATTGCCATTACCCCTTATAAATCGCCGCTGGCAGAAATCAGTTCGCTTGTATTACCCTCCTGTGAGAATATTGATATCAGCAATGATTCCATCTTTCATAATCGGATGTCGATGATGCTTATCGCACAGATCATAGTTGGAGGAGTAATGCTGCGTCGAGGCATAATGCTCAAGGAAATGAAGGATAAGCTGGCCTATGTGCGCACAAAGTCCTATCTTCTAGATGAAGATCCTAAAGAGGCACAGTTGAATACACAGAACACCGCAGCAGATGATGACACGCTGCGTCCAGGCGCTCCCATCACGGAAATAACCTGGCGCTACTGATTTTCAAGGAGTATGTACTTTTACACAGAGAAAAGCTACTCCTTTCATATTATGAGTTTATGGTTAATTATCAGGTCTTTGCCCATTTTCATCAATGTAGTAATTCTCATAGGCAATTTTTAAATATCTGTCAGTGATATACTGCTGGTTTTTAATGCGGTTACTCACATTTGTCATGAAATTATCTTTTTCAAAGAATTTAATGATCAGCATCAGATTCCTTACTAGGGAGTCCTTGATTCTACTGATGGCAGACTTACTGTTATTCGTCGTTTCAAAAAGTCTTAACTGATTTTTCATATCGATCACAATATGATGATTAAGATCATACAGAAGAAAGTTGTCATCATAGGTGCGACCTGAATATTTTTCATAGAAATCCTTGTAATCGGCAACTAAGGCCATAGGATCTTTTAACTGTGCTTCAACTGCACGGATATATACGGCTAGACACTTGGCAACAAGCTCGGGGTGATTTTTCCCAAAGTCCGCATCCACCACCATCATGATGGGGATCTCGGCATCAATGTCCTGTGCGGTAGCAGTTTTTTTTAAGCCCCCCTGCTTGGCATCATAGGTGTAGGGAGACCACAAGGCCACACCACCGTACTCGTGATTGGATTTAAGTTTAGTGATAAGATTTTGATCTTCAACAATGCGTTCGACTTTAATATCGTTTAGTGTAAGATCAAAAATTTCAAGCCAGCGTGCCAGAGTGTAGGTTGCTGAAGTGAAACCTTTGACAATAAAGGTTTTGCCTCGGATAGTCTCAGGAGAACCATAGACATGAGGATAGTCTTCATTCCACCCCTGTACGCTCAACATTTCGCTGTCGCTATTAACCATTACGGCAGTAGACGGTGATTCGTCGTTGGCAAAGGCTATTACGTCAAGAGGAATGTTCTTACTTCCGGTAAGTAGAGGCACACTGCTGACGGCGGTAATGTTCCATCTCTCAGGATTTTGGCGATGATCTTCCATCATATGCAGACCATTGGTGCTGTAGATCTCCAAATCAATATTAAAATTAAGCTCCTTATCCCAGCCCTGTTTTTTGGCATACCACATGAGGAAACCTTCATGTTCCATCAGCATGGCAACTTTTATACTGTCGTTGTGCTGGTTTTTCTGGGCGTAAGCGCAAGAACCAGCCCCCACTATCATGGCGGTGATTAGTATTTTATTTATAAATTTTCCCATAATATTTCTCAAGGTTTGACGTACAGGGTCATTTTACTTGAATTTTAAGAAAAGAGCGCAGTATTTATTGTTATGGTAATAATATTTTTGGATCTTTCCAACTGACAATAAATATCGTCAAGGTAAGCCATGCATTTTGATACAGTATTGTCATTGTTTAACACATGGTTTTAATTTTCTTCATATTTTTGAGAATAAGGGCAAACAGATTTCTGCTATGCACCAATATAATCTATCCTGACAGAAATTGAGTTTGTATCATAAAATAGTGTCTGGTCAAAGAGAATTCAATTTAATCCTGTGATGCAATTCCTTACCGGTTTTAAAGGCAAAGGAGAAGGACTATTTGCCTGTTTAAAGTCCCACATTTATGAGAGCTGTACTCTATTGAGTTTAAAAGTTAGTGCTGCAGGTTTAACTTCCAAATTTATGAAAATGTCGCTTAGGTTATGACTGACATTTTTATGGAGCATATTATGGAAAAAGTTTAAATCTACAAAGATATTTTAGTCTTACCAAAACCTAAGGATGTCACCTTTACTAGAAGACGTTGTGGCGCTGAAAATACCATGAGTGCTTACCAACGAAAAGGGATTAGCACTCTGTCCCCTGCAGTATCGGCAGTTATTTCCGGGATGCTGTATTCATCAGGGGCGGTGGCGGTAATAATTCAACCACTTCCAAACCCAGTAGGGACTATTGCTGGTGAATATTATGTAAGTATTGGGGAAGGTGCTACACCCCGTGATGTCAATGAAGAAGAGATAACATATAATGGTAATTTAAAACTGTTTGGCAATATTGCGGATGCTAATGCAGAAGGTGCAGTTAATGGCAAAACCTTTGATGTAAGTTCGAAGTTTACTAAAAATGAAACATCGCTTTTTAATGTATCTATATATGCAGGCTATTCAAATGGCAATGGAGATGTTACCTATAATAAACTAAATTTCGAAGGCAGTACTGACACTCAAAGCACTCTTCTCGATAAATTCTATCTTTATGGCGGTTATTCCCAAAACGGAAATGCTAACGGTAATGCAATGATTAGCAGCGGAAGTATAAAAGCTCAAAATGATATAACAGTATACGGTGGTTATAGTTATAATGGTTCTGCCGATAGCAACAGCATCACCATTTCGGGAGGCGAACTGTCTGCAAATGTTGTGGTAAATGTCTATGGTGGTTATAGCCTTTCAGTTTCTGTCAATGAAAACAAAGTCACCATTTCGGGATGGAAACTTTCTTCAGTTTGAGGTGATGTAGATGTATACGGTGGTCGTAGCATATACATTGGTTCTGCCAATGAAAACAAAGTCACTATTTCGGGTGGTGAATTTTCAGCGTTAGCAACTAATAAAACAGTAAATGTATACGGTGGTTATAGCGAGTCCGATTCAGCCAATGAAAACGAAGTCTATTTAACCGGCGGTACCTTTAACGGTAATGTTGAGGTTTATGGTGGATATGGTGATACCTCTGCCAGTAACAATAAGATATATGTTGCCGGAAATATCAATTTGGACAACGCCGAACTTTATGGTGGTTATAGATATAGCGGTTCAGGTACTCCAACTATCACTGGCAATATGCTGATTTTTGGTTATGACAACAAGGCCTGGA
>Ga0326511_10001774_pt1 | contig 17776 bp, 17 predicted proteins | sample 0_2496_0518_D_FD_203701 | JGI IMG/M metagenome (GOLD analysis project Ga0326511, IMG submission 203701) | Bovine rumen microbial communities from UC Davis, California, United States - 0_2496_0518 | ecosystem: Host-associated > Mammals > Digestive system > Stomach > Rumen | place: USA...
TGAATTGCGCAAATTTGTCAAATAGGAAAGAACCTTTTGAAGTGAAAAATTCCCCCGTGCTGTCGGTGGTCTTTGGAAAAGCTTCGTCACGCAGTATAACATCAAGCTCTGATTCTGGTAATTTGTCAGCAAGTATATAGTCATTTATAATTCTGATACAGCCTTTTATTTCTTCTTTTTTCAGCCCGTACTTAGCCAATACCAGAATGTAAGAGAATAAAGCCTGATTTCGGCCGTCACCTGCTTTAAGGTTCAACAGGTCTATATCTGTCTTAATCGGCAAGAGAAAAGCTGGCAACTCCGATAGCTCTTTTTCAAAATCCCACTCTATAAATCTATCCTCTCCACCAAACTTAATCACTTCATAACTGTTCTTGCTTCCGCATTTTATGTCCGCTTTCAGCCCACAGGCGAGCTTCGTGCCGGTACTGCACTTAGTTATTTTGTGCCTTGAATCCCTGAATAAAAAGTGCTTGCCCCTTGTGGTCTGATAAACTCGACAGTCAATCTGCAAGGCTTCTACAATATCCATCAACTTTTCAGACTGCTGTTTATCGTCAACATCTATCAGAACCACATCATCTGCAAGAACACCTGCATACTCAGGTGAGTTTTTCACCTGCTCCAAAGTAAGAAGCCGTGCACCATTGCCAAACTTCTGCGTGCTCTTTTTGTTCTTCGTTATCACATACCCCTTGTACAAATCATTCATCAAACAACTCCCTTTCTGTGAAATCTTTCAAGCCAAAGTCGGTAATCCGTTTTTTAGCAAGTTCGATATACCATTCTTTATCAAGTATATCAGATATTTTTTTATCGTTAATATCTGCATTATCAATATAAGTATGCAGTGGGGCTGTGTCTATCTTTTCTTTCCTGCCACCTTTCACCTTATATATAGTAGTGTCGTCAACATTCCTGCTGGCAAAAATCCTGCAAGTTCTTTCGGGCATTACGTGCCCATTATGCAGTATATAGTCATAATCGCTTGATATATGCACTATGCGCTGGAAGTCTTTAAGTCTATCTGTAGCCCTTATGGTGGCTTCTGGTGCAATCCCCTTAGTAAGATAATCTACTACAGCCTTGTTGACTATGTAGAGGTCATTGTCAAGCTCTGTAAGCTCTTTTACATATTCGCCCTTTCGGACAATCTCTCCGTTGTCTTGAATATATACATAGTTGTTAACGTCTTTCTGCCAAATCTCCGCCACATTGTCAAATTCCAGACTCAACCCTGTGCGCTTCTCCCACTCATAGCAAATATCGTCAATCTTGTCATAGTCTTTATCGTCAATCTTAACAATAATGCCGTCAGTATTGCTTTGTATCAATTCACAGTATGGCTCTAAATGCTCTATCAAGTCCAGCAATAAAAGCTGGCCGTTTACGCATACATTATTGACCATTAATGGATCGTAACAGTTGGAGTGCTTATCCTTGCAAAGCCCAAAGGTTTTATTGAGTATGTACTTGTATGGCAACTGCTCCTTGCGTTTGCCCTGTTTTTTTAACTCTATCCTCTTGTCATATATCTGCTTGTAAAGCCCCTTTGCCTTTGCATTTCTTGACAGGAAGCCGTAATTAATCATTATGGAGGGGTAGAAGCTTGTGACATCTATGTGTAGCATAGTTCCTTTATAATGAATCTGTTTCAAGCCACCATGCAAACCGCCCCACCTGAAACAATGCTTCACCCCTGCTATATCGATACTGAGAGAGCACCCGTAGTTATGGTTAAGGATAGAATTATACCACTCCACCACGTTGGCATATTTTTTTACATCAAGGACTGGCACTATTGAAATATCCCATTCATCATACCTGTCCTGCTTTTTACATCTTAATATTGCCGACACAAGCTGTTCAGAAGTCTTGCTTATGTAATCAGCTGGCATTTTGAAAAGTTTTATCAAATCCCACTGCATATCAAAGTTTGACATTGTAAGGTCAAAGACCTCAATAGTGCTGTTTACATCATATTCGCAATATACCAGCACTTCTGCAATCTCGCTTTTAGTAAGCTTCCTGTCAATATCAAAGGGAACGACTGTTTCCACTATGGAATTGCCAAGTCTGCCCTCTATGGTTTTCAGGCTGGTATCTTTGATAAAGACATCATAATTGTAGAAGTCAAGCTCTTTACTGGCAAATATCGGGTCAAAGCTCCAGCCTGACTTATGCTCTTTTATAATCCAGTCATTCACCAGTTTAGGATTTATTCCACACAATATAGCTTTCATTATGAACTGGTCATAACGCCTGTTATTATATCCAACCCATATTTCTTTCTGGTGTTTCAGGAAATATTCACCCAGCCGGTCGACATCATTCACAATCCTTTCCACTGTCTTGGCTTCTATATTGGTAATCACTACCAGCCAATCTTCGTCAAATACTTCAAAATCATAGAAGTTCAACATCTTTTTTCTCCAGACTTAAAAGCCCCTCGCAAGAGGGGCGGTGAGTCAAAGTGGGTTGTCAAATATCTCGACAATATTGAATGTGTCAAAACCCTTGCTTGTCTGCCCGTATTCAAGGGCAAACTCTGTACAATCGGAATCAATCTTTTCGGTCACATCAAGTATAAGCTGGTTATACTGTGTGAAGCTGTCAAACTTAATGTCAATGCCTGTATCAAGGCTTCGTAGGAAATTGTTGATAATATGAAGCTGGAAGCCCTGAACTAAAAGTTGGTTCCAGAATATCAGCCTGTCTTTATAGTCGCCTGATACAATCCTGAACCAGCAAGTAAACATGGGGTCGCCTTTCTTGCTCTCCGCAAGCTCCATTTTTTCAATGCTCACCTCATACTGTCCGTAAGGCACTTTCTCAAAGCTGGTGTTGTTCTTCTCTGCTTCTGCCAAGTCGTTTTTAAGGCCGTTAAGGTCTATTCTTTTATCAAATTTATCAAAACCCATAGTCTACTCCTTTATGCTCTCACGCGTCTTGTTCTGCGTGGCGGTGTTGTTGGTGCTGGTGCTGGTATTTCTCCCTCTTTCGGCTTTTCCTCTGCCTTTTCTTCCGACATGGTAACCTGCGGTTCTTCTGCCTTTTGCTCTACAGGCTTCACAGATTCATTTACAGGCTCTTTTGGTGCTGGTTTAATATTATCTGCTGGTTTCGGTGCTTCCTGCTCATATACGCCCATTAGTGCATCATAGGTGCATGGAATCTCCAAAGCCTTTAAGTTAAGCCTGCCACCGCCAAAAATCACCTCGTTGCTCTTGAATGATATTGTCCTGTTGCCGTCGTCGTTAATCACTCGCCCTACAATATCTACCATTCCTGCTATTTTTAACGCCACCTTATCTGCCACATTCGGCTTAATGGCTGTGATTTTATCACCAGACTTTTTAGTAATGTCCTTGCTGGTGTCCTCATGGCTTATCAGGATTATGTTGTACTCAAGATTAAGCAACCTTTTGATTGTAGAAAGGAACTCAGTCCTTACAAAATCCCATGCCTTGAAGCTGTTGTCGCTCTCATGCTCAATCCCAAGATGATTATAGGTCCAGAGTCGGCAATGCTCGTAGACATCTTCCAGCAAGTCAACTACTATAGTTTCGAAGTCGTTCTGCTTCTTCTCCAGCTCTGCTACTGTGTCCTTGAAAATGTCCCACGCATAAATGCGTCTTGACATTCGGCCGTCAACAGTCACTGTGTCCCTGATTGAGATATAAGGGGCGTCTGTGTACTTAATGTTGCCGTCAGTATTCAACATCAGTACATTCTTGAACTGGTTAGCTAAATAAGTCTTGCCACTGAATGGCAAGCCATAAAGCCACATCTTCTTGAACTTCAAAAGCTCACTTGTCTTTCTTTCGTTCTTTGGTAACAACATAGTGTCTTCTCCTTTTTGGCAAAAGCCGTAATATTCGCACCACTCGCACAAGCGAGTTGGTTTTTTTTCAAACTCGCAACAGCCTTTACAAAGCTCTGCGTTCTGCTGGAACTCCAACAGTTTCTGGTGGCTATATTTTACCTCTACTATTTCAGGTTGCACTATAGCCAGTGCATTTCTTAGCCTTAATCTGAACGCGTCAGTTGATTCTATCTTGCCTTTCCGTATGTTAACTTTAGGTGCAAAGAGATAGAACATCTTCCGTACTTTCACATTCTCCGATTGCTCCAGATAGTATTTGTACTCGTGAAGCTGTCCAGAACTCAAATAACTTGCCCGATTGTTGCTATACTTGAAGTCGTAAATATCATATACCCCCTTTTCGACTTCCACCATATAGTCGATGAATCCAATAAACTCGCCACAGATTATTTTATGTTCGAACTCTCCCCCTGCTGGTAACATCTCCTTACATCGGGCTATTACTGCTTCCAACTTGATTACTTCTTCAATGTGTTCATCTGTTGCTATCGGGAAGCTGTCAAAATAGGCTTTTACGGCCTTTTCTGAGTCAGCTTCAATGCCAGTATGTAATGCCGTGCCGACAAGCAAAGGATTAGTAGCCGAATAATCAGGGCAAGTTTCCAAACCCTCGATATATCGCAACTTATATTTATAAGGGCATTGCACGAAAGTGCTTATTTTACTATGCGAAATCATGACTTCTCCCAGTTGTATTTATCTCAAATTCTACCTTGCGTGCCTCGTCAAGGTTGCCACTTCCTAAAGCGTCTATCATTCTACAGAACAGCGCGTAATGCTTAGGATATACCACCACGCTAAAACCGCCACTCCTGAATATTTCTCGCCTGTTATAGGCTTGTATATCGGAAAGCACTCCATTCTCTGCCTTGACCTCTATCCCGACAAATGTACCGCCTACGCAAGCCAGTATATCTGGAACGCCAATGCGTGTCATTCTGTTGGCAAAGAATTTCACATAATAATGCTGGTGCTCTGCCAGATAGCGTTTTAACCTGTTCTCGAACGCCTTTTCTCTCATTAGTTGCCCTTTACGATAAGTTTAAGATATGCACTTTTCTCTGTGGTCTTGCTGTAATCTTTCAGTAGTTCTTCGTAAAGCTTAGGTTCCTGCTTCTTGAAAGCGTTTATATCAAGTGAAGTCTGCACGCTTGCCCCTACATAAGAAATACTGATTTCGTCGTTACTGAATGAAGTGATTCCGTAACGCTCCATTTCTTCTTGTAGCTTCTGTTTGATTTGTTTTTCTTCCTGCTCCATTTTTTTGGTCAAAGCCTTAAATTCTGCCAGCCTGTGGAAGAAAGCAACATTGTGTTTCTGAAATTCAACCATTTTGTTCTCGTCTGCCATTTCCTCTTTTCTCCTTTTGTTTCAATGTATCATACCAGAAAATTCTTGTCAACCCTTAATTGTCAAAAAATGCGTTAAGGAACAAATTCTCTGTGTAATCCCGTCTTTGGTCAAGCACCTCGTATATTTTAGGTTCAATGCTGTTCCTGCATACCAGCTTGTAGTAGTAACAGGTCCTGCTCTGCCCTATCCTGTGAATCCTCTTTTTGCTCTGTTCGTAAAGCTCGCTTGATAAAGTAGGTGTAAAATATATTATTTTGTTGGCACTCTGCAAGTTCACGCCCATAGCTCCAGCTTGATATTGTACAAGGATTATGCCGTTATCTTCCCTGTTGAAATCCTCTGTCTGCTTGACAGTGCCGTTAAGCTGGAAGACTTTTCGCTCACATTCCCTGCATATCTCCGCCAGTCTTTCAGCTTCCTCGTTGAAATTGTAGAAGACTACAAGCTTGTCATCAGTGGACTCCAGCAAGTCGCGGAAAGCCCCCAGCTTTTCTTTGCTGTAGACCCCACAAAGCTGTCTTTGGTATAAAAGCTTTACAAGTAGATTATCACCTATCAGCTCTTTTCCCTCTACAGCCACGAGGTTGCGCTTACGGAACACTTTATAATGTTGGCTGGGTTCTATCATTATATCGTTCCATAATTGCTCTGGTAGCTCAAAAACGGAGTCAGTCTTCAAGAAAAAACAGCCGTATTCTCGCATTTTGCGTTTCAGTCTGTCGACATTCTTATACCCAACCACGGTTTTAATCGGGAAGCCCTGAACGTCAATATATTCCACCTCTACATATTGTCGCCAGTAAAGCTCTTTACTGATTTTCCAGCCGAGCAAGTGAAGTTGCGACCAAAGCCTTTCATACTTCCCTCCAGTAGGAGTACCAGAAAGTAGTATCATATTTTCGGGCGATAATTTGTTGAGTATGAATCTTGACCGCTTAGCGTTCTCGTTCTGAATCAGGGAACTTTCGTCAAGCATGAGAGTATAAGCCGTTGAATTAATGGCAAGCAATGCCTGTCGTCTGTATATCAGATCGTAATTGATTACGCCCACTTTTCGGCTTGCACTTTCAAAAAAGCTCTCCAGCTCTTTCTGTTTGATAAGATTGTACACCTCAAGCCCGTAGTGGAGCTTGAAATGCTGGTACCAGTCATCAACTTTTGTCAGTTGGCATACCACCAATATGTCTTTATCAAGCGCAACGGCTTTTTCTGCGCCTACAAAAGTCTTCCCCAGCCCCATGTCAAGGTAATAAGCCACCTTGTTATAGTTTTTGGTCGCTTCCAGTGCGTCTTGCTGGAAGCCATACAATTTCACTCGCTGAACAGGTCCTGCCATTTGATATTAAAAACCTTTGCCATTTTCAGGGCTGTACTGATAGTAAGCTGGTTAATGCCCAGCTCTATTGCCGATACAGCTTGCCTTGTAATGCCTACAGCGTTGCCCAGTTGCTCTTGTGAAAGACCGGCCGTCTCCCTGTAGTATTTTACTTTATTTTCCATTTTACCCCCTAACCCCCTATTGTTAATATAGGGGGTCAATCAAAAATTGTCAATAGTCCATATCAATAAGTATAGGGTAAAGGTGCACTCCGCCGTCTTGTGGCAAGCTTGCCATTGCTAAGTGCTTGAGTATGTGTCCAGATTCTTCTTCTGTAAGAGAAACCAACTCGCTTCCGCAGTTCTCTGCCGAGCATATAAAAAGGTTGCCCACCAGCATTGGTTTGTCTTCCTTATCCACTGCGGAGACTATCGGACGTTCTTTAAGTAAACCCTCGTCGTCACAGATGATTGTGAACGGCTTGCCCTCTATGTTTCGGTTTACAATGTCGATTAGCTGGCAATCAAGTACCTTGTAAAACTCGTCAAGTTTATTGTCAATCTCACAAGGCTTAGCCACTCCATTCTTAACGTCAATAAGTACACCCTTGATTTTCTTGTTTTCGTCTGTCATTTTCTCTTTTCTCCCCTTTTTTATTTGTTATTTGTTCCCTGCTGGATTAGTTTCAACAGGTATTCTTTGCCGTTGCAAGCGTCTTTGTAATTTATGTAGTAAGTGTTACCGCCAAGAAGAACCGATAAATCAGTTCTCTTTGTCCTGCCTGACTCTACTTCTATGTAATATGGGTAGCCCCTGTTGGGTGACCATTCTGTAAATTCGCATTTGTCCATCCAGTCAAACCCGATAACCCGTGGGAAAGCTGGGTTGCAAATCGGGAACATCATCTTTTTGATGTTCATTGGTTGGTTGGCTTTTTTTATGTTCACGCAAAGGAATGAATAAGCCCTGCCTACACAAGTTGCATCAAGTGCGTCAAGCTCCACCCTATATCCCTGCATTTCAAGGTTCAGTACCGTTTCAAATAAATTAAGTCCAGCCCTGAAAGCGCTCTCGCAATTCACTCGCCAGCTTAAACCTGTGTCATATACTATATGTATCACTTTATTTTTAACAGCCACTTTTTTACTGTTAATCATGGAAACAGGTACATTCGATATTGCCAGCGGTACGTTCGGCTGGAAGCCTACAATGTCATTGAAAGTTTTCACTTTACTCAGTGTTCCCAGCTTCGCCACCTTTTCAAGGGCTGTTGTCATTCTGCTTGTGGGGGCTTCCCACCCCTCTTCCAAGTATTTGTAAGCTTCTTCGTAAGATGATACATTGTAGAAATCGCTTCTCTTGTCAAAGTTCATTCTGGACCTTTCATATTCCCAAACTTTGCGTACTGTTCTGCTCCGTGTTGTTCTCGCCAGCTCTGAAACATTGTCGTAGCGTTCCATGTTGTAGTGTTTTCTGCCGTTAATCGTCTTTTTAATCAGTTCCATTCTTCGCTCCTGTATACAATGTATCATACTTGTAAAAACTTGTCAATCACAAATTGACAAGTTTCTTTGTTCCTGCTGTAAATCGGCTGGAATCCTCAAGTCCACTTATAAGAGTGATGATGTCATCTTTGTTCATGCCTTTGTATAAGCAAGTAGTAAGTGTTTCTGCCAGTCCAAGCCTTGACTCCATGGTGGCAATCCTTTTGATTGTCCGATAAGATACCAGCAGTCTTATACCACTTTGTTCAGCTCTTGCACGCAGTTTTCTACAGAAGTTCACCAGCTCCATGTCGTTGTTGGCAAGTGCCAGTTCTATATTTACATCATAATCCACCTTTACCATTGCAAAGCGGTCAAGGCTTGCCATGTCCAGCTGGTTCCTGCCTGTATAGTCGTAGTCGGCTCCCAGTCCATAAGTATTACCTGCCGAAATCACCCTAAAGTTGGGGTGTGCTTCGGTATATCCCCCCACTTCATTGCCGTTTGAATCTTTCCCATGTGGGAAGTCAAAGTATCTGTTGGCTATTGCACAGTTCAGGATAATAAGTGCGTCAGGAATTGAAGCGTCTATTTCGTCAAGCATAAAAAGCCCACCATATTTGAAAGCTTTGTAGAATTGTGTTTCGTGATAATTGCCGTTAGCGTCAGTAAATCCAGTAAGCTTGTATTCCTGTGTAATTGCGTTTGAGAAGTAGAAGTCAAGACCCAGTGCTTTTGCCACCTGCTTACAGATTACGTTCTTCCCTGTTCCAGCCTTGCCTGCAAGATATACAGGTTCATCGTTGGCTACGAAGTTGAGTATGGTTTCAAACTTCTCATGAAGAACCTCGTTAAATTCTACTCGCTTGTCGTTGATATTAAGGCTTATCTTGCGTTCGATTGCCCCGTAGGTTTCGGCAATATATTTGTCAACGCTCTGCTTGAAATCCCCGATTACGGCGTTTTTGATTTCGTCTCCCTTTGTCTTTACTAAGAGTTCCACAAGTGCCTGCTGTAATAAGTCAAGGCTTCTGTTAATGTCATAGCCTGTTGCTGGAGCTGGAGCTGGAGTAGGTACAGGCTGTGGGGTTTCTGTTGCTGGAGCTGGAGTTAAGTCGCCGTGGTGATTCCTGATGTAAGCCATTACGTTGGAGTCAAAATCGGCATAAGTGCCAGCGTTGATTTCGTTACTCATTGTATAATCATAGTAATTGTGGGGGTTGCAGTTGAAAGCCTGTTCGATTAAGTCAGTTCTTCTGTCTGAGTTCCTTACGGAAGTTCCCCTTTTCCTGTTGTAGGCTCTGATGATTGAGTGTGCTCTAAGTCTTTTCTGTTCCATTTTCTACTCCTTTTATCGGGGAGCTTCCTGCTCCCTTGTATGTATAATGTATCAAAAAACAAAAAACCTGTCAATTAAAAATTGACAAAAATTTTGCATTTTTTGAAACTTTTTATAAATCATTCAGGTATAAGGACTTGCTATTTTTGTTCTACGGTTGCTCTACGGATAAAAATTTTACCCATAAACTCGCCAAGCCTTTAGTGGTGGGGCTTTGTCGCAGATTTTCTACGCTTCTACGGATACTTCTATATATATTTTATTATTTTTATATAATGTTATTTTTTTTGTTACTTTTGACTTTATATATAACTTTTTTTGCCCATATTCCAGAATATATACAACCGTAGAAACCGTAGAAACCGTAGAAAGCCAATAGTAATGGGGCTTTGCAAGACTACGGATAAAATTTTATCCGTAGAATTAAGCGTAGAAAAACCCCACTCAAAGAGTGGGGCTGTTCTAAGGCGGAGAAAAAAGTTGAAACCCAACGATTAAAAGACAGTATTACTTTATATCATTTTTGTTCATCTGTCAAGTATTCTATATTGGCTTCAATCTTGACGATATACTCAAACAACCGCTCCCAGTACTTGGCGTCTACAATTATGTTGCCATTCTCTACTTTGGTGTGCCCTGCTGGGTCAGGTAATAACGGCCATTCAATCTGTGGTTTTTCTACGCTTGGTCGATAACTGGTGCAAGATGTCAACAGACTTATCGTGCATAGCGTTAATATCAGTATTAACACTTTTAACCTGTTCGATTTTCTCGCTGGCTTCACTCTGTATCTCGACCCTTTGTTTGTTGTCATTCTGGATAAGCTCCTTTTCCTTTTTTACCTGCTTTAACTCTTTTTTAAGCGACAATATACTCTTTCCCATTAGCCCAGCAATAACAATACATACTGCTGTCACCGCATAACCAATTATGCTACTCATTTCCCACCTCTGTCATTTCTTTTACTTCTTTTACTTCCTGCCTTTTGAACTTGTCAGTAAACAGATTCACATATACAGGGGAAAAATTACCCACTATCGCAAAGCCGAACCAAATGATTATGTAGGGGTCAAGGGTGTTAATGTTCTTGAGGATATAAAAAGAACCAAAGCCTATTGTCCACAAAGCCCCGATTATCTGTCCTAAAAGCGATATGCCCTTTGCTGTGGCTCTCATAGTCACCCCTCACAATACGCATATATGAGCGAGTATATTATTTTAGTTGCCTTTGGCTGTGGGCTGTAAGGGTCAAATATCACTTTCCCCTCATAGTTCACTACACGGAAATGCGTGTTCTTATTTGCGGTCTGTATCTTCTGTATATAGTGCTTTGGCTTTTTCCGTATAGCTTCTGATACAGACTTATAATACCCCAGCTTTCCCTTGTTGAATGTTCCTATCTCGTACACCTTTCCAGTACCGCCAAGCATTTCTATGGCGTGCGTGATGATTGGTGCAGAATGTTTCACCTCATCTTTGAGGTTGATATGCCCGCTCTGCTTGCTCCAATCCCAAAGTTCATTAATCTGCTGTGCGGTCAACTCCTTGCCTACAATTATTTCGGCGACTGCTCCGCAACTTCTTACAAAACACCCTACTTTCTGAACAACAGGATAACACCTTACATCATTTTGCTTAATCATTAACCCCCCTTGCTGGAAATGTTGACTTTACCAGTCATCAACAAATCCATTTTAGCGTCAAGCCGTGCGACTGAAATTGATATGGTATCAAGAACCTTGCCCATACGGGCGGTGTCATTGTCATGTTCTCGCTTTAGCTCTGCCATGCCCTTTTCCAGTGTCGCTATCTTATTCTTGTATACGCCAATGGCGATACCCCAAATAACCAGATTTATGAAAATTGAACTACCAAATATCTCCAGTAATTCCATAATACGCTCCTGTATCAATTATTAGGCTCACCTATTACCCGTATGGCTTCAAAGGCTACAACAGTATCCTTATCAATACCCAGCGTCAGGGTGATAACCTCATTATTGACTATATCATAATCAACATCAGGAATCAACCTAAGTCCGTTTATGTACACATTAAGCCAATCTGTGTCCTTAATAAAACCGCTTATACCTATTGGTATGCTTATTTCATTGTTACTTGTTGCCCGATGCGTAGAAGTATATCGCTTTATCAGGTTTACGCCCTGTAATTGTGTAACTAAAGCATTGAACCAGTTTGTAAACTGGGCTTGCCACTGGATAAAAACACTGGATATATCAGGCTGGTTGACAAGGGAGGTTATGAAACCACATTCCCCAGTTGGTCTTGTATCCTCTATGTCATCTTGTCTTATATTCGCCTTGTTGGCCGTAATAGTAACATTAGCCAATCTATACATATATACCGAGGTTGTCCTTGTAAGTACAGGCGGTGCTGGATTACTTGAGGGTGTACCTTTCAATATTTCTATACTGCCTGCCCTTGTATTAACATTTGTGTCAATTTTTACAACGACAGAATCAATACGCGTATAAAGTTGGTCTGCAAGTTCAATATTAAATAACAAATCCTCGTCAAGTTCCAACCAGTGGTCAAAGAAGATACCTTCGCCCCTTTTTACTGTCACTGTCATGTCGTTGTTAGCAAGAACTTGTAAGTCTACAGACGGGCTTCCGTCTTTTTCAGCAAATACGCCATTAGAAACTAATCTGTGATACGGCCTACACATATCCTCTGCCGTATACTTCCTGTCCTCATTTATCGCATTAAAAAAACCACATTTTATAGCCATTTTTTACTCCTTTTAATTAATCCCAAAATCGCAATGTTAGTATGTCAGTACTTACATATCCTTTACATCTACAATACGATCTAAAATACTGATAGTAACCCGGTGGATAGTTAGGGTCGTTGAACGAGGCTGCACCTGTTTTAGTTTTCATTTTACTTAATGTGTCAGGATAAGCGTTAATGTCCATTGTTGCACATTGATAGCACTCCATTGTTTTATAATCACCTCTGCTTAATACTATTTGCCAAGCTTCCTCGTAGTCACATTCGATATGTGATGAATATCCACCGCCTTGTATATATTTACTGTATGTAGCTTGTGGCAATTTTATTACTTCATTTATACTGGTAACCATTTCGCTCTTAGCGAATCCATCTCTGTACGCAATGACCTTAAAAGTTAAGCTTGCAACTGGATAATTTATAAAGTAATTATTGCCTTGAGTCGAAGCTTTTGTAGGAGTATCGCCATTGATAGTGTAATGAATTTCTGCACCGTCAGTAGCTGTAGTAACATTTATTTTTTTACCACCCCAATCTTTCGTTACTGTTATAATTGGTTTTGCTACTTGTTCTACTATTAAATCAATAGCGCCAACATTAGAACTCAACTCATTAAAAACCGCAATTACTCTTATTTTATAATTACCAGCATTAACAAGCCTTACCATTCTACCGCTTGATGATTCAGTAGTTGGAATAGACCCGTCAAGAGTATAGTAAAAAGTTACTCCCCTGTCAGAACTGGAGAAGTCAACTCGCTTGCCATCTTCTTCGTCTATTACTGTGATTGTAGGGGTTTTTAGTAGTTCGCCACCCACAAGTATTTCATCAAATACAGGAGTTATAAAGTATCCCTCAGTATCCCAAGTTTCGGTAATTTCTACTATTCTTGCGTTAGCACCAATGCCGTATTCGTTTTTAATAGTTACTATGTCGCCAAGATTGTAATCTTCTTTATATTTATAAAAGGTAACATCTACATCACCCTCAAAAGAAGTAGTCACTCCCTTACTCGCCAGTGTTTCTTGCCCTTTCTCTATAAGCAATTCGTAATAGTTCTGTAAAGATATGTTGCCTGATTCTGCCTTTGAGCTGTTATCTTTAGAGTCAACAAACATTTCGAAACGAGAAATCCCCTTGTTTTCCTGTCCTACCATACGGAATTTACGTTCCGCACCCTCGCCCTCTCCACCTATTAATGCGGTATTTGCATACTTACTTGCGTCAAGCTTGTACTTGGAGTTAAAAAGGGTTTCGTATTCAGGAGAGAATATGATTGGTTTGTTGCTTCCTGAATTTTCAGACTTATTCGTGCCTTTATAAATGTCATAATAAAATATGCCGTTCTCAAGAGTTACTTTCCAGCCCCAGCCGTAAATCATACAAATATCAATGATTTTCTGTGAAAGTACGTTATAATCAGTCTGGTCCATAAAATCTTCTGTACTAAAATTCCTTGCAGGTTTCATTGCAAAGTTATTTATTTGTCGATTTACAGGCAAATACAGGGTACTGTCAGGCGAGGAAACAGGGTTAATGATAGAATCCTCTATGAGTTCTCTTAAATGCGACTCTGCTGTTCCGTCAAGCCAAGTCCTCAAAGTCCAGCAAATTCTTTGCGATAAGATTTTTTTACAGTCAAAAGCCCCGACTAAAAGGTAGTTCCCATCTTCACTGGCTGTATCTATTTCGAGTGCTTCTATACGCATTACTGCGTCATCATCATCACGGGTTATAAAATAGCCACGCTTGAATGTGTTGATGTTTTCAGTGGTGGCTTCTATCTTCAAGTCCAAAGCCCCTATGTCGTAATATCTTTTACACCACAAGAGAGAAACATAATCATCTACTACTTTTACCAGATTAAGTTCATTATCAAGCACGTTAAGAAGCATTACACACCCTCGTACATTTCGGTAAATTCAAACACTACTTGCGCTATACTTGCTCCTGTATCTGCGGAATACGAGAAAGCATTGTCGCCAGTAGCAAGGGCAAACCAAGTACTGCCTCGCCCGATTCTATTAAATGCCGACTCGCCATTAATGGTTATATTCTTTTCTCCCTTGTATGTATTGATTACACAAACATCACCAGCGTTTAATGTGTCGGTTACAATGAAATATTCCCCTGTATTTTCGTGGACTATACGCAGATTAGTCAAATCCTCGTTGGCCGTAATTTTTATTATAATTCCAGTTTCCACATCTCCATAATTAGGCACTGCTACTGCCCTGTCATTATAGATATTACCGAACGGCTCCCCTGCCTCGTCAATGGCAAAGGGAAATACAAACGCTCCTTGTGCCTTTGACAAATCATACATCATTGTATCGAGTGCTTTCCAGTAAGGCTGTGGGCATAATACGGAAACCTGTACCTGTTGGCTCTTGATGAATGGGTTGTTGGTTATTGTTTCCACATACCCCTCTACGTACACCGACCTATGCTCATTGGTGTACAAGAGTTTTATATAATGTCCTGTTCTGAATATACGATACACATTTAACCTGTTTGTTTCCACATTGCCAGTTATGGCGATAGTGATTACTATATTACGCATTTGAGTTCGGGAATTTTTATACTTTGCACCACTTATACTTGCAACTGGTGTAGTGTAAATTTCGGACTGCGGTGGATTAAGTCCCTCAACACTTATAAGTTTATATTCGGCTTCATTATGTGCCAGTTTTATAATGGCACCATATTCAGATTCTGCAATGAATGTATACATTATTTACCCCTTTAGTGCCAACAGATTTTTAGTATCTCTGTAAATCTCTTTCCTTGACAATGCTGTAGGGGAGTTGATTGTCTGGTAGTAATAATTGTTAATAACTGCCCCCTGCATTGTGCCATTAACACCAGCCAGCGCAAAATCTTGTTCCATGATACCCTTTAGCTTCATGGCAAGCTCTGTAATCCAGCCAGTGTTTCGCTCAAGTGGCATTACTGCCTCTCTCCCATCTTCACCCATAAGTGCAAGCGTAGGCTTGTCAATTACACCACCCTTAGCAAATGCCGACACATACTTCTGCTTTGTGATTACGGCCACCTGTAAGGCTGTAATGCCAGCCTGTATTCCTGCATTAATCGCTCCTGCGATAGGTCCTAGCTGTGCAAAACCTTTAAGAATGGCATTAGCACCATTTATCAGCGCTTCTGCAATGGCATTAGTTCTTTGCGCTTCAAACTGCTTACGTGCCAGCTCGTCTTTCTTTCTATTAAGTGCCATTTCTTGCTTTTCGGCTTCTACTTGCTTCTCTTTCTCAAATTTTGCGTAATCTTCTTCAATTCGTTTTTTTGATTCGTTAAACTCTTCTTCGCTTATAATCTGTTTATCAAATTGTTCTTGTAATAATCTTACCTTTTTATCAGCTTCTGCCCTTGCTTCTGCAAGTTCCGCCTCTCTTGCTTCCTGCGCCTTTTTCTGTTGTTCTGTGATAGCATTTATTCTTGACTGCAACTCTGCATTGTAATAATCATTTATCGCTGTAGTAAGCCCACCTACTCTATTGCGTACCTCGTCAAACACCTCGCCCAACTGTGATATGTACTTGCCTGTGCCCTCTCGCCACTGCGCCAGCATATTATTAAGTTTATCAAGTGCGTTCTTGAAGCCTGCGACAAACCTCTGCCATAAAGTAGGCTTGCTTAGCTCCTGCTCAACGCCTGCTATTACTTCTTTTGCTTGCTTTTCGGCTTCTTTCTCAACCTTTGGAACTTCGGCTTTCAGCCCTGCTATCATGCCGTCACCAAAAAGAGTTGCAAAATCTATACCCAGTGCCTTTCCGATAGCTTCTAATATGTCTTTCCCAGTTTCACCAAACAAATCTTTCAGCCAATTAAAAATACTGGTAAAAACGCTTTCCTCTGATTTTGCGCCGCTTTCCATTCCCACCGCAAGACCAGCGGAAAGGTTCTCGCCTACCTCTGCCATTACAGTAGATGGGGAGTGAATACCAAAGAAGCCTTTTATTTTATCGACAACGCCCCCACAGAAGCCTTTTATTTGGTCATAAAGCCACTGGGTAGTGTTCGTAATGCCCTGCCATAGCCCTTTTACAAAATCAATACCTACGACCAGAATGTTGTCATAAAGCCATTGTGAAGTGTCCTTTACCCCTTGCCAGATGTTCTGCAACAAAGTTCGGCCGTAATCTACTGCCTTTGTAAAAAAACTGCCTATAGCTTCTATTGCGTCTTTTGTCCATCCAACGCAACTATCCCAAGTGGTTTTCCAGAAGTTTCTAAAATCTTCTGACTTTTTCCAAAGTAGAACAAGGGCTACCACAAGCGCACCTAAGGCTATTATCAGCAACCCAATAGGATTGGCTGTCATGATTACATTTAATGCACCTTGTGCCAAGATTAACGCCTTATACACTGCAATTACTTTTATTATGGCACCTATAAGCCCACTTCTAAAAGCATTTATCAGCAAGTCAACAGCTTTAACTATGCCGTTAAAAACCGCCTCGACTTTAAGGCTTACAAACTCTTTATTTTCTGCTACATATTCCGCCATACTCTCAAGTAGCGGTTGCATTTTGTCAACAAGCATACCAAGCCCAGTATCAGCTATTGACTGTATTACGTTTTTGAAACGCAACATAGAATCACTGAACATCTCACTTTTGCTCGTGGCTTCCTCTGACATTATGTTGCCATATTTATGTGCTTCATCACGCAATTGCTGTATGCCCTCTGTGCCATTGTCAAGTAGCTTTATCATTTCCTGACTTGCACCACCAAAGGCAACTTGAGCCAGATATGCTTTTTTAGTCTGGTCGGTTTCGCCTGCTATGGCTTGAGTTAAAAGTGTAAAAGCCTCTTCTGTAGAGTTGGCTCGTAAAACTTCTTCTGCAAGCTGGCTGTCCATTTCTGCAAGCTGTGAAGTAAATTTACCAGTGCCATTCTTCATAGCCCCAATTTGTCTGTTAAGAGTTTGCAAGCCAGCACTCAACGCCTCTGTGCTGGTTCCGCTTATTTCGGAAGCATATCTTAACTCTTGCAGTGCGGTAGTACTTATGCCCAAAACTTTGGCAGTTTTAGCTATTTCGTCACCACGCTTAGCAAAGTTTTGCGCAGAAATTACCGCACCACCTATAGCACCAGCTACCGCTGTAAAGGCAATCGCTACATTCCTTGTTAATGTTAATGCAGTTTCCTTGAATGTTTTATGCGTCTTTGCTGTGGTATTAGACAGCTTAGCCAGCTGTTTGTCGGCTTTCGCCAGCTTAGCTTCGTTCTTCTCAAGTGAACCGCTAACTGCCTTTATTTGCCGTGCCAGCTCCTTAGCTTCTTTTGAGTTCTTGCCATATTGAAGCACGGCATTTTTATATTCGTTATTAAGTCGGTCAAGGGTAGCCCTTTGCTCCGACATGGTTTTTTGCAGTTTACCAAGAGTGCTGTTCTCCAGCCTTTCATCAGTAACTACTTTTTCAAGTGAAGTTGAATATTTATCAATGCTGGATTGTGTTTTTTTGTACTCGACTTCGGCTTTCAACAGCTTGTCTTTAAGTCTGTCAAGCTCTTTTGAGTGGTCGCCCTCTAACTTGCTTACTCTTTCTATTTCGGCTTTATATCCAGCGACCAGCTTATTCTGTGCGTCAAGTTGTTTATTTAACTGAGTGAGTTTAC
>Ga0326511_10001775_pt1 | contig 17774 bp, 19 predicted proteins | sample 0_2496_0518_D_FD_203701 | JGI IMG/M metagenome (GOLD analysis project Ga0326511, IMG submission 203701) | Bovine rumen microbial communities from UC Davis, California, United States - 0_2496_0518 | ecosystem: Host-associated > Mammals > Digestive system > Stomach > Rumen | place: USA...
TTTCTTTCTTTTCTTAACTCTTTTATGTGAGTTTTCAAAAAAACATCTCCTTTCTAAAAAATAGTTGACTTTTAGTTAACTATCTGTTATAATGTAAGTGAAAAAAAGTTAAATGCCATTTAACAAGTATATACTATCACTTATTTACGAAAAAATCAAGACTTTTACGAGAATTAGTTTCGTAAATTCTGCAATTTTGTATTAATGCACATGAAAGGCGGTTGATTGTATGGTTAAATTAGACAATTTGTTTAAAACACTATCTCAAAAAGGAATTACACAATCAAAGTTAGCCGAAGATACGAGTATATCGACTGGAAATATCAGTGACTGGAAAAAAGGCAGAAGTATGCCTTCCGCCGTCAAATTAGACGAGCTTGCAACATATTTTAACTGCTCTGTTGACTACTTATTAGGCAGAACAGATGACCCTGCACCTAAAAATTACATTAATGGCAATAACAATATTCAGGCGATAAACAACGGAAAAAACTTTACAGTTAATACAACAACAAAGTCAAACGACCTTATCGAAGATTTCATGAAAATTTTTGACGGTCTTTCAAGTGAAAATAAAATAAAGCTGATGTATTCAGCAATTGAATTGAAAAATAAGGGGGAATAACTATGGGAGCTTATGCAGTACCGTCAAATCAACCGTTTATCGCAAAACAGCCGATAAAGACCAAAAGGCAGAAAACTTCACATCAAAAAGAAACGGAAAATCTGCTTGAACTTCTTAAAGGAGCAGAAATGAAAGTGGATTCTAAAACAAAGGATATAATTTATATCCGTGACGGAAAGGTAATAGCAGTATTTAAAGATGATGAAACATGAATATCTTACAGTAAAATACACTGACGAAATGCAGAAAAAACTTTCAAAATCTTTTGACTGCGGTAATTCTGCACTTACCTCATTTCTGAAAAGCTATGAATCACTGGATAACTCTTTTGGAGTAACTTATGTAATACCGTCTGATAACGGAATCATTGGGTACTACAATATAAGTACAGGACACATTGAAAATGAAAGACATATCAGAATGGGCGGAACTGTTTATATAAACTGCCTTGCATTAGATGTAAACTATCAGAAAAAGAAATTTGCAAATTCTTATTATTCTGATATACTGATGAGTGACTGCCTGAAAAGAATTGAGGATATAAGGGAAGAAATAGGGTTTGCATTTGTAACGCTTTCTTCAACTGGCGAGGGCTATAAACTTTACGAAAGAAACGGTTTCTGTGAACTGGAAAACGATATGCAAATGGCAAAAAATACCGGTGAAGATACTTGTATTCCAATGTACCTGCCCTTAGACTATGAATAAGTAAGTAACAAAAAATCCGCCCAAATCGGGCGGATAAATTTATAAAGGAGCTGATTTAATGAGTTACTGTATTTACTTACGCAAGTCAAGACCCGATATTGATGCAGAAAAACACGGTGAAGGCGAAACTCTTGCCCGTCACCAGAGTATGCTTATGGAACTTGCAAAAAAGTGCAAACTTGACGTTGTAAAGGTGTACAAGGAGATAGTAAGCGGTGACAGCATTTCCGCCCGTCCTCAAATGCAGGCACTTCTTTCCGACATAGGTCAGGGGAAGTATGAGGGGGTACTTGTTGCGGAAGTAGAACGCCTTGCAAGAGGAAACACTATTGACCAGGGAATAGTCGCACAGGCTTTCAAGGAATCGGGAACGAAAATAGTAACACCCGTAAAAACCTACGACCCCAACAATGAGATTGATGAGGAATTTTTTGAGTTCTCGCTCTTTATGTCACGCAGAGAGTACAAGACTATCAGGAGACGACTTGAAGCAGGCAGGCTTTCAGCAGTAAAAGAGGGGAATTATATCGGTACTAACGCCCCTTACGGGTACAGGAAAACAAGTCCCGACCCCAAAACGCATACACTTGAAATAATACCCGAAGAAGCCGAAACGGTCAGGCTGATTTATAAACTTTACCTTGACGGACACGGTTCAAAGTATATTGCTTCTGAACTTAACAGAATGGGGATAAAGCCTCAGAAAAGTGAGAACTGGGAATATCCGAGTATAAAGAAAATACTTGCAAATCCTGTCTACTGCGGAAAAATCGGCTGGAAAACAAAATCAAACGGAGATATTCTTTATCAGGGACTTCATGAGCCTGTAATAGATGAGAATACTTTCAATGCCGTACAGGAAAAAAGAAAAAGCAATCCCGTTGCACAGATTCACCCCAATGACCGCCTGCTTAACTATTATCACGGTATACTGTATTGCAGTAACTGCGGACACCAGCTTAAAAGACGCTGTATATCAAGTACAGGAAAGGACTATCTTCTTTGTGTGTACAGAGAGTGCAGAGGAAAAACAGTCTGTGCATCAATGAAAGACGTTGATGAGTCTGTTATAGCATCTTTCAGGTACAGAATAGAAAACCTCAAAAAAATTATGGAAAGTGAAAGCGGTGAAGAAAAGAAAAGTATTCCTGACGTGAAAACACCTCTTGTCAGTGAACTTGAAAAGTCTAAGAAACAGCTTTCGAGACTTTATGACCTGCTTGAACAGGATATTTATGATATAAATACTTTTCTTAAACGCTCCGAGACAGTAAAAAGCCGTATAAGCTCACTGGAATCGGCAATAAAAGAAATTGACGATGAAACAAAGCCCCGCCTTTCCCCACAGGAGTCAATTTTAAGACTTCAATATGTAGTTGATAATTTTTACACATCTTCTCCCGAAGAAAAAAATCGTCTGCTGCATTCTGTTGTAAGAAAGATATATTACTCAAAAACTGTACGAATGTGCAGAAGAAACAGGTCTTCCGACCTTTCTCTGCAAGCTGATTTTTTATAATGCTTATGTACAACAAGAATACGGTATTTTCTTTTCGTACTGCCACATAAGTTAGCTCCTTTCCCAAGGCCACGGGTCAGAAATCCATGCCCACTGTTCGGTATTGTCGGACTGTTCGGGAGTAATAGGACCGAAACGCCTGTTGAACTCCTCAATGCAGTTTTTACGGAGAGATGAGTAGTTGCTGAAAAGAGCGATAGCTCTACGGCAGTTCGGGTGAGTATCGAGGTAGAGGTTTAGTTCTTTCAGTGCGAAATCGTACTTTTTAATTTTATTGAGCATAATTTGTCTTTCATTCATTGTCACAGCCTCCTTCAAACCTGAAATTGAGGTCAGGGAAAAGAGTACCGTTTCTGAAAGCGTCGTCATCTGAGTATACTTCTCCCCACTGCTGAAACGGTACATAAGCCATAGCGAGAGGAGTATTCTGAGGGAACGGCGAGGTATGCCACTCCTGTAAAGGTTCAGGCGGTGTCAGTGTTTCTGACAGTGCATTTTCACGTTCACGGATAATAAATCCGTCCATATCGTCAAACAGGTTCAGGTTCATTGATAAAGCTCCTTTCTTGTATTGGTAATAATGAATCCGCACACTGTATTATATTCGCATGGGTAAAAAAGTGTTAATTAACGTGAGTCCAAGGGCGTTCAGTTCCGCTGTCCCCCTGCACATCGTATTTTTTCGGGTTTGACGGGAACGCTCATTTACGGTTTTAAAGTTTATCGCCCCAAAGACTGAGAACAGCGTCCATAATTCCCCTGATTTCATCGTAGTGTTTTTCGAGAGTCTTATTGTAGGTCTGTACTTCCTTGTCGATGTAAAACTGTTCACCGTGGTCACCCGTTATTATGTCAATTCCGTACTTTGCTCCGCCTTTTTTGAGCCATACAAAGAGAATTACATACTCTTCCTTAAAAGATATGACAGTGCCGTTTTTGTCTGTCACTATTCTGTCACTGGGGTGTACATTTACGAAACCTGACGAAAATTCGAGGTATTTAGGCATATGGACTTCATAAATATAAGTTCCGTCATTGTAGGAATGTATATTCTCAAAAGTTTTTTCAAAGGGTGATGAACAGTCAAGGAGTTTTTGGTAAGGGCGGTATGCTATGAAGTACCACGATACATTCCATACTCCAAAGACCGCAAGGAGTAACGCTGTTATAACTGACATGATTTTAGTAAATGTACTTTTTCTCAGCTTTTTTCCTGCTTTTCGGAAAGTTTCAGCCTCACTCGGCTGTGAGTACGGCTTTAACAGAGGAATTTCAAGTCCCTCACTTAACTGACGGCACTCCTCACAGTTTCTGATATGTTCTTCAATCAGAACCTTGCTTTCCTCACTGCAAATATTCTCTTTGTAAAGTGGCATAAGGTCTGCAATTACATTGCAGTTGATACTGATTTTTTTCATAAAATACCCTCCTTTTTAAGTAACTGTATAAGTTTCTGCTTTGCACGGTAGTATGTAACTCCTGCCCAGTTTTCACTTTTTCCGAATATACTGCCTATTTCGGAAAATTTTAGTTCAGCAAATACTCTCAGTGTAAACACCTCCCTGTAAGATTCGTCGAGGCAGTGAAGAAAGCGGTGGATTTTAAGGGCAGTTTCACTGTCAGCGAATACCTGTTCAAAATTCTGCGGTTCACCTGCTTTCTCCGCACTTTCAAGTGAAATATTTTTGTTTTCTGACTTTTTCAGGTAGTCTAAGTAGATATTTCGGGCAATGGTACACAGCCACGTCCTTACTGAACATTTACCTTCAAATTTGTCTGCACTTTCCATGGCTTTTAGCATTGTATCTTGAAGAATATCCTTTGCAAGCTGTTCATTTCTGTACATTTTTAGTATAAATGAGTAAAGACCCGAACTGTACTTTTCATAAATTTCGTGAAATTCTTTTTTCATATTCTCACCGCCTCTCATAAGCTTAGACGAATAATACTGATGTTTTATTACACATTTTCTGAAAAAATTATTTTTTAAAATTTCCGGACAAATATGATGTGCAGGGGCGAACAGTGTTCGCCCGCAAATTTACATAAATTTATAATTTGCCGAACTCACGTTATTTTAATTCTGCAAGAGGTCTATTAAAGTACAAATAAATTTTGTGAAAAAAAGAAAGGTATCAGGTGATTGACTTTATTTGTCTGTTAGTATATAATTATAATGTATAATTACTGAAAAAGCGAGCATAATAGGGAGTATAAAAAGATTCGGAGGATTACTGGATTGGAAGAGGAAATAACCCGTGAAAACGGTGATACAGTGTCACAAAATTCAAAGCACCTCATACACTGCCTTAACGTAATAGGTCAGATAGAAGGTCACTATGTACTCGCTGAACAGAATAAGACTACAAAGTACGAACACATAATACCTGCCCTTGTAGCAATAGAACAGGACAGGTCAGTAGAGGGACTGCTTATAATACTCAATACTGTGGGCGGTGACGTTGAGGCCGGACTTGCAATAGCAGAACTCATTGCAGGCATGAAAACTCCTACCGTATCGCTTGTAGTGGGAGGGGGTCACTCAATAGGCGTACCCCTTGCAGTAAGTGCGAAACACTCGTTTATAGTCCCTACCGCCTCCATGACCATTCACCCCGTAAGAATGAACGGTACTGTTCTGGGAGTACCTCAGACGCTTTCCTACTTCGACAAAATGCAGGACAGAATTATAAATTTTGTTACTCACAACAGCAAAGTAAAAGAAGATGAATTTCGTTCGCTTATGATGAATACTGAGGAGCTTGTACTCGATGTAGGCAGTGTACTGGAAGGCGGAAAAGCGGTAGAAATGGGACTCATTGACGAAATGGGCGGACTTAGTGACGCTATGGAGTGCCTTTACTCAATGATAGAGAATACCGAAAAAAGGTACTTTGACTGATATGAAATTATCAGGGGGAAAATGCAGGGGTATTTCTGATTTACGGCTTTACTCTCTGCATACCCCCGAAAATGCGGTAAATCCAATAAATAATAACAGTTAAACGGAGGAAAAAATGGCAGAAAAAAAGAAAGGTGAAAAATCGGGGTCTGCACGCAGGTCAAAAGTACCCAAAAAAAACAGCAGTAAAAAAAGTATACCGCCTGCACCCCGAAACGACAAGAATCAATTCTGGTCACTGGTACTTTTCGCATTCGGCATACTGGTAATGCTTATGGCACTGGTAAAGGGTTCGGCAGGCTGGCTAGCAGTACATAATTTCCTGCTGGGTATGTTCGGAGTATCAGTGTTTTTCGTACCCGTAATAATGATATACTGCTCAATACAGCTCGGACTTGAAAAAAGCAGGGAGAATATTACAAAAAGAGCATTGTGGGGAGCTGTTCTTGCAGTGCTTTCAAGTTCTGCAATACAGATTTTTGCAGTAGGACAGCTACCGGGTGCAAACTTTACTGAACACGTGAAAAATCTTTACCTTGACGGCAGAATACTTGAAGGCGGTGGGGTAGCGAGTATACTTGTAGCAGGAATACTGCTCAAAGTTTTCGGGGGACTGGGTGCAAAGATAATTACAGTACTTATGTTCTTTGTGGTAGGAATGTTAGTGACCAACAAGGGACTTATTGAGTTTCTCGAATTTATTACAAGACCTTTCAGGAATTTCGGAAATTTTCTGAAAGGAGTATACAGTGTATTCATGGGAGGACAGTTTACTGAGTACCTCGATGACGATGACTATGACGACGATGCGGAAAAGAAGTCATTTGCGGAAGATATTGAAGCTATTGAAATGGTAAGCGGTGAGGAGGTAAGAATTGACGACCATTCCGAAACAGAGGGAAATATTGCTGACATAATAAACAGTATAAAGAGCAGGAAAAACAAGTCCCTTGCTGATGATTACGGAATTGACATTCCTCTTGAATCCGACAGCCTTATACAGTCAGAACAGTATACCCCTGCATTTCCCGAAAACGAAGCGGAGGTACACGGACTGAGCGAGCCTGAAACGGTACAGCCCGAGGAGCAGTTTACTGATTTTGACCTTGATTCGCTTATAGACAAGGCAGTAAAAAGCAAGTCAGAAAAAATGAAAAATGCAAGTGCATTTGAAACAGTAGCAGATGAGGAGCGTGAGCAGAAACCTGACTACAAGCTCCCGTCGCTTGAACTGCTTGCAAAGCCCGTAACCAACGGAAATAATGAGGACGCAGCAGCAGAAATGCGTGAGAAGGCAGACATAATAGTAAATACCCTTAAAAGCTTCAATGTTGAAGTAAAAATAAGGGATATTTTCAGAGGTCCTTCAATTACAAGGTACGAGGTACAGCCGGGGGTAGGAATACAGATAAAGAAAATCAAAAACCTTGAAGACGATATTGCACTTAGTCTTGCAGCTCAGGGAGTACGTATAGAAGCACCTGTACCGGGAAAGTCAGTAGTTGGAATAGAAGTGCCTAACCTGAATAAAGATACCGTAACTATCAGGGAAATGCTGAGTTCAGACGAGTTCAGAAACAATAAAAGCAAGCTCACTTTTGCAGTAGGAAAAGATATTGCAGGAAATACCATACTGGGTGACGTAGCTAAAATGCCTCACGTTATTATTGCAGGTACTACGGGTTCAGGTAAGTCAGTGTGTACACGTTCAATAATAATGAGTATCCTCTACAATGCCAAGCCGAATGAGGTGAGATTTATACTTATTGACCCTAAAATTGTAGAATTTAAGGTGTTTGAAGGTATTCCGCACCTGCTTATACCCATAGTTACCGATGCTAAAAAAGCAGCAGGCGCACTGAACTGGGCAGTAAACGAGATGATGAAACGCTACCGGACTTTTGCAGATGCAAGTGTAAATGACCTTAAATCCTACAATGTATACGCACAGGAAAACGGTCTTGAACCAATGGCACAGATAGTAATATTCATTGACGAACTTGCAGATATGATGCTTGTAGCGAAAAATGAGGTGGAAAACTACATCTGCCGTCTTGCTCAGATGGGACGTGCATCGGGTATGCACCTTGTAGTAGCTACTCAAAGACCTACAACTGACGTAATTACGGGTCTTATCAAGGCTAATATACCCAGCCGTATTGCACTTTCAGTAATGTCGCAGATTGATTCACGTACTATCATAGACCAGCCGGGTGCAGACAAACTGCTCGGAAACGGTGATATGCTCTACCTGCCGATAGGTACTACAAAGCCCGTGAGAGTACAGGGGTGTTTTGCATCAAACAAGGACATAAACGAAACACTTTCCTATATAAAGTCGCAGTGCGAATGTATGTACGATGACAGTATAGTAGATGCGGTAGAAAACTTTGTACCACAGGGCAAGGGAAGTTCAAATGACGATATTTCGGACGGTGCGGTCGCAGGAAGTGACGAGGACTATATACTCAAAGCAATGGAAGTGGCAGTAAATAACGGTCAGATTTCAACTTCAATGCTCCAAAGAAAACTCAAATTAGGCTATGCAAGGGCAGCGAGAATAGTTGACGAGCTGGAAGAAAGAGGAGTAGTCGGACAGAGCGAGGGTGCAAAGCCCCGAAAGGTACTTATGTCGAGAATGCAGTTTGACGAGTATAAACTTAGAATGAGAGAACAGTAATGCGTGAAATTGCACTTGTTTTATGTGCCGTGTACTGCTTTTACTATGCTCACCTTTCAATTTCAGAAGAACTGCCGAAAGAAATGAGAGCAAATAAATTTGGGATTATTATTTTAATTGCAATGGGCATACTTTGCATACTTGCAGTAATACAGTCTTTAATCGGATATGTATCAGAATAGGGGGATTACTTATGGGGAACATAGATTTAAGCTGGGACGCATTTAAGGCATATATTGCACTTCTGGTTATATCATTGCTGTTATTCTGGGGCTACAAGAGGGAGACACAAAGAAGAAAATTCTATCAGGAAGAATGTGACCTGCTTTCGGGTGAAGTATTGTTCTGGGGCAGGCACGTTGAGGGAGCAGGCAGAGCAGTTCGAACTTTTTACGATATTGACGTGCTTGCAGAAAACGGTAAGATGTACCGCTGTTCGGTTGCTGACATGAAAGCGAGGAAGTACAAAAAACGCAGGAAAGACATTGAAATATTAGTACCGTTCGGACTTGAAACAAGGGAAGAACTTTCCGCCGAATACGATTCTCTCGGCAAGGATATGCAGAAAGCCTTCGGTTCAAGGGAATATTATATGCAACGTAACAGGGGAAAGATTAAAACTTATTCTGAGGGGGAGTATAAAAATAAAGATTTTAAAAGTCTCAGTGAACAGTCAAAAGCCTACATAAGGATTACAGGCTGGGGAGCAATACCCAAAGAGTGTATGCCGTCAGTGGCAAGGTGTGCATTTTTTCTTGCTTCGTCAATATTTTTCTTTTTAGTATCGGTATTTTTCATGATATTCTGTTTAATGAAGTAAGATGATTTAAATTTTGCAATGTATTAAATCAACCATTATATTTTTGCAATGGACGGGCAACCGCAAGGATTGCCCCTACATAAAATACGAATTAAAAAGGAGGCTGATATAAATGTATGAGGGATTTCTCCCTACTACTAAAAAAGAAATGGAAGAACTCGGAATAGAACAGTTTGACTATATCTACATAACAGGCGATGCTTACGTTGACCACCCCAGTTTCGGTGCGTCAATAGTAACAAGGCTTATAGAGTCACTGGGCTTCACAGTGGGAATAATCTCACAGCCCGACTGGCATTCCGACAGGGACTTCAAAAGATTCGGCAGACCAAAGTACGCATTTTTAGTGACCGCAGGCAATATAGACTCTATGGTAGCCCACTATACTTCCGCAAAGAGAAAGCGTTCTGACGATGCCTACACCGCAGGAGGAGTAGCAGGAAAGCGTCCTGACAGGGCAGTAATAGTATACTGTCAGAAAATAAGGGAGTACTTCGGAGATGTACCCATTGCGGTAGGCGGGCTTGAAGCCTCTCTGAGAAGATTTGCCCACTATGACTACTGGGACGATGCAGTAAGACCCTCTGTACTTGTTGACAGCGGTGCGGACTTGCTTATGTACGGAATGGGAGAGCATCAGATTGAAGAAATCTGCAAAAGGTTTGCGGAAGGCGAGAGTATAAGTACTATGCATGATATAAGGGGTACCTGCTACATGACCGAACCCGTAAATACTCCGATAGGTTCGGCACAGTGTCCGTCATTCGAGCAGGTAAGGGACAATAAAAGGGAGTACGCAAAGGCTACTAAAATACAGTACGACTGGCAGGACGAGGTTTACGGAAAAACTATCGTCCAGCGACACGGAAAAATGATGCTGGTACAGAATCCGCCTGCTTACAGTCTTACTACTGAAGAACTCGACCGTATTTACTCGCTCCCTTACATGAGGGCAGTTCACCCGTCTTACGAAAAACTCGGCGGAGTGCCGGGAATAGAAGAAGTACGCTTTTCCATTACTCATAACCGTGGGTGTTTCGGGTACTGTAACTTCTGTTCGATAGCACTTCATCAGGGCAGAAAAATAACGTGCAGGAGTGAGGAATCGGTACTCAAAGAGGCAGTGAGAATTACACAGATGCCTGACTTCAAGGGGTACATACACGATGTAGGAGGCCCTACTGCCGACTTTCGTCACCCGTCATGTGACAAACAACTGAAAAAAGGACTTTGTATGGGTAAGAAGTGCCTTGCACCCAAACCCTGTCCCGCACTTAAAGCTGACCACTCCGAGTACCTTTCCATGCTGAGAAAAATAAGGCAGGTAAAGGGAGTAAAAAGAGTATTTATACGTTCGGGACTGCGTTACGACTACTTAATGCAGGACAAGAATGACGAGTTCATGAAAGAACTGATAAAGTACCACGTAAGCGGACAGTTAAAGGTCGCACCTGAACACTGTTCAGCGGTAGTACTTGACAAAATGGGCAAGCCTCACATAGAAGCGTACAAGGAGTTTCAAAAGCGTTTCTATGAGATTACTAAGGGTATAGGCAAGGAACAGTACTTAGTCCCTTACCTTATGTCATCGCACCCCGGAAGTACACTGAATGAGGCTATTGAACTCGCACTGTTTCTGCGTGACAACAAAATACGTCCCGAACAGGTACAGGACTTTTACCCCACTCCCGGAACTATTTCAACGTGTATGTTCTATACCGAACTCGACCCCTATACAATGGAAAAGGTCTATGTACCCAAAACTGCTGAGGAAAAGGCAATGCAGAGAGCATTATTGCAGTATTTCAGACCCCAGAACAGGGAATTAGTACTGAAAGCACTCAAAAGGGCAGGCAGGTACGACCTTATAGGCAGTTCACCAAAGTGCCTTGTCGAAGACATAAAGACTAACAATACTAATAAGGGAGGAAAAACGTGGCAGAAAAATCAGGGTTCAAACTCACAGAAGAACAGAAAAAGCAACTCAAAAACACCGCAAAGAAACTCGGTGCAGACTACGGGAAGAAGTCCAAAAAAGAGAAAAGGAAAATACTGCTGATTTCAATACCGATACTTATAATAGGTGCAGTAATTTTCGTGCTTTTCGGTGACCTTTTCGCAGGTACTCCCCCGACTGCAAAGGATACATTCAGTGTATACTACATAGATGTAGGGCAGGGGGACGGTATATTCCTGACGGGCGGAGGAAAAACCATGCTTATTGACTGCGGTGAATCGGTAGAGGCAGAAAATGTAATATCTTACCTTGACAATATGAGTATTTCAAGGCTCGACTACGTTGTAGGCACTCACCCTCACTCAGACCACATGGGCGGTATGAGTAAAATAATCGACCATTTCGACATAGGCGAGGTAATAGTACCCCATATTGATGACAGTGACACACCTGCTACAAAGTACTACGAAAAGTTTCTGATTTCGTGCAGTAATAAAGGACTTTCACTCACAGAAGCAGAACTCGGACGAAAAATAAGTCTTGGGGACACTGAACTTGAAATAATAGCACCGAACAGTGAGGATTACAGCAACGTAAACAATTATTCGGTAAGTTTTATAGCAACCCACGGTCAGAATGACTTTATTTTTACAGGTGATGCCGAACAGCTTGCGGAAAAGGAAATGATAGAGTCAGGAAAGTTAAGGGACATTGAAGTATACAAGGCAGGTCACCACGGCAGTGATACATCTTCTTCACCTGAATTTCTTGAAGTGATAAAGCCTGACTATGCAGTAATATCGTGCGGTGAGGGAAATTCATACGGTCACCCCTGTGATATTACTCTTGAAAAACTTCACCAATATACTGACAAAATTTACCGTACTGACCTTAACGGTACAGTGACAATTGTTTCAGACGGTGAAAAAATTGAAGTAAGTACAGAAAAATAAACTTTCTGCGTAATTAAAACCGCCAATGAAAAATCAAAGATTAATAATTTGAGGATATTACGGACGAAAAAATTTTGCCACTATAAAAATACGCAAATTATTATAATTATTTTAAAATTGGGTTTCCAAAGGGAGCTTGCTCCCTTTGGCAAGGGGTTCGGGGGACAGCGTCCCCCGATATAAGCGTTTTTTATTATGCATATGCCCGAAATGAGGTGAATAAATGACAGTTATTGACAGGTTTGAAAATGATATTGCAGTACTTGAAACAGACAGCGGAATTACTGAGGTAAAAAGAGAATACCTGCCCGAATATGCAAAAGAGGGTGACGTACTGGTATTTTCGGGTGACGGCTGGACTGTTGACAGTGAAGCTACTGAGCAGAGAAAAGAGAGGATAAGAGAACTTATGAAAAGGCTGATTAAACATGAGTAATATAATTATAGCGGGCGGAGGAGCATCAGGGTGTTTTTCGGCTGTACTTTCAGCAAGGTACGGGAACAGTATTACAGTATTCGAGCCTAATGAGAAACTCGGCAGAAAACTGAGAATTACCGGCAAGGGCAGATGCAACGTCACAAATAATTCACCTACTGAGGAACACCTCAAAAATATACCCGTAAATCCCAGATTTATGTACAGTGCATTTTCAGTATTTGGTGCAGAGGAAACAATGAACTTCTTTGAGGAGCTTGGAGTACCCTTGAAAACGGAGAGGGGAAACAGAGTATTCCCCGTGAGCGACAACGCAAACGACATAGCAGATGCACTTGTACACGAAATGAAAAAACTTGGAGTAAAAGTGGTACACAAAAAGGTAAGCGGACTTATAATTGAGGACGGTGTATGCAAAGGAGTAACGGCGGACGGTAAAAACTATTATTCCGATTCGGTACTTGTTGCCTGCGGAGGAAAGTCCTACACGGCAACGGGTTCAACGGGTGACGGTTACAGGCTTGCAGAAAGTGCAGGGCATACGGTAACGGAACTTAAACCCAGTCTTGTACCCCTTGTGTCGCCTGACAGGTATTGTTCAGAATTAATGGGGCTTTCACTCAGAAATGTAACTCTTAGTCTTTATGACAGGGATAAGATTATATTCAGTGAAATGGGAGAAATGCTCTTTACTCACTTCGGCATATCAGGACCTTTGGTACTCAGTGCAAGTTCGCACATAAGGGAAATGCAGAAAGACAGGTATAAAGTGCTTATTGACCTCAAACCTGCTCTTTCACCCGAAAAGCTGGACGAGAGAATACAGCGTGACTTTGCAGAAAATCTTAACCGTGACTTTTCAAACGGTATAAGGAAACTGCTCCCGACCAAACTTATACCCGTAATAGTAAAGCTGTCGGGAATACCTGCGGAGCAGAAGATAAACGGAGTAACAAAGGAGCAGAGGAGAAAATTCGGTGAGTTAATAAAGGCTTTTCCCGTAAGAATCTCTGACTTCCGACCGCTTAATGAGGCAATAATTACAAGCGGTGGAATTTCGGTCAAGGAGATAAATCCAAAGACTATGGAATCTAAACTTGTAAAGGGTCTTTTCTTTGCAGGAGAAGTAATAGACGTTGACGCATACACGGGCGGTTTTAACCTGCAAATAGCCTTTTCAACCGCCTATTCCGCATCGCTTTATATGTAATGATTACGAATAAGTACGGGCGAACACAGTTCGCCCTGCATGGAAATACAATAAATCAGTAATTACGAATTACGCATTACGAATTACAAATTAAATTAAGGGAGTAAAATTATGAGTACAATTAATATTGCAATTGACGGTCCTGCGGGAGCAGGAAAAAGTACAATAGCCAGACTTGTTTCACAAAAACTCGGTTTCATTTACGTTGATACGGGTGCTTTGTACCGCACAATAGCACTTTATATAAATGAAAACAGTATTCCCGATGAGAAAATAGCTGACGAGATTAAAAGTGCAGAAGTTTCACTGAAATTTGCGGACGGCTCACAGAGAGTATTTCTGAACGAAAGAGACGTTTCTGACCTTATAAGAACTCCGTTAATATCAATGGAGGCTTCAAGGACTTCCGCAATACCTGCGGTAAGGGAGTACCTTTTTGGTACACAGCAGAAAATAGCGTCAGAAAATAACGTGATAATGGACGGACGTGACATAGGAACAGTAGTTCTGCCCAATGCGGACGTAAAAATATTCCTTACTGCATCTGCGGAAAAGCGTGCGGAAAGAAGATTTGCGGAACTGTCTGAAAAGCCGAACTGTCCCTGCTACGAGGAAATACTGAGCGACATAAAAGAACGTGACTTCAATGACATGAACAGACCCGTAGCACCGCTTAAACAGGCTGATGACGCTGTACTTGTGGATACTACTGAAATGAGCCTTGAACAGGCTGAAAGTGAAATACTGAGGATAGTAAAGGAAAAAACAGGGGTGTGATACTTTATGTATACTTTCATAAAGGCTTTGCTGAGATTTGTATTCAGTATAGCATTTAATCTGAAATACGAGGGCAGGAGTGAACTGCCTAAGGATACGTCTTTTATACTCGCCTCCAACCACCGCAGTTATGCTGACCCCCCTCTTGTGGGTGCAGGTGCAAGGGGTAAGCACGCCTTTATGGCTAAGGAGGAACTTTTCAAAAACAAGGCTTTTGCGTGGCTTATATCTTCACTGGGTGCATTTCCTGTTTCAAGAGGAAAGGGCGACACAAAGGTAATAGATACCGCTGTCGAAAGACTCGAAAACGGCAGAAGCCTTATCATATTCCCTGAGGGTACACGTTCAAAAGACGGAAAGGTACAGAGGGGAAAGGGCGGTGCAGGTCTTATAGCAGTGCGTTCAGGCAAGCCCATAATACCCGTGGGAGTTGTTTACGGTGAAAAGCTGAGATTCCGTACAAGAGTTACAATAAAGTACGGAAAACCCATATACCCTCAGGACTACTGCGAAATATGTGACAAGCCCAATCCAAGACAGCTCGCAAAACTTAAAAGCAAGTACATGGAAGAAATAAAAAAACTCGTTGAGGGACAAAGTACAGCGGAAATTAATTCGGAGGATACAGAAATTGAAGAAAATTGAAGTGTCAAAATCTGCCGGTTTCTGTTTTGGTGTTGACAGAGCTTTGAAAATGGTGTATAATGAGTTGGAGGGAAATTCAAAAGTAGCTACCCTCGGCCCGATTATACACAATAAAGACGTTGTTGACGATATTCAGAAAAAAGGTGCAAGAATAATTGAAAGCGTTGACCAGCTCGGCAAGGACGAAACTGTCGTTATACGCTCCCACGGCGTAGGCTCTGATGTCTACCGTCAGATACAGCAAAAAGGCAACAGACTGATTGATGCTACCTGCCCTTTTGTCGCAAGAATACATAAAATAGTCGCCGAAAAAAGTAAACAGGGCTACCTCATTATGATTGCAGGCGATAAAAATCACCCCGAAGTACAGGGGATTGTTAGTCATTGTAACCAAAAATGCGTCGTTTTTAAGGATAATATTGAGCTTAATGACTTTTTTCAAAAATCCGACAAAAATTTTGAAAAAAAGCTTGCATTTGTCGCTCAAACAACGTATAATATAGTAGTATGGGAAAAGTGTTTAAAGGTAATTCCTGAGAGCCTCCCTGACGTTCTCGTATATGATACTATCTGCTCCGCTACCGCTAAAAGACAGTCCGATGCCTCCAAACTCGCTCAAAAGTCCGACATCATGATTGTTATAGGCGGTAAACACAGCTCAAATACAGTCAAACTGTACGAAGTGTGCAGTAAATTCTGTAAAACCTACCATGTCGAAAACGCTCGTGAACTCCGCTCCCTGAACCTTCCCCAAGTACAGAAAATCGGTATTACTGCCGGTGCTTCAACACCGGCTTATATAATTAAGGAGGTACAAACCACTATGGCAGAACTTGAAAATGTAACTGCAAATCAGAATGAGGAGTTCGACTTCGCTGAAGCTCTCGACCAGTCATTCAAAAAAATACATACAGGAGAGAAAGTCAAAGGCATCGTTGTAAGCATTGACAACAATGAAATTACTGTTGACCTCGGTACTAAGCATACAGGCTATGTTAAACTCGAAGAACTTACTGACGATACTTCAAAGAAACCTGCTGACATCGTAAGCATCGGTGAAGAAATCGAACTTATCGTCATCAAGGTTAATGACGCTGACGGTACTGCCCAGCTCTCAAAGAGAAAGGTTGACGAACTCGCTGGCTACGATACTATCGTAAAGGCTAAGGAGGAAGGCACTGTTCTTGAAGGTACTGTCAAGCATATCGTAAACAAGGGCGTTACTCTTACCGTTTCAGGCGTAAGAATCTTCATTCCCGCTTCTCAGACAGGTCTCCCCAGAGGTGCTGAACTCGACCAGCTTCTCAACAAGAAGGTTCAGTTCGTTATCATTGAGGTAACTGAGAGAAGAAAGAGAGCAGTAGGCTCAATCAGAGCCGTACAGGCTAAACAGAAGGAAGAAGCAAGAAATAAGTTCTGGGAGTCCGCTAATGTAGGCGACGTATTCACAGGCAAGGTTAAGTCACTTACAAGCTTCGGTGCTTTCGTTGACCTCGGCGGTATTGACGGAATGGTTCATATTTCCGAACTCTCATGGAAGCGTATCAAGCACCCCAGTGAAGTAGTAAGCGTAGGCGACACACTCGAAGTTTACATCAAAGACCTTAACCGTGAGGAAAACAGAATTTCTCTCGGCTACAAGAAGGCTGAGGAAAATCCATGGGAAATCTTTAAGGCTAACTATCATGTAGGCGATGTAGTTAAGGCTACTATCGTTTCTATCACTTCTTTCGGTGCATTCGCAAGAATTATTGACGATGTTGACGGTCTTATCCACATCTCTCAGCTCGACAACAAAAAGGTTGAGGACGTAAAGGACGTTGTTTCAGTAGGTCAGGAAGTAGATGTTAAAATCATCGAAATTGACGACGAAAGAAAGAGAATCAGCATTTCAAGAAAGGCTCTCCTTGACGATAATGCTGAGGACGCTGAATAATCTGTGTATTAACTCAAAGGACTGTACTTCGGTACAGTCTTTTTTAATTCGTAATTATTGATTTACTGTATTTCAATGCAGGGGCGAACACTGTACGCCCCTATAAGTATATTATCATATTTCTCCGTGAAAATAATAAAAATTAAAAATACAGTATCCCCAAACAAGTCCCAATTGTATTTAATGCAAATATGAAAAAATGCTTGACAAAATATGATAAATATTGTATATTAAAATTATAAGTCTATTATGATAATTTTTTGAGAGGGGTTAATAAAGATGATTTTCAAGAAAATTGTATCAGTAGCTTCCGCACTCGCAATGTCAGCAGGCATGGCTGTTTACGTTCCGCAGGGAATTACTGCAAGTGCAGAATCAAACTACAACTATGCAGAAGCACTCCAAAAGTCAATGTTCTTCTACGAGGTACAGCAGGCAGGAAAGCTCCCTGACTGGAATCAGGTTTCTTGGAGGGCGGATTCTATGCTCAAAGAGGACGGTACTGACTCAGATGTAGTACCGGGTGGCTGGTTCGATGCAGGTGACCACCTTAAATTCTCACTTACCAATGCTTATACTGCATCTGTACTTTCATGGGGTATACTC
>Ga0326511_10001776_pt1 | contig 17771 bp, 31 predicted proteins | sample 0_2496_0518_D_FD_203701 | JGI IMG/M metagenome (GOLD analysis project Ga0326511, IMG submission 203701) | Bovine rumen microbial communities from UC Davis, California, United States - 0_2496_0518 | ecosystem: Host-associated > Mammals > Digestive system > Stomach > Rumen | place: USA...
TACCGTTGTGGTACTCCCTTGTATTTTTATGTCGTCGGTATTACCGACGGCGTGACCTTACTAATAGTAAGCCCATTTTATAAACTTATTTGATATGTTTCGTTTTGTATGTCTCTGATTGGTATAGTTAAGTTAGCTATTGTATCTATTATATCTTCATAACGAATTGATGGTAATTCTCTATATGTTCCAACTTCAAATAGTTCATTTAGTTGTGTATATAATCTCTTAAATAGCTTGCCTTTTACTTCATCGTATGGTAGATTGTTTATTATTGCAATTGCCTTTGCTTTATTTCTTATTGCTACTTGTACGTCTTTGGCTTCTTTAGGTGATAAGTATACTCTTTTCTTTAATAATTCATCATGCTCATTTAATTTTGAGTTTGTTTCTTCAAAGCCTTTGTCTATTTGCATTTTAAAGCCTGCAAAGACATTATTTAATGTTATTTGGCTTTGAGTTAATTGTTTCATTAGTCCATTTGTATCTATGTCATAACTGCCATTCTTTCTAATGCTAGGCAAAACTTCTGATGTAACCCATCTTTTGAATTGTTTTGCTTTTGGTAGTTTACTAGACATTATTAAGCTATATAAACCACTTTCGTTTATCATCGTTACATATCTTGTTTGGCTACCGTCGTGAATCGCGACATCAGGTCTTATATCCTCCTTATCTACATGCTTAATTAATGCATCTCTGGAATTTTTATATCCTAAAATTGTTGCTATTTCATTTCCGATAAAATAAGGTTCATCATCTATTGTTATACTTCTTATCTCTCCAAACTCACTATTATTAAATACCATCAATTTATTATTCATACTCTTATCTTCCTTTCTCTTATTCATACCTTCGCTTATTGTTTTCATAAAACTATCTAGTCTTTCTGTATCATGTCTGTTATCCCAGATAATCTTTAATACGTTTACTAATTTTTTATTAAGTAAATTCACTTTACTAGTTATTTCTAATTCTTCCTTAGTAAAACTTTATTTCCTTTTTCTTTTCCGAAAATATAATTCATTGCTTCAAGCTCTTCTTGTTTATATATTCTTTCCATAAACTACACCTCTAACTTTCTTAATAATCTCTTGTACAAATTTATTCCCAATACTCTGTAGCTTATAAGTTGTATAAACATTAATATTGCTATTCCAGCAGTAATGTATATTGTAATAACTCCAGTTGATAATAATACTAATAATAATTTTTCTAAAATTTCCATAAAAAAATAAGCCTCCTTCAAATTTCGCACTTGAATTAGACTCATATCTATGTTATAATTACGTAGATAGAGTTTAACTCTTTCGTGATAGATATAATTTGTCTGTTCGCCAAAACTTAGCAAATTATATCTATTTTCTATTTATAATTTAATCTTTGTTCTAAATAATTTTTCATCGTATCACTATTTATGTCTATATGTCCAGAAAGTTCCCTTAAGATTCTTTTTATTTTATTTTCATCTTCTTGTGTGTTATTAAATAACATCTCAGTTTTTTCCAATATATCTTTATCATTCTCAATCACTGAATATTTTAGGATTGTTTTTGAATCGTCATCGATGATATCTAAGCTAAAATTTATTGTTACTTTCACTTCTTTTCCGTCAACAATGGATTTTGATTCTATCTTTTCATTTACTGGAAGACCATTGACAAAATAATCAAAACAATAATCTACTATTATATTTTGTGAAAACCAATTTTTGTTTTTTAATAATAGTTCCTCTATCGCTATATTAGCTAAGTCATTTTGTGACCTTTCTAATATTTCGCTTAAAATTTCTAAATCTTCCGCTATTTGACTATCTACTCGGAAACTTTTTTGTATTATATATTTTTTTCTTAACATACTTCACCTCTTCTCTTTGAGTGCACTCATTTTTGCTAGCAATTATTTTATATATCAAAATCGATTATAAGTCAAGAGGTAAATTAAAATTTTATAAGAAATTTTTTGCATAAATAAAAACACTTGATTTTACAAGTGTTTTTATGGTTTTACCAACCTGTTATTTCGTCTAATTTGTAACTGTCAACTCTTTCTGTGGTTAATCCTAATGCTTTATACTTCCATGTACCATTTGGCTCTAAATTATTTATATTTGCCATTGCGGTTCCTAGTTGTGCACCATCAGCATCATATAGAATAAAAGTTACTTGTACATAAGAATATTGTTTGTCAGTGTTGTTTTTTATTTCACCTTCTATGTATGTTGTTCCCAATGAGTCAACAACTGCTTTATCCGAAACAAGTGCAAATTTTTCTTGCTCTGCATTCTTAGCCATTGCAGAAAAAAGGCTTTGACCGGGATTTTTCCATTCTCTGTATGCAGTTCCAAGGCTTCCACCAACAATTATTGCTAATATTACTAATATAGCCATTATCCCCGGATGTTTTAACTTCTTCCCGCATTTTGGACATCTTTTAGCACTTGTACTTACTCCTGCTCCACATTCTTTACATTTTCTTAATGCCATATATTATTCCTCCTAACGTACAATTATAAAGAAATAATATAATATGTCGAACCAAAAATCAATATCTTTTATTCGACATATTTCGACATTTATTCTTCTTCGTTGTTTGTAGTCTCTTCTGTAAAGGTTGGTGTACCGTTATTAAATGTGACTGTTCCGAATGTAGGGTCTCCTTGTACTTGAATCTTATATTTTATTTTTAGTGAAGCTCCACCTTCAAGCGTGTCTGAGTCTGGTACAATTAGAACTTTGAATAATCTTGCTTGATATACGGGAGTGTCTCCTGTTTCGTCTACCTTGTATTTGTATACTTCTAGTTTTTCTGTCTCTAATTCTGTTCCCTTTTTCATTCTAAACATTAATTCGTCAATAAATTCGAATACTTCGTCTCCTTTAAGGGCTGTTTGTTCAATATCAGCACCTAAAGCATATCCATCTACTGAATGTCTTTCATTATCTTCTATAATCCAATGCTCATCAGATGTTTTTGTTCCGTAGTTATTTTCTTTTTGTGTTATTCCTCTACCTATAATTGCCCACTTTTTAGTTTGTGCTTTTGGAGTTACATTTAAGAAATTAACTTTAGCGGTATTTGTTAATCTTTTTAATTCTACCTCATTCATCAATTAATCCTCCTTATAATATTTTAAATAACATTGTATACGATAAATGGCTTCATTTGCATTTGTTGCATATATGTAGCCGTTTGTTGTCGCTCCAATTTCGTAAATTCCAGGAATATCTGGAAATATTTCATTTTTATTGTTTGTTTCTAACCAATTTCTAAAATCTTCGTAAAATTTTGAATTATCTATATTGTTTTGGATATCTTCGTTCCAATATAATTTACTATCGAATGTGAACATGAATTTTCTTTCAGAACCACATAAGAATTTGTTTAATATAGGATTATAACCTGCATTTTCATTTATAGAATATGTGTTTACTTTATCTTGTAAATATTCTACGTTTAACTTTGCATATTCCTTTAAATATGGACATTTTGCTATATATTTTCTTACTTCATCTATCATTTATCTATCTCCTTTTGCCCAGCATTTAATATATCATTAAAATGGTCTGCTAACATTCTTTCTACAAAATGGTCTCCTCTGTTAGCTCCTCCATGGTAGTTTAATTTTTCACCGCTAGGTACTTTTTTTACTCCGGGTCTACTCCAAAATCTACCACTTATAGGGTCATGGAATGCACCTATTCCATATACTGGATCAATATATTTTTCTCCTTCGTGTTGGTAATGTGCGTGTGGAGCATTTATATTAATTTCTCCACTACCAACATTTGTGGAGTTATACATCGCTGTTATCATTTGCATATTTTCGTCCATAGGCATATATTTATCCAAATAGCCCATAAATTCGCTATCAATAACCTTCTGCGTTCTTCCACCATCTAAGCCATACTTATCTATTATTTGTTGTTTTTGTAAACCACTAAATGCTATCATTACATCTATATCCATACATTACTCTCCCGTTATAGCCCAATGCTGTAAGTCTTCTTCTCCGTAGTCCTTTGTAGCTATGTTAGTTATTTTTATTACTTCGTTATAATCTTCTAATAGCTTTGTTATAGTAGTAAAATCTTTAACTATACCTTTTACTAGATAATCATCATTTTGTAATGTCCATGTCTTTGGATTCTTTTCAAAATCTTCTGACTTTTGGTATTTTTTATTTCTGTTATCATTTATTAGTATTTTTGCTATCAAACCATCTGCTTTAATCAATTGTGTACCATTTATAGTGATTCCATCGTTGGAACTCCAAAATCCTTTTACATAGCTTACTTTGTATTTATCTATTCTATTTTCTTTATCAAAGTATTTGTTTATTACAGTTATATCTTTGTCAAAAAACTCTTCCATCTAAACACCTCTATATAGTAAGCCTGTATCCCATAGATACAATTCTATTTCTTCTTTAATTTTTCGATTTTGGTTAGATAATTCATTTTCTAATTCTGCAAGCGAATTTGTATTTGCGTAATTCCTTTGTACGTCGGCAACACTTGCACTTGCCAATATTCTGTCCTCTTTATTACTACTTGTTAGTTGCTTTATTCTATTCTTTGTAATGTCTATATTGAATAAAACATCAGCAACAGAGCAAGTTGCCATTTGTACTTCTTCTTTGTATCCTGTAATATCCCTATTAAAGATGTGTTTTCGTACTTCTGCACTTGCCCTGACTACTAACTTTTCAAAGTCTGTTACGGACATGTTACCTTTATATTCTTCATAATAAAAATTATAATTTGTATATTCATTCATGTCCTTTCAACTCCTTTTATTTTTTGAATTTTGCTAATACTACTTTGGCACCATTTGTTAATGCAACACCATAGTATCTAGCTGCTGTAAAATCGTGTTGTTGTTTCTTTGGTAACCATTCGTGGTCTAGTTGTGTCTCTTTCTTTAAGAAGATTGTTACTGCTGGTAATTCATCCTCTGTATATTCTGTATCTGAACTATCAGCTTCCATTTTTATAACGGGGCATACATAATATTGTGATGCACTAGCAATAGCTTTTACTTTATCTCCTACTTCTAAAGTAACAGTTGGGTCAATTTTTGCTTGATATTCTGCTAAGTTATCAGCTGTTATAGTAACAGTACCACTAATATTATCTTTTTCAAATGTTACTAATCTTACCTTTTTAGATTTCTTAACTTGGCAACTTGCAACCTTACCAATTGCACCTCTTACCATTACTCCAGGTTCATATTTATCAGCAGAAATAAAGTTTTCGTCTTTTAATAAAGTAGCCTCTTGTGTAGGGTGAATAAATAAAACCTTTTCAATTCCATCTTCTTCATCTTCAAACTTAGTTGATGCATCTACTAACCCACTATAGCCAATCTTACTTGTACCATCTCCAGCTGTCATTGTTCCATTGTACACAGCATCTATAACATCGTTGTCTACTTTGCCTGCTATTGATTTTATTAATTGGCTTTCTGCTTGTCCTACTGGATCTCCTAGACCAGAATTAATAGCCTCTTGTGTTATTGATACACTTTTCATTGCTTTTTTTATAGTAAATGTTTCTTTTGCAGATGTCATTTTTGTTGGAGTTACCTCTTCTCCTTCTGCCACATCTTCAGCATCTCCTATGTAATTCCAAGATGGTACTGTTTTTGTATCTCCTGGTACTCCTTCAAGAGTTGTGTCTACCTTTGCATAAGGTGTTATTTTTAATTGAGCCTCTATTTTGGCATCTAGCATATCTCCCATTACTTCTGGGTTAATCATATTTTGCATTCTAGTTAAATTTTCATTCATATCTTTTTACCTCTTTCTTTATTGATTTTTAGCTAATTGGTCATACAAGTTTTTGTTTTCGTTGTATAACTTTAATCTGTCTTGGTATCCCATTTTGTTGAATACCTCTTTTGTTACTTGGTTTGTCTTTCCTGGTTGTTTAATATCTCCAGTAAACTTTGGCAAAGGTTTATCGCTTTCAAATAAATAATCGTGGCTTTCTTTTAAAGGATTTATTTGTTCCTCTAAACCTTCCACGATTTCAAATTTGTCATTAAATTTAACCTTCTCCATATCTAGCATTTTACTTAAAATACCAGTATCTTTTGCCTTGTAGCCTTGCAATGCTTTGTCTAAAGCACTTTGTTTCTTGAAAACTTCAACTTCTTTAGAACCATCTTGTTTACCTCTTTCATATTCAGATGTCTTAATAGCTTCGACGTCTACTTTTTCAAGTTCAGCTATTTTATCTTTTTTTTCTTGAATAGTAATATTCTTTACCTCTATCTCACTATTCAAATTATCAATTTGTGCTTTTAGAGAATTAATATCTTTCCCATTTTCGTCAATAATTTTTTGGATTACATCGCTTTCAAGTCCTAAATCTTCTAAAAATTTTCTTTTCATGTTTTTCCTTTCTCTCACTACGATTTTTACGACTTTTTCATGTCCTGTGAGCTTACATTATTACGTCCGTAAGTAGACAAATTTGTATAAAAAATAGACGTGTTTGTACGCCTATGATTTAACTATTTAGTTATAGTTTTATGTCATTTCGGACTATTTCTTATATCCAGTTATGTGTTCCCTTGAATAATCTCTTCTTAATTTATTATCTTCTGCAAATATCCTTAACCTATCTTGCCACTCTTTAACTTTCTTGCTTGCTTTTTCGTAGCCCTCCTGGTCTTCAATTTGCTTTGCTACTACCTGTCGCCTTTTCCAGCTCTTAATACCTTTTTCAAGATATCTTTGTTCTTGCAATTTATTGTATTGTTCCTCATTTTCTTTATATGTAAATTCAAATACGTCTTTTTTTAGTGGTCCATACCATATTGTAAAGAAATGCTTACAATTTATTCCTACTATTCCTCGGATGTCTCCATATTTGCAATGTTTCATAAAGTCTGGTAGTTGCTTTTCTTCTTCAGTTGCTTTACCATCATGGTTCCAACAAAAAAATTGCATTTCTTGCCACCAGGCATGATTTGTATAATCTTCTCCACCATCTCCAGTTCTTGCTCCAAAATGGTGTGAAACTCTAACTATATGGTGTCCTGATTCTTTTATTACTTCTTCATTTATTTTTCCTGCTAAGCCTCTTGTGGCAACAAGTAAATCTCTTCGAACAGTTCCAACTACATCGTACTTTTTTATTCCTTTATCTGTTTGGTATTCTAGTACAGTAATGCCTTTAGTTGCTAAATTATCTAACGTCTCCAATATCACAGTTTGGTAGCTGTAGGCACCGCTTTGCATTTTTATGTATGTTTGTGTAACTATATCCTTGTATGTTTTTCTTACTTGTTCATCTATAGTTTTATTCAATTGTAAAAAAGACTTTTCTATTTGGTCATATTGAAATTTTATTATATTTTGTATTACTGGACTATTTATAATCTTTTCTGTATTTAATATATTTTGTTTTTTAGCAATATTTAGTTGTTCCATTGGCATACAGCTTATTCCTATATCTTTCATTGCTCTTAGTAATTCCTGTTTTGTTTTACCTGTATACTTTTCTAATAATTTAATTGTTTGATTATTGAGTCCACCTAATTCTTTTAACTTTTTGAAATACCAATAGTCAGAATTTATAAATTCCTCATTTATATTAAAATGTTCAGCAATTTTTGCTATTAAATCCATTTCAATTTCACTGTATATAGAAATAATAGGTTTGATTGCTTCTTGTATTTTATCTTCAATCATCTACTACTCCTCGTTCTCCTCTTCTGGTAGCTCTTCCTTCGGTGATCTCTTTCTCATTCGCTCTACAAATTCAATTGCCTCATCTTCAGAATAATCTCTTGTTTCTATAAAGTATTGAACGTCATCGATTAAGTCTGAGTTTCTTTCCACTAGACTTTGTGATTGTTTCTTCTCGCTATCTACCATTATACTGTCGTCCCAGTCAAAACTCATTTTAGGATTTGTTTTGTGTGGAATTTCGTATAATGTCATCAATACATCTATTCCATAAACTAAATCTTCTAATGCTGTTTGTAATGCTCCTTGTATGTCTGATACTGTTACATAATAATCTTGTTTACTTGAACTTATTTCTGTTGCAGTCTTGGCTATACTTGTTTCTTTAGATATGACGCCAAAAGATAAACCACATTGACTTTCACATTGTCTTAACCACTCATTTAAGCCATTAAATAGTGCTGTATCTCTTATTGCAGGACTAAATACATTCCATGTATGTTCATCGCCCAAATCCATCATTCTGAATAATCTTTTTTTACCTTTTGGTAGGATATAATTTCCGTCTCCGTCTTTCTTAAATGCTGTTATATCAACATCAAGGGCAAGTTCCGAACCTTCATATTCCCATAAGGTTCTACTAAATTGTTCGTCTATTTTTTGTAATATTTCAATAGCATTAGCAATTATCGGAACGCCAATTGGACTTGTATTGTCTGCTGGATTTGCAATAGGTATTTTAAAATAACCACCTAATAATTTGTTAACATTTTCTATTTGTGATTCTTCTTGTATATCTTGCCACTCTGGTACTTGGTTTAGAATTATTTTATTTCCTAACGCAGAATTATTCTTATTTCCTTTGTAAGCTATGTTCCTTATCGTAATAGTTGTATCATTTAGCACTTGATATTCTAACCTTGTATACACATCGTTTCCTTTTACAATTTGGTCAATAAAAATAGCACCAAGCAATTCGCCTGTGCTATCAAATTTTACTGGTATAAACTTATCGTGTTGAATACAACTAATCTTTATCTTTCCATTAGCATAAAACGGTTTAAAATACATTCCACCTTTTGCTAGAGCGTACTCTGTATTAACTCTTATGTTTTTTATAAATCTTTGATATAATTCATCTATTGTCTCATCATCTACTTTGGATTTAAACTCTATTGTTACAGCTTTTGCGACTTTATTGCATATAGTATTTGCAACGTTTAAAGATTTTATTTCTTCATTTAGCCAAGGTGCTTTATGATTATATATGTTCGAACATAATTCAATTAGGTCAAGTACTTCGCTACTTGTTGAAATATCTATATTAAAGTCCTTTGCTATATCTCCTGTACTAAACATCTTGTTTATCGCTCCTTTTATCCAATTTATTATTTTTTCAAACATATTACTGTCCTCTCTTTTTCCATATTGTTTCAAGTGCATATCTTACGGCATCTATGTTGTGATTATTCTTGTCCGGATAACCTGTTATTACGTTTCCATCTTTATCTTTTTCTAACTCATATTCCGAGAACTCTGTTGCTGTTCCTGGACATCTAACTGGGTCTATTACTATTTTGACTAAACTTGCTAGCCATTTCATGCTGTATTCAACACTGTTTGGACCTTTTTCAGCACCTCTTATTAGTGCTCCATAAGTCCTGTAATCTCCAATTGATTTGTTTTCCGCTGAATCGGCTGTTATTAAATCATCTCCAGTTACACCTTTTTCTTGCAACATCTTCCATGTGTTTTGGTTTGAGGTCTTGTTGCATCGCAACTCATCGAATATGTATAAGATTCTTCTTGCAGAATCAAAGTGCATATTGTTGTATGCGAATGGGTCAGGATACCAACCCCAGTCAATTCCTTTATACAGCCTATCAAAGCTTTGTATCTCTTCATCTGTTATTTCTCGTAGCTCTAGGTTTTCAAATACATTGCCACCATCTCCAGTCTCCAATCCTAAGTATTCATTTTCATACACCTTTTGATTAGTTTCTTTTGTAAACTCCGCCTCATCAATAAAAGCCTGTCCCAACCATTCTTTTGGGGCAGACCTATAATCTGTTAAATATACTAACCTTGTTTTTTTAGGTATTTTCTTTTCTTTGTTTACAAAATGTTGTTTACTTGGTGGCGTATTGTATACATATAATTGTATAAAATCTTCTCCACCCCTTACAATTGATTGATTTATTTTTCTTACTGCGTTCATTCCTTGTATTTGGTCAAATTCTTCATAAAGTACAATACCAATATACATGTCTTTAGGTGGCTTAATTGACTTTATCTTTCCTGGGTCATCTGTTCCTCTAAAATATATTTTTTGTCCCGTTGATATTTTGGTGACTTCCATTGGGCTTACTTTAAAGTCGTAAGTATCTTGTAATCCTATAAATGTTTCAGAAAATTGAGAAATAGTCCATTCTGTTTGTGCATAAACTGAATCTCTTAATGTATTCGTGTATCTTCTAATTATAATGGCACACATTCTTGGGTTGTTTTCTAGTAAATCAATTAAAACTTCGTTAGCAAATGTTGACTTGATGCTTCCTCTTCCGCCTTCTAACCAATACTCTATGTATTCCCTATTTAATATACTTCTATATATATTAATAAAAGCTGGAGGAATATCCTTGGCAGGGATAGAAACTTTATAGGATTCTGTTTCCTCTTTTTCTTCCTCTGCCCCAATATATTCTCCAGCTGTATCTCTTACAAACTTTGCACTATCTAAATTTCCCGAAAGTGCTTTTTTCACTTGATTTACTAATATGCCTGTTTGTAATGTTAAATCATCATCGGCTATTCCTAATTGTTTTAATTCTTCTTTCCCATCACATTCTGGCATATCTAAGTTTAAAAGCATTTTCATTGTTTCTTTCATTGCTTTTTTTTGACGTCTTACTTCTCCAGATTTTTTACCGCCTTGACTTTGGTATTCTCTTTGTTCGCTCTTTGTTCGTTTATTTATAGGTATTAAGTTTTGCTCATTAGCCATCATCTCACTTCCTATTTTTTATGTTTTATTATTCGTATATGGTTATATCTTTTCCACACAATTGTATCTTCGTCTCATATGGAGTTTGATTGATTTTTGAAACAATTGATTCACTTGATATGCGTTGGTCTGTCATATAATGAGTTATTATCTTATTTATGAAGTCATTTATACTTGCTACTATCTCACATATATCTTCACAGTTATATGTAGCATTATCATTTCCACTATGTCCATATTCGTATAACCATACATGTGTTAGTTCATGTTTTAATGTTTTTATTATATTAGCTTGGTCTTTTAACAATAGTATTTCTTGTGTTTTGTATATTGTGCAACCTAGTGTGCCATCTGCTTTCATTTCGTTATTTATAGTTGCTTCATCAACAATTTTTATAGTCCACTCTGTTCCGTTTATTTTAATTTTCATACTCAATGCTCCTCTTTACGTTTTAATTTTGTTTTATCTTCTCTAAAATGTCTTTACTGAAATAATCAGATAATTCATTTAGATACATGTATAAATCATACTTGTCTACCATACCTATTTTCTTTATTAGTTGTTCTTTTTCTATTTTTATTGGTGGTTCGATTCTTAGGTACGACTTAGTCTTTAAACCGACTTCATACCAATTTTTTATCTCTCTTTTTCTTATTTCATTGTTTTTAGTAGTTATCTTCATACCTAAATAGTCATTGCTTTTTTCAATAATAAAACCATGTCCATCATCAATGATTAAACATGGTCTTTTTTCTAGCTCTACGCTAATACTATTTTTATTATTTTTTATTTTAGGATTTAATACAATCCAGACATCTCCTATATTTGCTTTTGACATTCTTACCACTCCTCGACTTTGTGTCTCTTCTTAAATTTAGATTTGTCTTTTATGTAATTCTCGCAAATTACTGTTAGGTTTCTTTTGATGCATATATTGCAATCTTCTTGGTTGTTGTTTATACAATAGTTGCATACTTCTTTCTTGTATTTATCGAACATTTGTTGTGTATTCATATTTACACCCCACTTATGAACCTCAAGCCTTTTTCCGTTTGACATTTTATATTGCATAATCTAGCTTGCTTTTTGAATCGTTTCTCTGTGTAGAAGTTGTTTATTACTTTACTTCTTTTGCCTTTGAAACCTTTTAGGTTTAATAGTTTTATTCCAGTGATTAACTCCCAATCTTTAATTTTACATTTAATCATCTACAACACTCCTTTTATTATTTTATAAACACTACAAAGACAATAGCAACTCCTATTTGAGCTCCTTTGGTTTGGAATTATCTAGACTCATTCCTCCGTTGCTACCCACCAACAGTCTTTTTTATTGCCTTTGTACTATTTATAAAATGTAGGGATTTTGATTTTATTTTCAGAGGAGTCTCCCTTTTATACTCAACTCTTATCTAGGAATGACCTAGACACTGGCGGAAACACTAGGATTTGAACCTAGGGAGCTGTTACACTCACTTGTTTTCAAGACAAGCGCATTAATCCACTCTGCCATGTTTCCATATATAAGACTTAACTAGAATCGTCTTAATGCATCTGAAAAATATTTTTATGGAGAATATTTTATGAATTTATATCAACCTATCTAGTATCGTTGATGGCTAAATTAATCTATTTTAATACATTGATTTTCAAATTTCTTATAAGCATCAAAATACAATTCTTTTTTATCTCCGTTATATGTTAGCTCGTAGTACATACCATCAGATAAAGTTGTACTCAATAATGCTTTGTTATTTTGCAATGTTTTACAACTCCATACAACAAATACATCAAATTCTGGTACACTATCGCTTCTATCTAAATGTTCCATTGCATATTGTTTTACTATTTCTTTACATTTTTCTATAAATTCTTTATTTCCCATTTTTGTTCCTCTTTTCTTTAATTATTGGATGCGAAAGTCTTGGAATCGAACCAAGTTTTCTCTGGTTTATGAGACCAGTAAGATGCCTTACCTTCCACTCGCAATGTATAAAAAAAGAGACTATCTTTATATCTGATAATCTCTTTGAAAATTTTGACATTTCTATTGTATTTTTTATTTTTGTTATAGTATAATGTGTTTGTTCCTCCGTACTTGCTTTTTGTTGTCCGCAGAAAGGAGGTGTATCATCATTGGGCGAATACATAAAGTTATTCTTAAAAGCATTTGCTTTAGTACTCATTTACAAGATTTTGAAAATGTTCGACTAAAGCAAAAGACTAGAGTTCACGGCTCTAGTCTTTTTTGTTCCTCTCACCATTGGAGATTACACTTAAAAGTTATTCTTTGAATTAAGGAGGATTAGGTATATGCAAAACCTTTTGTTTTATCTCTCTTAATTCGTGCCTGTATTATACTAAAGCGTGACAAAAATGTCAAGTGTCACTATTGTTACAATTATATTTCATATGTATTACATTTATGTGTCATAAGTTATTATAGCATATTTATGTAAATTATGCAAATTTATAAAAAGAACCGACCATATTAAATATAGCCAGTCCTTTTGTTCAACATCCCCTTTTAGACAGTTTTGATAATTTTGTATCAACTTATCTAAATTTTCTATTGTATTTATATCATATTTTTTATGTGGGATTCCATGGGATTTTGTGGGTTATTTAAATTTTTGAATATAAATACAATGCTTCTCCATGTAATTCACATACATAATCTCTCGTATAGCCAAGTTCTCTTGCTGTATCCTCCCAACTTTTTCCTCTAGTATATCTGTAGAATAATACATTTTTGTATGGTTGATCTACTTGTTCAATCTTATCGTCTATTGCAAATTTCTTTAGTAATAGAGTTTTCATTCTGTCGCTACAATCTACTTCTAATTCTTCTAATTTGCTTATCCCATCTGCAAATTTATCTGTACTATTATCTCCGCCGGATGTTCTAGTTAGAGATAATGATGTTGTTACTTTATGTATTCTACTTTTTACCTCCTCGGCATCATTTAGCTTTTCTTCTATGTATTTAATATCTTCTCTATAATCTTTTAATTCTTGTTTGCTTTTCTCTATTCTTAATTTTTCCTCATCTGTTAAGATTCTTCTCTTTGCCATCCTTCTGTACCTCCTAATCAATAATTTTTAATCTACACCCTCTAAACTGATTTAGCGGTGTATTATCTCCTAGTTCCTTTGCTAGTTGTTCAAACTCTTGTCTTGTTACTGCTACTTCTTCTGGATATTCTCCGGTAACGCTAGCTATATCGTTTATTCGTCTTTCTAATTTTTTCTGCATAGTAATCATATTTTTACTCCTCTTTATAACCATAATGATCTCCAATATTATACTTGCTGTATTCTTCCTCTGTAATTTGTATCCAACATTCTTTGTTTTTGCCATCTTCTTCTTTTTGTATTTTTATATTGTAAGTTTCACTATGGTGTATTGGTGTTGGTATCCTTATAGTAGAATTGCCTATATTAGATGTAGTATATGTATATGTTGTATATTCTGGGTTATATTGTTTGTCCACTATTATTCCTTGCTTAATTCCATAGCCACAACCTGTTAATAAGAACAATGTTATTGCTATTATAGCAATTAATAATAATGTTTTATATATTCTTTTCATGATTTTCTACCTCTTCCCTATAAAATTCTTTTAATTGTTCTATAGTTCTATCTATGTTATATTCTCTTTTTAGGTCTTCTTGTATTCTTTTAGCCATAGCATCTATTATTTTATCTTTCTTTTCTAGCTCATTTAATACTTTTTCTAGTGCTTGCTTGTCTAATGCAAACAAATCATCATATGCTCCATGTTTCTCTATTCCTACATCACATGTATGTATTAAATCATGCAGTCTTTTTATAGCTTCTTCTGTAGTTATATCTTTCATTTAATCACCTTCCCAATAATCAATTTCTGCTTCTGATAGTATTTCCTCGTCTAGTACATCATAAATTTGTCTTGTTAATTCCATTTCTGCTTCTATTTCTGTTAATTCATCATCGATCTCTATTATCTTTTCTATTGGTCTAAAATATACTGTTACTTTCTTTCTCATTATAACCACCTCGGTTCTTTTGGATTTTCGTTTAGTGCTCTTACATAATTATCAAATTCTAATTTCATACCTTTTCTTTCTATAAAACCTAGGACTACATTATATTTTCTCTGTAATTCCTTTATACTTCCCCATTCTAATAAATCTCGTTTCTGTCTTAATTTAACTATTTTTGTATGTATTCTGCTAGCTTCTCTATTCATATCCGCTTCTTTGTATTCTTCATATTCCTTTTCTAATTTTTCAATTTCTTCGTTAATACTCATCTATTCACCTAACTTTCTATTAAACTTGGAAACTGTTGAACTCTGTCTAATGTTCTTGGATACATATATGTTGACATGATACTTGCTTTATTTCTCTGATATCCTTTTGACATCAATAATTTTTTTGCACGTTTTTTGGTAATTCTCTGTATTCCTAACCTTTTTTCTAGTTGTCTAACCTGATTTTTTGGTATTGCAAATGAAGGAATATTTTTTATTTCTTTACCTAAAAATTCATTTTTCATTTTTGTTTCTTGGGCTTGGTTACCTATATTTATAATACTTTGCTGTAATTTTTGCATTTTTTCTCCTAGAACAGAAATGTATACAGGATTTATATTCTTTAAATTTTCTCCCATTTTTACTCACCTAACTTTCTACCACACATTTTGCTAAAATTATTGTATACTGGACCTGTGTTTATATTTATTACTACGTTATTACAGTTTTTTAATACTTCAAGTTGTAGTCTCTATTATCTTCCATATACATTTCCTTTCTTGGGTGGTTGTAAGGTCCAACCTTCTTTAAATCTTTTTTGAATATCTCCTATCTTTATTCCATAATCTTCTTCAAGTGCTGTAGCTACTATATAATCGAATCCTAAGTCTAGTATGAATTTTGCTAACTTCTTTTCTCTTTCTTTATCTTCCATACTTCCTCCTACATAAAATATAATATTATTCTACCTACTAGCACACCAAATAGGTATGCTAGTGTGCTTATAAATGTAAATCTTAATATAAATTTAATTAGTTTCATATTTCCTACTTTCCAAAATATAACCACCAAGCTAATGTTGCTCTGTCTATATTTTTTTCTTTTAGCTCCTTTATCTGCTTGCTATTTTCTATGTAAGTATTTATTTCTTGTTTTACTAATTCATTGCTGTTTAGCTCAGGATATTTTATTATTAGTGTAGTTAAATCTGCATCTTTAATTAGGTTGTCGTATGTGTCTTGCTCATAATTCATGTAGCTTTTTACTGTATCCTTAACTTTTATCTCTATTTTTATATTTTCTTCTTCATATATCGTTATTTTTTTATCTATGCCATATGGAAACATTAAAATAATAAAAAAGATTATTGCAAATGTTAGTATAGATCCTAATGTTCCAATCATTGCTGGTGTTTCTTCAATCATTTGATTTCCTATAATCGCTATTATTAAGAAAACTACAAATATAACAATTAACATCTTACTCACCTTTTACCTTTCTGTAACTTCCGCTCTTTTGATTCCATCCGCTTCTGCTATTAAATAGCTCGTATATCCGTCTACTAAATAACCTTCTTTGTCTATTACAATAGGCGATTCTAGATTGCCCGTTTCTCTGTAATAAAACCATTTATGTTTCATTTTCATATCTCCTGGAGGTGTTCTCTTAAACTCCTCTTTTATTTTTATATCTTTTAATTTCATACAGTTTCCTCTCTTTCTTGTTTTGTCTTTTGTATTTTGCCATGTATATTATTGCAGTAATAAATGCTATTTCTAGTAGTATTGTTACTATGTCCCAGAAGTTAAATAGTAAAATTGGTTTGGTTGTCCAGCTAAATAATAAATCTGCTAAGTATTTAATCATTTTTAATCCTCCTTATTGTCTATTAAATCCCAGAATTTTGTAGCGCCATAATCATTAACTAGAATTTTTCTTAATTCACTTATTTCTATTTCTTCAAGTTCTTGTATGTTATGCTTTTCACAGAATTTATTTGTTCCAAATGAACATGCTCCAGTTATAGCTCTATATTGACTTCTTGTTACTTTTCCTGTTTCTTTTATTTTTGCTACTATCTCTTCTACATTAATGTTATCTAACTTCTTTAGTGTTAAATCTTCAACCGCTTCTCTTAATGTATAACCATGTGCTGCTAATTCTCCTTCTGTTGCTATGTATATTTCTTTGTTTTCTTTATCGTATATATTATCAATATCCACAGCTTTAATTATGTTTATGTTGTCTCTCTTCTTTTCTGTTAATATTATTGTCCAGATTCCATCAAATTCTTTTACTGGATAAAATTCTTTGTTCCACAAAATGTAATGGAACTTTGAACTCAATATCTTTCCTGCATAATCTTTGTAGTCCTTATTCCCTATCTGAGCACTCTTAGCAAATATAGGAATATAGCTTTTCGTTTCTTCATCCCACTTGTATTCACACAAAGATATCCAGGTTCCTTTTTTGGCTTTTATTATTGATTTATAACCACATACAAAACCTACTGAATTGTTTCCTGAAATATCTATTTGTGCTCCGTAGCCTGAACTTCCTATTTGTGCTCTGTCTCCTGAACTTCCTATTTGTGCTCTATCTCCAGAACTTCCTATTTGTGCTCCGTATCCTGAACTTCCTATTTGTGCTCCATCTCCAGAACTTCCTATTTGTGCTCCATCTCCAGAACTTCCTATTTGTGCTCCATATCCAGAACTTCCTATTTGTGCTCTATATCCAGAACTTCCTATTTGTGCTTCGTCTCCAGAACTTCCTATTTGTGCTCTATATCCAGAACTTCCTATTTGTGCTCTATCTCCAGAACTTCCTATTTGTGCTCTATATCCAGAACTTCCTATTTGTGCTCTATCTCCAGAACTTCCTATTTGTGCTCCATATCCAGAACTTCCTATTTGTGCTCCATATCCAGAACTTCCTATTTGTGCTTCGTCTCCACCATTGTCGTTCAAATCTCCGTTGCTATTGTTTTTTACATCTTTTATAAAATCTACTAACTTAGAGCTAAAATCACATATTAATTTCACTCCTAGTT
>Ga0326511_10001777_pt1 | contig 17767 bp, 28 predicted proteins | sample 0_2496_0518_D_FD_203701 | JGI IMG/M metagenome (GOLD analysis project Ga0326511, IMG submission 203701) | Bovine rumen microbial communities from UC Davis, California, United States - 0_2496_0518 | ecosystem: Host-associated > Mammals > Digestive system > Stomach > Rumen | place: USA...
CCATCAAATTACAAAAAGCGAGAGAGACTTAACCGGAGACGGGCAGAAATGGTCGATATATGTTCGGAGATAGCGCGATTTACGAATACTATCAGGGGATCAAGAACGGCAAGTATACCGTCGGCAGGTGGGTACAGGCTGTTTATACGATCATAATACAAGGTCTTGAGGAGAAGCGGTTCTTCTGGGATCAGAAAAAAGCGAACGACGCTATCGAATGGATTGAAGAACACTGTTTTCACACCGAAGGACCGCTTGCTCCGGGGCATATTACGCTTGAGCTATGGCAGCGGGCCTTCATTTCGTGCATATACGGTATCGTGGATAAGGACGGGCGGAGACAATTCCGCGAGGTCCTTCTTTTAGTTGGCAGGAAAAACGGCAAGACCAAACTTGCTGCGTCCCTGGCGAAGTATGAATTCGAGCACGGCGGGTATGGTTCCAGAGTGTTCTGCGTAGCACCAAAACTTGATCAAGCGGATCTCGTTTATAACGATGTGTGGCAGATGGTCACACTGGATTCTGATTACAAGGAACTCAAAGAGAGACTGTCAGAGAAGGATCAGCACAACAAGAAGCTGTATGACGATTCGATGCTGGCAAGGCATAGACAGTCAGATCTGGCAATCCCCGGAACGAACTCCACTGTGAAGAAGATCGCATTCAGCGCGAAGAAGTCAGATGGCTTCAACCCGTCCCTCTGCATCATGGACGAAGTCGCAGCGTGGCAGGGAGATGCTGGTCTGAAACAGTATGAAGTAATGAAGTCCGGAATGGGCGCAAGGCCTGAAGGTCTGCTCCTGTCCTGCACTACTTCGGGCTACATAAACGACGGGATCTTTGATGAGCTGATGAAGAGGTCGACGCGGTTCCTGCTGGGTGACAGCAAGGAAACGAAGCTGCTTCCGATGCTCTACATGATAGATGACGTTGATAAGTGGAACGATGTCAACGAGCTGCGTAAAAGCAATCCGAATCTTGGCACATCGGTAACGGTCGACTACATGCTGGAAGAGATAGCGGTCGCAGAAGGGTCGCTTTCCAAGAAGGCTGAGTTCATGACGAAGTACTGCAACATCAAGCAGAACTCTTCGTTAGCTTGGTTACCGGCACCGGCCATCGCGAAGATCAGCGGTGATCCTATACGGTTTGAAGATTTTCGGGGCTGTTACTGCGTGGTTGGAATCGACCTGTCGCAGACTACAGACTTGACTGCAGCTGTCGCGGTCATTGAAAAGGACCGAAGGCTCAACGTGCTTGCTCACTTCTGGATGCCGGCAGAACGCATTGAGCAGAGAGCAGCGGAAGACGGCGTGCCGTACTGGGATTATATAAAGCGTGGATTTCTGTCGCTAAGTGGCGAAAACATCGTCGACTACAGCGACGTTTACAGGTGGGTGACTCAACTCATCAGCGAGCACGAGATCTATCCGCTGAAGGTCGGATACGACAGATACAGCGCACAGTATCTCGTTAAGGATCTCGACGCTGCGGGATTCCAGATGGATGACGTTTACCAGGGCGATAACCTGTGGCCGGTACTGCAGGAGATGGAAGGTCTGATCAAAGACGAGAGGATCTACATCGGAGATAACGACCTTTTGAAGTCGCACCTTCTGAACGCAGCAGTAAAAATGAGCATTGAACGAGGCAGAGGACGCCTCGTCAAAATAAATCAGAGAGCACGAATTGACGGAGTCGCAGCTCTCGCAGATGCAATGACAGTCCGTCAAAAGTGGTATTCGGAGATTGGATATCAGCTCCAGAACGAGGGATAACTTATGGGCTTATTCGACAACATTTTCAGACCGGACAAAGCGAAAGCACAGAAGGAGGCTCTGTCTTCCGCTCAAACGCTTTTTCAGACTCTGACTGCATACACACCAGCGTTTACAAGTTGGGGCGGTGCAGTCTACGAGAGCGAGATCGTAAGGGCAGCAGTGGATGCCAGGGCGAGACACATCAGCAAGTTGAAAGTGGAGATAAATGGATCCGCGAACAAAGCGCTGCAGGTGAAACTCCGTCAGGGTCCTAACCAGTGGCAGACATGGTCACAGTTCCTTTATCGGACCAGTACCATTCTGGATGTGAATAATACAGCTTTCATTGTTCCTGTTTATGACGAACGAATGACTATGACTGGGATCTTCCCGGTGCTTCCGATGCGCTGCTCGCTGATTGATTACAAGGGCGAGCTGTGGCTGCGTTATCAGTTCGCGTCGGGTCAGATCGGAGCAGTAGAGTTCAAGAACTGCGCTTTGCTGACAAAGCACCAGTACAAGGATGACTTCTTCGGATCATCGAATTATCCGCTCAACGAGACAATGTCGCTGATCCATATCCAGAATCAGGGAATCGAGGAAGGCGTCAAGAACGCTGCAACATTCCGCTTCATGGCTCAGCTGGCAAACTTCGCAAAGCCTGAGGATCTTGCGAAAGAGCGTGAGCGCTTCACTGCAGAGAATCTGTCGACCGATTCGGAATCCGGTGGTTTCCTGCTGTTCCCGAACACCTACAAGGACATCAGACAGATCGACGTTAAACCATACGCAATAGACGCAGAGCAGATGTCACAGATCCGCGAGAACGTGTTCAACTATTTCGGAGTTAATGAGGATGTGCTCCAGAACAAAGCGAAGGGCGATCAGCTCGAAGCCTTCTTCGATGGAGCAATCGAGCCGTTTGCTATCCAGTTCAGCGAGGCTGTAACGAAGATGTTGTTCACCGATAGAGAACGCGCCCAGGGATCTCACCTGATAGCCAATGCGAACAGGCTGCAGTATATGAGCGTGACTCAGAAGGTCCAGATGGCGAAGGAACTCGGAGACAGAGGGGCGATCCTGATCGATGAGATCCGCGAACTGTTCAATTACGCACCGCTCCCGGATGGAGCCGGACAGGTCGCACCGATCAGAGGTGAGTATAAAGCTACTGAAGAACTTGGAGGTGCAGAAGATGCCAATGAAGAGTGATAGAGAATATAGAAATATGGTCATGGAGATCCGTAAGGCTGAAGAGGCTGAACCGGACACAATGATAGTAAGAGGATACGCGAGCACATTCAATGAGCCGTACACACTGTATGAAGACGAAAACTGGAGATTCAACGAGGTAGTTGATGCAGACGCTTTCGCCAACACAGACATGAGCGATGTGATCATGCAGTACGACCATGAGGGTCGCGTATTCGCAAGGATAAGCAACAATACTCTCACAGTCACACCAGACGAGAGAGGTCTGTTGATAGAGGCTGATCTTGGTGGAACCGAGCTGGGACGCCAGCTGTACGAAGAAATCAAGGGAGGCTACACGAACAAGATGAGTTTTGGTTTCACTGTCGAGGCTGACGAAGTCGAGGATTCAAAGTCCGAAGACGGAAAAGCACTGACAACGAGAACCATCAAGTCTGTTCGAAGGTTATACGACGTTTCTGCTGTTTCACTACCAGCCAACGACGCGACATCGATAAGCGTCAGAAGTCTGACCGACGGAGAGATCGGGCGGATTCAAGCGGAGCGACTTGAAGCTGAAAAGCTGGAGCTTAGGAGACGCAAGATCAAGGCTAAGGCCGAACTTTTAGGAGGTCAGAAATGACAAGAGAAGAAATCATGGCTCTCGACATTGAGCAGGTCGAAGCACGTTCACTCGAGCTTGTTTCCGAGGTAGAGTCCGCTGAGACTAACGAAGCAATGGACGCTATCCAGATGGAAATGGATGCTCTGGAAGAGCGCAAGGCACAGATCAAGGCTGAAATCGAAGAGCGCAAAGCTGACATCGCTGACGTCATTAAGGGCGAAGGCGCAGTCGTTGAGGAAATCAAAGAAGAAAGGAACACAAAAGAAATGTTCGGAATCGACACAAAAGAGTACAGAGATGCTTTCATGGCTAATCTCGTAGGCAGAGCAACTGTTGAGCAGAGAGCAATCCTTGCTGACAACACAAACTACGGCGATGGTCTCGCACTTCCTGTTGGACTGGATAGAGATATCTGGGATCAGGTAACTGAGGCACATCCAATCCTTGCAGATGTTGAGGTCCTGAGGAGTGGTATGGCAATCAAGGTCACAAAGATGACTCCGACTGCAATCACAAAGAAGATGGACAGCGCAACATCCACAGAGCAGTCAATCACAGGCGTAGACGTAACACTCGTAGGCGCTGACTATCACACATACGTAACTCTTTCCTATGCAGAGGCAAAGATGAGCCAGGGTGCTATGGAAAGATTCCTTGTTAGAGAAGTTGCTGACGCTATCGGCGAAGCACTCGCTAAGGACGTATTCGCAAGGATTCTGGCTGATGCCGGTAATACACAGAAGGTAACTCCGGCAAGTGGTTCAACAGTATTCGATAACCTCAAAGCCGCACTCGCACTTGCTACACAGGGCAATGCAGTCGTTTACGCTCCATCTGCTTCGTACTATGAGATCGTTGGAGCTATCCAGAGCGGTTCACCGTTCAATGCAGCTGCTGCACTTGGCGTTGAGATCAAGAAGGACAACGCTGCAACTAAGGTTACTGTAGTTGATCCTAAGCTGTTCGTACTGAACGTTATTCAGGACACAATGGTTGAGTCCGAGAGAGACGCAAAGAACGCACAGTTCGTAATCGGTGGATACATGAGAGCTGAGGGTTGCCTCCGTAAGACCAAGGCTGCTGCTTACATCGCTTAATGAAGCTCAAGGCAAAGACAGACATCCTGTTCGATGCTAAGAAATACGAGGCCGGTTCCGTGTTCGAGGCAAGTGCGGAACACGGCCTCACGCTTATCGATCTGGGATGGGCGGAGGCTGTAACTGAGGAGAAGAAAGCTCCGAAGAAGGCAGCCAAGAAGAAATAGTTGTGAGGTAATGACATGATAACAGTTGAAACAATTCTTCCGCTTGTGAAGCAGTCAATAAGAATCAAGTCAGTCGCATTTGACGAGACCCAGCTTCCGCATCTGATCACAGCTGCGCAGATGGATCTCGGCATCGCTGGTGTGGAAATCCCTGCTGAATATGACGAGCTTGTTGCTCAAGCGATCGCTACATACTGCATCATGAACTTCGGTGTTGTAGACGAGTATGACCGCTTCAAGAAGTCATATGACGAGCAGAAGGCACAACTTTCAACTGCGACAGGATACACGAATTGGGGTGAGGCGTAATGTATGACAGCGTTGCAACTCTTAAAGCTTATGGCGTATCAACATACGACGAATACGGGAACGAAGTTCTTACGATAACGGAAACTGAAGTATTCGTTCAGCCCCGCAGCGTGTATCAGTCTGAATTCTATAATGCCGCACAGCTCGGGATCCATCCGTCTGTTACGTTCTATCTGTCCAACAGAGAGGACTATGACGGACAGAAGGTCTTGGAGTTTGAGGGCAAAGAATACAGCGTGATCAGAGTGGACTGGAGCGCCCAGCGTGACGGAATATCTCTGATATGTGAGGAGCGTGTTCATAATGACTAAGACCGGCAGCGTCGAAATCCAAATGCAAGATGTCCTGGCTGATGTAGACGAGGAAGTCCGCGAGGCGGGTATAAAAGGGATCAAGAAGGTCTCTAAGGAATCTGTCTCCAAACTTCGGAGTACGTCACCACGAAAGACGGGAGACTATGCAAAAGGTTGGACAGCTAAAAAGGTCAGCGATATGGAGATAATCGTCCACAACAAGACAGATTATCAGCTGACTCACCTGCTCGAGAATGGTCATGTAATCAAGAACAAGAAAGGAACCTACGGACGCACCAGCGGGATCAAGCACATTGCTCCTGTTGAAGAGTGGGCTTCCGAGGCCCTTGTAGAAGAAATCATGAAGGAGCTCAAATGACAATATTCCAAACATTACAGAGCACCGGCCTTCCGTGTGCGTACAGCCATTTCAAGAAGGCTCAGAGTCCGCCGTATATCGTGTATATCGGCAACGGACAAGAGACCTTCCAAGCTGATAATACGCACTACTGGAAGCAGAACACCTATCAGGTGGAATACTACTTCACAACTAAAAACGAATCAAACGAGGAAGCCATTGAGACAGCACTGCTCGACAATGGCTTTTTGTATGACAAGAGCGAGGACGTCTACATCGAGGATGAGGGCGTGTTCGTAATCTACTATTACATTTAAGGAGAACGCAAATGGCAAAGAATAAGGTTGAATATGGAATATGCAATCTCCACGTTGGAACCTATACAGTAGACGATCAGGGAGCAGTCACTATGGGTACACCTTACCACCAGGAGGGAGCTGTGAGCTTCTCGATGGATGAGGACAGTGAAAAAACCGACTTCTATGCTGATAACGTCAAGTACTGGTCAGGATACACCGGAGGCACATTCGAGGGCGATCTCGAGGTAGCGCTTTTTGACGATGAGTTCAAGACTCAGTTCCTCGGATACAGAGAGCTTACATCGGGTGGACTTGCAACTGTAAAGAATGCAACAAAACCTAACGTTTATATCGCATTTGAGTTCGAAGGTGACAAAGAGCATAGAAAGGCAATCTTCTACAACTGTGCTCTTGGCGGAATCAACAGAGAGTACAACACGATCGAGGAGAGCAAAGAGCCTGTAACTGAGACTCTCAGCGTCACTGTTATCGGTGACAATGGAACCGGGGTTACAAAGGCCGTACTTGCTCCAACTGATACAGGTTATGCAACGCTGTTTACTGCACCGACGGCTCCGGTGTTTGCACCATAGCAAAATTGGGCGAGGCGGGGCGTAAAGTTCCGCCTCTTGTTTCTATATATGGAGGGAATACACCGTGGAAAAAGTAATAGAAATCGGAGATAAGCGCATTAAGCTTAACAACAATGCAGCTTGGTGCCTGGAATATAGAGACCAGTTCGGCGGAGATCCGCTGAGGGAGCACGTTCCACTCATCGCTGGAATAGCGGAGGGACTCGCTACAATCGCCGGCAACATGGAAGGTGAAACGCTGACGCTCGAAACTGTACTCAGTGCGCTCGAGGGTAACACACTGGACATCATGATCCCGCTCATGCAGACGGACCTGATGACCACAGTGATCAATATCACCTGGGCGATGGCAAAGGCAGCGGACGAGAGTATCGATCCTCCGAAGCAGTGGCTGAGACAGTTCGAGGTGTTCCCGCTGGACGAGATCGCTCCGGCGATTTATGAACTGGCATTTAAGGGCTTTGTAAGCTCAAAAAACTTGAAGAGGCTGAGGACGCTGGGCGAGACCATTCAGAAGAATCAGCCGACATTAGCATCGATGACGTTATCCTCTCAGGGCTCGAAAGAAAAATAACTCTGACGGAGATGCGTCGCATGACTGTGGGCCAAATATATGACTTCGCAGTGGCCTACGATGAGAGGCAAAGCAGAGCAGAGGAGAAGGCAGAAAAAGCAGAGAGGGCCGGTCGAAGCCGAAAGGCGACGCAAGCGGACATCGACGCTTTTGCAGGATAGGAGAGAACATGGCGAGCGGAGGCAAGATCAAAGGTATAACAATTGAATTCCGTGGCGATACAACCAAGCTGGACAAGGCCTTAGGGAAAATCAACAAAGAGACCAAGGATCTCAACACTGATCTTAAAGCCGTCGACAGAGCGCTCAAATTCAACCCGACAAATGTCGAGCTGATTCGTCAGAAGTCGGAGCTGTTGCGCAAGAAGCTTGACGAGGCAAAAGAAAAGGCAGATCTCCTGCGGGATACGCTGAAGCGGGTTGACTCGGGTGAGATCCAGCTTTCCGCCGAAGAGGTCAACAGACTGAAGCGGGAGCTGATCGAGTCTGAATCACAGGCAAAGGCATTCCACTCACAGATCATCAAGCTTGGCCAGGCAGATCTGACCGCACTTTCAAAAAAACTTCAGGCAATCGGAGACAAGATGACTGAAGCGGGTAAGACACTGACCACAAAGGTCACAGCTCCGATCGTGGCCGGATACACGGCAGCAGCGAAGTATGCGTCAGACTATGAGGAGAATCTGAACAAGCTCGATGTCGCATTCGGAAAGAATGCTGATTCGGTAAAGAAGTGGTCGGACTCCGCGCTTGAATCGTATGGTATGTCGAAGGTTCAGGCTACAGAGGCTGCATCCGCATTCGGAGCGTTGGGCAAAGGTATCGGCTTGTCCGAAAAGCAGTCGGCAAAGATGTCCACATCACTCGCCGGCCTGTCTGCTGATTTGGGATCATACTTCAATACAAGCACAGAAGAATCGGCAAAGGCTCTCGAGGGAATCTTTACCGGAGAGTCGGAGGCGCTGAAGAAATTCGGCGTAGTAATGACCGACACCAACCTGCAGAAGTTCGCTGCTGATCAGGGGCTTGTGTGGAACGAGATGTCGCAGACAGAGAAAACGATGCTCCGTTACAACTATGTCATGGACAAGACGAAGGACGCGCAGGGCGACTTTGCACGGACCAGTGACGGCACGGCTAACAGCACCAAGATGTTCAAAGCATCAGTGCAGGACCTCGCGACATCGATCGGAAAGAATCTGCTTCCGATTATAACTCCGCTGATTCAGAAAGTGACAACGTGGATACAGAAGTTCGATACGCTGTCACCAAAGACGCAGAAGATAATCACACTGGTGGGCATGGTCGCAGCTGCGATCGGACCTGTACTGGTGATACTGGGTACACTCGCCGGATCCATAAGCAAAATTATCGGACTGGTCAGCTCCGTTAGTTCTGCGGTAGGGCTGTTGTCATCCGGATCACTCCTGCCAATCATCGCTGTGATCGGTGCAGTGGTCGCTGCCGGAGTTTTTCTTTACAAGAACTGGGACAAGATAAAGGCCACAGCTCTCAATCTGTATGAAAACATTAGGTATGCTTGGAACGCTGTCAAGAATGCCACTATAAACGCTTGGGAGGCGACCAGGGATGCCATCGTTGCACCATTCAAGTGGGCAAAGGACAAGATTCTCAGCATTATCGATACTGTGCGGAGCTGGTTCCCGATCAATTTAGGGTCCATCTTTACAGGTAATGTTGATGTTGGGTCCAGTGGAAGCTCAAGCTCCAAGAAGAAAACGAGCAAGAAGAAAACTTCCAAGAAGAAAACGAGCAAGAAGAGTAAGCATGCAACAGGTGGTATTTTCACACAGCCGACTCTCCTGACAAGCGTCAACGGGTTCAACCATCTTGTAGGCGAGGGAAGCAGTGCAGAGGCTATTCTTCCACTCGATGAGCTGTGGAAGCGTCTCGACGGCATGAATGGTGTCACTATAAATGTTTACGCTCCTCAGGGGATGGATGTAAATTCTCTCGCGGTAAAGGTGGAGCAGAAGCTGGTACAGCTGCAGAAACAGAGGACAAGGGCATATGGCGGTATTTAATTCATTTACATTTGATGGAAATAACAGTCTTGATATGGGTATTTACATCACTGGTGAGGCTGCCTTCAATGCTCCTGAGCGGACGGTCGAGATGATCACAGTCCCTGGGAGAAATGGAGCGATCGCCATTGATCAGGGACGATTCGAGAATATCGAGGTCACTTATCCGGCTGGTTGCTTTGCAGACAGCCAGAGCGACTTTGCGGACAAGATCGGAACGTTCCGGAACATACTCGCATCGAGATACACCTACAAGAGACTTACGGACACATACAACCCTAACGAATTCCGCATGGGAATGTACAAAGCGGGGCTGGATGCTGGTCCGGTCGGTTATGGTACGGCAGCGGAGTTTGACATCATATTTGACTGCAAGCCACAGAGGTGGTTAGTGAGTGGTGAAACGGCACAGACATTCAACGCGAGCGGATCCATCACGAATCCGACTTTGTTCGATGCAAGGCCGTTGCTCGTTGTAACGGGTGCAGGAACGCTGACGCTGGGAAGTCAGACGCTGACCATTGCTGCGGGATCTGCACCGACAACACAGGTCATATACATAGACTGCGAGACACAGGAGGCATGGGAAATCGTCGGAGCGGGTAAGCTGAGCCGTAACGACTACATACAGAACGCCGGAGAATCATTTCCGGTGCTCTCCGCCGGATCCAATGTGGTAACGCTTGGGACGGGAATCTCGCGGGTTGTCATAACACCACGCTGGTGGAGGATATAGCATGATACCAATTCTATACACAGCAGACGAGAGGCGATTCATAACGAACGGCTTGGGCCGGTTAACGGATTGCACTCGTTGTGTTGTTACCGAAGAAAGAAACGGAATCTATGAATGCGAGTTTGATTATCCGATATCGGGAGCCCACTTCGATGAGATACAGATCGGCAGGATCGTGGCCTGCACACATGATGACAGGCACGACATCCAGCCGTTTGTGATCTACGCTCGATCGGTTCCTGATCTGAATGGCATGGTAACGTTCAGCGCTCACCATATCAGTTATCGCTTGAGTGATGTTGTTGTAATGCCATTCGCAGCCAGTTCGGTTGCGGAAGCACTCCAAAACATCAGCGCGTACTCAGTCAATGCTAATCCGTTTACATTCTGGACAGACAAAACCACTGTGGCGAATTTTGAAAATGACGTTCCTCGGAATGCTCGGAATATGCTCGGTGGTGAGGAGAATTCCATCCTTGATGTCTATGGTTCCGGTGAATACGAATTTGACCGATTTGAGGTCAAGCTGTACGCGCATCGCGGACAGGACTCCGATGTTGAGATTCGTTACTCAAAGAATCTGACGGGGCTGAGTGAAGACACCGACCACAGCGGAACGTACAACGCTGTTGTGCCGTTTTGGACTAACGCTGAGGGTCGATTCGTTTCGTTGCCGGAGAAGATGATTATCTTCGAGGGTGTCGAGCCTCAGATCGCATATCTGACCGACCACAATCTCGTCATTATCAGAACGGAGAATTACGAACCGATCGAGGTCGCATACACGATGGTCGACGCTGCACCGATGGATCTCTCCGATGCGTTCGAGGAAGAGCCGACGGTCACCCAGCTGAGGAACGCAGCGATCTCTCGATTCAATTCCAGCAAAGGATGGGAGCCAAGTGAGAACTTGGAAGTCGACTTTATCCAGCTTGCACAGACGGAAGAGTTTGCCGATTACGCAGCTCTCCAGCGGGTAAGTCTTTGCGATACAGTATCGGTTTACTATCCGCAGGTCGGAATCAACAAGGTAAAGCAGAAAGTCGTAAAGGTAACATACAACGTGCTTCTTGACCGATACGATTCGATCGAGCTTGGAGACATCAGGACATCACTCGGACAGGCAATCAAGTCGAGCATCATGGAGGATGTTCCAACCACATCGATGATGGACGCAGCTATCGAGTACGCTACGGACTTGATCCGAGGCGGATTAGGCGGTTACGTGGTCATGACTCCGGGGCCGAAAGGATACCCAGAGGAAATACTGATAATGGACACGCCTGATGTGCGTACTGCTGTCAACGTATGGCGATTCAACAAGGGCGGGCTCGGACACAGTTCAAATGGATATCAGGGGCCGTTCTCGGACATTGCATTAACGGCTGACGGCAAAATCAATGCGTCGATGATAACTACGGGAGCGCTGAATGCGGGATTAATCACAGCCGGGACGATTTCTGACATCCCGGGGGATAATTATTGGAATCTTGAAAGTGGCCAGTTGGTTACGGCAAGGGGACAAATTGGGCCGTTCACATTGGATTCTGAGGGTTTGAAGTATGATCCATATGCGAATGTTTCTACATATTTATTGTCCACAATTTTGAAGTTTTTTTGGGGCAAAATAAGTCGCAGCACTGAAATAGACATAAATGCCAGAGGCATTGACTTCTATTATAGTACGGACTCCGTTGATGATTTTGATTCCGCAACGCCAGCTTTTTCATTAAAGGCTGATAGGACGTATTACCCGGGATATTTTTCTTTGTTACGGGATTTGTCAGATACGGTTATAAAAGTAGCACCATATGAATCTAGTGATGCGTATGTCGTAGAATTCACGAAAAACGTCAGAGTCTTGGGAAGCCTTGCAGTAACAGGGACAAAGCCGAGAGAGGTCAGTACCGAAGATTATTCTAAACGTCTTCTATATTGCTATGAAACGCCGACGCCGTTGTTCGGAGATATCGGTGAGGCTCAGCTCGATGAAGAGGGCTTGTGCTATGTAGATCTTGATGACATATTTACTGAAACAATAGCAAGGCAAGTTGAATATCAGGTTTTTTTGCAGAAAGAGGGACAGGGTGATTGCTGGATTGCTGATAAGCAGCAGAGGTATTTCGTAATACAAGGCACTCCAGCCTTGAAAGTCGCTTGGGAACTCAAAGCAAAGCAACGTGATTATGAAATGACGAGGCTTGAACAGTCCGAGAATTATCTCGATGAATATGAGCGCATATCAGACGCTGATTCATTACTTGATGCTTACATAAACGAACAGGAGGAATTGCTCTATGGCTAACACAATCAAACAGCTTGCATCGTTTGCGGTTCTTAACGTAAATGGGGGAGACAGGGTAACTTACACTTATGACGAAATCGACGCTGACACAGGCGATATGGTTTCGGCAAACAACAAAGGCTCGTTCTTTGCGGTCGACTCTGCGCTGAAAGGGAAAATCACAAGCATCAGAAACTACATCAATGAAAACAAACTCTCTGACTAAGGAGGGACAAGATGCAGATACACGAATTGAACAGTTTCGTCGGTACTCCGAGTACCGGCGATTATTTTGCAATCGATAACGGCACGGAAACAACTAAACTCGACGCTTCCGTGTTGTCTGCGATAGCGGAGTCGGTTGCAACGCCGATAGCAGAGGAAAAAGCGGAATCAGCTGCAACACTTCGTGAAGTTTTAGTGTTAGACGTTGCATCATTCTCGTCTCTGCCTCAGACCGTCACGAACAGCTCCATCACGTCCGATATGGTAGTGGTTAATTCCGTTCTCGGTTCGCCAGCAGCTCAGACGGGTGATTGGACAGTTACAACGTCGGACGGGTCGCTTACGGTTAGCGGTTCGATTAGCGGTTCGACAACGCTGACGTTATATCTCGCAAAGTCAAGGTAGGAGGATAATAACATGAAATATATTATCGTAAACTTCGGGGGGGTACTACTCAGAAAGGAGGCAAGCGTTAGGTTTGTCTCCGAGCAAATCTCCGAGAGGAGGTTTGAGGCAAGGTAAGGAGGTGACTCCTTATGGCTGTTAGCACGATTAAAACTCAAAGGTTTACATCAAGGGCTGTTAATTCGTCTATCACCCGCACGTCGGGAGCAAACAAGGAGATAAATGCTCCCAGTGTAGATGGATACCGCTTCATCTGCTGGGTGGGAGTCTCCACTGTAGGATGGTTTGGAAATCTTTACATCGAAGATTACTCAACATCACCGACAAAAGTATATGTTAACAATGTGGGTACGCTAAACGGACAGGCGGGGAACTTTAAGGCAATCGCACTCTATCAGCCGAAATAAATCAACCTTGCCGAGTACGGCATGACATCAACAATCAAAAGACAAAGCACTCTCTATACGGGAGCGGACTTGAATCTTGCAGTAAGCAAGAGCGCAACTGTCACGACCACGGCATCGGGAACGTACAATCTCTCGACAGCATTCGGTGTGAACACTCAGAACAGCGTCATACTCAAAGTATATGCTCAGAGTTCAGCACATCCGAACGGCATCGTGACGGAGACGCTGAGTTCGGGTAATTCCTATTGGGTACGGCTCAAGGATTTCGGTACGGGCGCATTGGTCAAATCTGAGTCCGTAACGATATATGCAACGTACTTGGTGAGTGCTTAGTCGAATGAGCCTAACGCCATAGATATGGCGACATCAATTATTAAACGAGTAATGCCACAAGCAAAGAACATGGGGTCTGCAATCACGGGAATCGGTAGCTTTTGGAGTTCTCCCGTGGCACGGCTCATCGTTTTGGAAAATCTTGTGATTTTCACATTCTCAGGGCGAATTAGTTTAAATGACTACAACGCTAAATATTTGTACACGTTCGGTTTTTTGCCAAGCGGATACGCTCCAAGCGGGGGCGCACCTCTTTTCGGAAAAATAACGGACGGAAATTATTCCTATGTGGGTGGAGTATCGGGAGTCGTGCAGACTAACGGAGAAATCAAATTCTCTTGCGAAACACATACGGGCGAATACGTGACAATGTTTTCAGCGTGGTACATCTAAGAAAGGAGCAACAATGCTCTACATCATATCTTTTATAGTCGGCTCTTTTGTCGGCATGATGCTGACTTGTATCGTGGTCAGCGGGAGGGGTAAATAATGAATAATTTTATTAAGGCATCGCTGATTCGTGCCTTGCGTACAATAGCACAGACAGCCGTCGCTATGATTGGCACGGCAGCCGTGCTGTCGGATGTCCAGTGGAAGGTGGTAGTATCCGCATCACTTCTGAGCGGAATACTGTCACTTCTGACATCCATCGCTACGGGGCTTCCTGAGGTGGACTATGCCGAACACATCTATATGTCAGCCGAAGAGCCTGAGGACAGTTTCGTTGAGGAAGAAGGTGAGGCTGATGACTAACTTTGAGATGCTGAAAGTCGCACAGAAGTACCTCGGTCAAGGCGGTTCACGCTTCAGAAAATTCTGCGGTCTGCCGTCTGGATCTGCGTGGTGCAATGCGTACGTGGACTACATCTTCAACGAAAGCGGAAACACATCGCTCTTCTGCAACGGACGCAAAGTCACCTACTGTCCGACATCAATGAAGTGGTGTCAGAGCAATCTCGCACAGATACCGATTTACTTGGCAATGCCATGCGATGTCATCTACTTCGACTGGGAGCCTAACGGAGTGCCGAACCACATCGGACTTGTCAGAGAGAGGAAGTCAGACCTCGAAATCTACACCATCGAAGGCAACACATCAGGCGGTATCGTAGCGCAGAAGACGAGGACTGAGAAGTACGTCTGCGGATGCTACCGACCGCACTTCAAGCCGACAGACTTCAGTGCCAACAACAAACTCGATGTTGATTCCTACTTTGGATACAACAGCATTGCAGTAATGCAGAGATGGCTCAAGGAGTGCGGATGTTACACAGGTGCTATTGACGCCATCATGGGACTTGGTACTATCAAAGCCTTACAGAAGAAAGTCGGCGTTTCGCAGGATGGTTCATGGGGTACACAAACATCCAAGGCGGTACAGAGCAAGCTGTGCGGATTCAAGGGTAAGGACGTAGACGGCTACTTCGGGGCAAAGTCTGTAAAGGCTCTTCAGTCCTATCTGAACAGACAAGTCTTCGGTAAGACCAACACCGAAACGAATATTCCGCAGACATCCACCAAGACCAGAGGTGACAGGATCGCAGACACAGCGGTCTCGCTCATCGGCAAGGTCAAGTACAAGAGCGGTGGCACGGACATCCGCACGGGTGTTGACTGCACTGGCTTCGTCCAGCACTGTTACAAGGTCAACGGCATCACGATGTCAAACAAACTGAGTGACTGGGGCAAGTCGATTGGAACCAATGCGAGTAAGGCACAAAGAGGTGATATCTTTACCTATAAGTCTAAGACCGGTATACATCATGCGATCTATGTCGGTGACGGCAAAGTAGTGCATGCCGCCAATAAGAAAGAGGGCGTGAAAATATCAAAATGGAATTCAATGAGTCGGCCTTTAGTTGGAATCCGGCGCCGTTGGAAATAAGAGGGGAGGAATCAAGCATGACCGATACAATGATAGTCGCTGCAGTTGGGCTTATAGTCGGACTGATCGCAATCGTTACTCCGATCGTGAGACTCAACAGCAATATAGTCCGCCTCACAACGGTAGTGGAACAGCTCGAGACGCTGGTCAAAGAAAAGACCGACAAGCTGGATGACAGAATCACCAAGCACGGTAAAGAAATTGATCAGCTGAACATCGATGTTGCTGAACACGAAGTCAGGATTAAGGCTCTTGAGAAGTAGGGCGGTTCGGAGACGGACCGCAGAGGTTCACCTCCATTGACAATAAAGCGCAAAGAGACCCGGGTACAATGCCCGGGCCTTTTTGTGTGGTTGATTTTTTCTATCATTTCAGCAGCTCTGGATATGATTCTTCAAGCCAGTCAATGTGCTGTTGATAATCATTAAGAAATGCGTCCGCATAATCTCGGACGTCTTCCGGGTCGTGGATCTTCACTTTGCCATCATAACTTGTCCAGATCCATTTTGCCCTTGGTGTAAATTTTATCCTGGCTAAATCTAATTGACCAGGATCCTCGAGCAGAAGGGCAACGGTTACATAGTTGTCCGACTTACGGACTAGACTAAACTTGGATGTGTCTATTCCTTCATCAGCAAGAATCTCCATGATCACATTAAATATTTCTTTTTCTCCATCAGTTGCATTAACATCACGCAACTGTCCATAATTACTAATTTTAACTTCCATTGATTTCACCTCCAACTCGAGTATAGCAGAATTTTGTGCGAATGTGGGTTGACTTTGTGAAACCATCGGCCTATATTTGTAAGTGAGGTGACTTGAAATTAATAGTATGACTTCCAAGGGAGTGGGGAATCGTCACATTGTTGACGATAAATTTTATCCCAGCAACTATTCCTAAAATCATAAAAGAGGGGGTAGTTGGAACAGCTTTCTTGAGAATTACATATTAATGATGACTAAGTCACCTTTAAGGATAACACTAAATGGTCCCAAGGAGGTGATTTTTTTATGAGAGCGCAGAGCATCCCGCAATTCGCCATCGTCCAAGCAGACTCGGCTCCAGCTTTTGAGGAACAGCTCAACGCAAGGATCAGAGAACTATCTGACCGTAATCCATCTGTCAAGTTTGATGGACTGACAGCGTACATCAGCTACAGCGAGACCGTAAGAACACCGGAGACGTTGGCTGAGGCTTTCGAACTGAATGGAGCTTGCTTCCACTGTGAAGACTGTCCAGAGTTCCAAGAGATCGCGAAGGAAGACGGAACCGGAGACAAGCGTCTGAAGTATGGAGAGTGCCAGTATGCAGAGATGGGCAGAACACGCAGAGACAGCAGAGCTTGCAACTTGCTGTATCAGATGATCAAGGACGGGAGGATAGGACTATGTTACAGAAAATAGGATTCATACTTGTGTGCATCGGACTGATGATGGCAGATAGCGATTGCTTGCTTATCCCATTCGGAGTGGTTTCCATCGGAGCGCTTCTGCTCTGGATCGAGACAGGAAGGGAGGCCAATGATGAAGCAGCCTAAAAAGCATTATTACATACTGCTCAATGATGAATACGTTGGACAGACATGGGCCGTATCAGAGGCAAAGGCAAGAGTCAACTGGTGGTGGGCAAATGTGAAGTACAACGACCAGTTCAGCTACAGAGCATATAATCCAGAAGACTTCGAAGCGATCTGCATTAATTAGGAGGTGCACACAATGGTATTTGCAACTAACGAAAAGAGAGATTACTGCCAGGTGCTCGACGCAGCACTGGCGCCGATGATGGACTTTGACTCACTGGACTACTGCATCAACAACGTGACGCAGGAAGAGTTTATGAGAATTTCAGACAAGCTCGGTTCCGTTGCGTACTTTAACATCACGGGTATGACCTGCGGGGAAGTACTGAAGGACGTGTGTAAGGTGGTCCTGCTCGATCAGGCAAGACTCGCACCGGACAGTCTGATTACAGACATCAGGAAGAAGCGCAAGATCGCAGATATGTTCAGGAGGTAACGAGATGAAGTTCAAAGTAACAGAGTTTATTAGAGATTACGTAAAGATCAACGATGAAGGCGATTATGACTGGATCGAGATCAAGAAGAAGTACACCGCAAACACATGGGACGATCTCACGAATCTGATCATGTCAATGATTGACTTCACTGACGGCCCGATC